>Ga0209692_10003808_pt1 | contig 14235 bp, 12 predicted proteins | sample tdDd472_FD_187129 | JGI IMG/M metagenome (GOLD analysis project Ga0209692, IMG submission 187129) | Marine sediment microbial communities from the Atlantic coast under amendment with organic carbon and nitrate - tdDd47.2 (SPAdes)... | ecosystem: Environmental > Aquatic > Marine > Coastal >...
GCACGGCCGTGGCCCAGTCGTAGTCGCGTTCCATGGCGGTGCCTTCGCCGGCCAGCACCGCGGCGCTGATCGAATAGCCGGTGCGCACCCGGGTGCGGGCGAAGCCGTTGGTCGCCGCCAGCGCCACGAAATTGCGGCTCCAGCCGGCATCGCCGCCTTCGGAATTGCTCACCCCTTCGACCGCCAGCGCCGCCGCCTCGGCGCGCGCCGCCAAGCTCGTCAGCGTTTCCGCGTCCGGTTCGGCGGTATCGCATTCGTCCAGGTCCGGCACCTCGCCGGCCAGCATGTCCGCCTCCGCGATGCCGCAGAATTCGTCCTCGGGCACCACCTTGGTCATGGCCAGGGCGCGTTCCAGCAGTTCGTCCAGCGCCGCGTCGGAAATGTCCGACGACGACACCATGGCCTGGCGTTTGCCGATCAGCACGCGCAAGCCCAAGTCGGCGCCCTCGGCGCGTTCCAGGTTTTCCGGCTTGCCGAGCCGCTGGCTCGCCGACAGCGAGACGCCGTGCACGTAGACCGCGTCGGCGGCGTCGGCGCCGCCCCGCTTGGCGCGGTCCATGAGATCGCCCAGGCGCGCGAGAATGGTGTCTTCTGTGTCTTGCATGATTGACATCAATTCCGGGGGACGGGAAAGGGTATAGGAACCTATGTATCCCGCCGCCGGCTTGCTGCCAAGCACGGCGACAAATTCGCAAATGGTAAAGTGAGAGATTTCAAGGGTTCAGACTTTTTAACCGGAAAAAACTCTTTATGATTTCACCCGGCGGCCGAAAGGTCCGGCGAAGAATTCGCACGGCAGGGAGCGGTCTCCAGCAAATGGGACGGATGCCAGCATCATGAACATCATCGAAAGACAGGATTTGCCGCAGGATTCCCTGCGCGAGCAGGTGGAGTCCGCCGTCGTCCGGTTCGCCGGCGATTCCGGCGACGGCATGCAGGTCACCGGCGGCCAGTTCACCCTGGCCACGGCGCTGGCCGGCAACGACCTCGCCACTTTCCCCGACTACCCGGCGGAAATCCGCGCGCCGGCGGGAACCACCTTCGGGGTGTCGTCGTTCCAGATCAATTTCGGCAGCCGCGTCATCAAGACCTCTGGCGACAGCTTCGACGTGCTGGTGGCGATGAACCCTGCGGCGCTGAAGGTGGAACTGCCGGGCCTCAAGCCGGGCGGGGTGATCGTCGTCGACATCCACGATTTCGACGAACGTCACTTGCGCCGGGCGGGGATCGAGAACAACCCGCTCGACGACGGCAGCCTCGATCCCTACCAGGTGGTGGCGCTCGATATCTCGCAATTGACCATGGACGCCGTCGCCGAGCATGGGCTCAACAAGAAGGATGCGCTGCGCTGCAAGAATTTCTGGGCGCTCGGCTACATCTACTGGATGTTCGCCCGCGACCGCGGCCCCACCGTCCAGTGGCTGCGCGAGAAGTTCGCCAAGCTGCCGGACGTGGCCGAAGCCAATATCGCGGCCATGAACGCCGGCCACGCGCTGGCCGAAACGGCCGAGCAGCAGGATGGATTTCATGGCTTCGCGCTGGCCAAGGCGGAAATCCAGCCCGGACTCTACCGCACCGTCACCGGCGCCGAGGCCATGGCCTGGGGGCTGGCCGCCGCCGGCGTGCTCAGCGGCCTGGAAACGGTATTCTGCTCTTACCCGATCACGCCGGCTTCGCCGGTCCTGCATTCGCTGTCGCGTCTCGGCGATTACGGCGTCACCACCTTCCAGGCGGAGGACGAAATCGCCGCCGTCTGCGCCGCCATCGGCGCCTCCTACGCCGGCAAGATCGGCGTCACGTCGAGTTCCGGTCCCGGCGTGGCGCTGAAGGGCGAGGCGCTGGGCCTCGCCATCTCCACCGAACTGCCGTTGGTGCTGGTCAACTCGCAGCGCGCCGGCCCGTCCACCGGGATGCCGACCAAGACCGAGCAGTCGGACCTTCTGCAGGCCGTCTACGGCCGCAACGGCGATGCGCCCTTGTGCGTGATCGCGGCGCGCTCGCCGGCCGATTGCTTCGACGTCGCCATTGAGGCGGTGCGCATCGCCATCAAGTTCATGACCCCGGTGATCGTGCTCACCGACGGCTATATCGGCAACGCCGCCGAGCCCTGGCTGATCCCCGATCTGGAAAGCATCAGCCCGCTGCCGGTCGCCTTCCGCACCGACCCGGAAGGGTTCGAGCCCTTCGTGCGCAACCCCGATACGCTGGCCCGCGATTGGGTCCGGCCCGGCACGCCCGGCCTGGAACACCGAATCGGCGGCATCGAGAAGGACGCGCGGTCCGGCCATATCTCCTACGATCCGGCCAACCACCAGAAAATGACCGAATTGCGCGCCGCCAAGATTCAGGGCATCGCCAGCCACCTGATGGCGCAGAAGGTCGAAGCCGGTCCCGAGACCGGCGAGCTTGCCGTGGTCGGCTGGGGCTCCACCTACGGCCCGATCAGCCGCGCCGTCGAGAACCTGTCGAACCGTGGCGTCGCGGTGAGCCACATCCACCTGCGCCACATCTGGCCGCTGCCGTCCAACCTTGGCGAGTTGCTGGCCGGCTTCAAGCGCGTGCTGGTGCCGGAGATGAACGACGGCCAGTTGGTCAAGCTGTTACGCAGTGAATACCTGGTCGATGCCGAGGGCCTCGGCAAGGTCACCGGCCAGCCCTTTAAGATCGCCGAACTGGAAAGCGCCTTCGAAGCGCGCCTGGAGGCTTGAGATGAACGTCGAGACCCCACTGACCGCCAAGGATTTCGCCTCCGACCAGGAGGTCCGCTGGTGCCCCGGTTGCGGCGACTATGCGATCCTGCGCGCCGTGCAGAAGACGCTCGCCGATGTCGGCGCGACGCGCGAGAACACGGTTTTCGTGTCGGGCATCGGCTGTGCCGCGCGCTTTCCCTATTACGTCTCCACCTACGGTTTCCACACCATCCACGGCCGTGCGCCTGCTTTCGCCACCGGCATCAAGCTGGCCAATCCGGAACTGGACGTGTGGATCGTTTCCGGTGACGGCGATGCGCTGTCGATCGGCGGCAACCACCTGATCCATATACTCAGGCGCAACGTCGATGTGCAGTTGCTGATGTTCAACAACGAGATCTACGGCCTTACCAAGGGCCAGTATTCGCCGACCTCGCGCGTCGGCACGCGTTCGCCCTCGACACCGACCGGCTCCGTCGACCGGCCGCTTTCCGCCGCCAGGCTGGCGCTCGGCGCCGGTGCGCGGTTCGTGGCGCGCGGCGTCGACACGCAGCAAAAGGTGCTGCCGGAAATCTTCAAGCGCGCGCACCAGCACAAGGGTGCGTCCTTCGTCGAGATCTTGCAGAACTGCATCGTCTACAACGACGGTGTTTTTGCCGAATATACCGACAAGACCGTCGCCGAGGACCGCCAACTCGCGGTCGAGCACGGCCAGCCGCTGATCTTCGGCAAGGACCGCGACAAGGGGCTCAGGCTGAGGCCCGGCAAGTTGGAGCTCGAGGTCGTGACCATTGGCCAGGACGGCATCGGCGAGGGCGATCTTTTGGTGCATGACGAGAAGGATCACGAACTGGCGACCCTGCTCGCCGGCATGGACGGACCTGACGTGCCGGTGGCATTGGGCGTGCTGTATTGCGATCCGGCGCCGAGCTACGAGGCCGCGGTGCGCGAGCACGCCGGCGGCACGTCGAAGATGAACACTGCCGATTTCAATGCACTGCTGTGCCAGGGTCACACCTGGCAGGTGGAGGGCTGAAGCCGGCGCGCGGGGGGTGAACTGATGCCCATTCGGATCGCCATCGTTGGGTCCGGCCCGGCCGGATTTTATACCGCCAGCGCGTTGCTGAAGACCTGCCCCAATTGCGAGGTCGACATCATCGAGCGATTGCCGACGCCCTATGGCCTGATCCGTGGCGGCGTCGCCCCCGACCACCAGACCACCAAGCGGGTCGCCGACAAGTACGAACAGACGGCGATGATGGAGCGCGTGCGCTTCTACGGCCACGTGGAAATCGGCGAGCACGTCAGCCTGGACGAACTGCGTGAGCTTTATGACGCCGTGGTGCTGGCCATCGGTGCGCGCTCGGACCGCCCGTTCACCGTTCCCGGCGCCGATAAGAAAGGCGTCTACGGCGCGTCCGCGTTCGTCGCCTGGTACAACGGCCATCCCGATTTCCAGTACCTGGACCCGGACCTGGATACCACCGGTGTCGCCGTGGTCGGCAACGGCAACGTCGCCATCGATTGCGCGCGGGTGCTGATGCGCTCGCCCTATGGCCGGGCGCGCACCGATTTGCCCGAGCATGCCAGGGCGATGATCGACGCTTCGCCGATCCAATCCGTGCACGTGCTGGGCCGGCGCGGTCCCGCCGACGCCGCCTTCACCAACGTCGAATTGCGTGAACTGGGCGAATTGAGCGAAGCCGAGCCCCGGGTTCGAGCCGAGCAACTGCCGGATGATTTCGAGGCGGCGCTGCAAGGCTATGAGGGGCGCGACCGCCGCGTGCGCCAGCGCAACCTGGAAGTGCTGGCGGACTATGCCGCGAGGCCCATCGGCGACAAGCCCAAGGCCCTGCACCTGGAATTCTATGCCTCGCCGGTGGAGGTCCTGGGCGGTGAACGGGTCGAGGCCATCCGCTGCGAGCGCACCCGCGTCGTCGACGGCCGCGCCCAGGGCACCGGGACCTTTTTCGAGATACCCTGCGGCCTGGTGGTCTCCGCCATCGGTTACCGTGCCGAGCCCATGGCCGGGGCGCCCTTCGACGAGGCGCGCGGCATCGTCCCCAACGACGCCGGCCGGGTCGAACCGGGGCTCTATGCGGTCGGCTGGATCAAGCGCGGGCCGGTGGGGGTCATCTCCACAAACCGCCCGGACGGCGAGGAGGCGGCGCGCCACATTCAGGCCGACATCGCGCCCGAGGGCGATCCGGCGAAGACCGGCCACGACGGGCTGGAGGCGCTTTTGAGCCGGCGCGGGCGGCGCTGGGTCGGGTTTCATGAATGGAAACGCTTGGATGCGCTGGAACGCGCCGCCGCCACCGAAGGGGCGCCCAGGCGCAAGTTCGTCTCCGTCGACGAGATGCTGGCCGCCCTCGATGCCGAAAGGACGGGGACCTGACATGGCGAAAGCGAAACTTCCCAGTGCCGAAGACGGCGACTACGCCGGCGAACTGACGCCGGCCGAAAGCTGGCAGGCGTTGACCAACCTTCCCGATGCCGTTTTGGTCGACGTGCGCACCGATGCGGAGTTCTCATATGTCGGTCATCCCGACCTGACGGGGCTCGGCGACGAGGTGAAGCTGGTCAGTTGGGTGATGTTCCCGGGCGGCGGCGCCAACCCTGATTTCCTGAGCCAACTGCATGCGGCGGCGCCGGACAAGGACGCCAAGGTGATGTTCCTCTGCCGGTCGGGCGTGCGCTCGCGCTTCGCCGCCCAGGCCGCGACCCAGGCGGGCTACGCCGATTGCTATAACGTTCTGGAAGGCTTCGAGGGCGACAAGGACGTCGGCGGCCACCGCGGCACCGTCGGCGGTTGGAAGGTGGCGGGCCTTCCCTGGAAGCAAGGGTAGGGACACCCCGGCCGGACGAAAAAAGGCGCGCCCGGAGGCGCGCCTTTCTGTTGGGTCTGGCGACCTGGATCAAAAATCCATGCCGCCCATGCCGCCCATGTCCGGGACGTGGGCATGGCCCGATTTCGGTTCCGGCTTTTCCGCCACCATGGCTTCGGTGGTGATCAGCAGGCCCGCTACCGAGGCCGCGTCCTGCAACGCCGTCCGGACCACCTTGGTCGGGTCGACGATGCCGGCCTTGACCAGGTCCTGATAGTCGCCGGACTGGGCGTTGAAGCCCCAGTTGGTGTCCTTCTGGTCGATCAGCTTGCCGGCGACCACGGCGCCGTCATGGCCAGCGTTCTCCGCGATCTGACGGACGGGCGCCTGCAGCGCCTTCCGCACGATCTCGATGCCGACCTTCTGGTCGTCGTTGACCGGCGACAGCTTGGCCAGCGCCTTGGTGGCGTAAAGGAGGGCAGTGCCGCCACCGGCGACGATGCCTTCCTCTACAGCCGCGCGGGTGGCGTGGAGCGCATCGTCGACTCGGTCCTTCTTCTCCTTCACTTCGACCTCGGTGGCGCCGCCGACATGGATCACCGCGACCCCGCCGGCCAGCTTGGCCAGGCGTTCCTGCAGCTTTTCGCGATCGTAGTCGGAGGTCGTCTCCTCGATCTGGGCGCGGATCTGGGCGCAACGGGATTCCAATTCCTTCTTGGCCCCGGCCCCGTCGACGATGGTGGTCTCGTCCTTGGTGATCTGCACCTTCTTGGCCGTGCCGAGCATGTCGATGGTGACGTTCTCCAGCTTCATGCCGAGGTCTTCCGAGATCACCGTGCCGCCGGTCAGGATGGCGATATCCTGGAGCATGGCCTTGCGGCGGTCACCGAAGCCCGGCGCCTTCACCGACGCCACCTTGAGGCCACCGCGCAGCTTGTTGACCACCAGGGTTGCCAGCGCCTCGCCCTCGACATCCTCGGCGATGAGCAACAGCGGCTTTGCCGACTGCACCACCGATTCCAGAAGCGGCAGCAGCGGTTGAAGGCTGGAAAGCTTCTTTTCGTGCAGCAGGATATAGGGATCGTCCAATTCGACGGTCATCTTGTCGGCGTTGGTGATGAAGTAGGGGGAGGCATAGCCGCGATCGAACTGCATGCCTTCGACCACGTCGAGTTCGGTCTCCAGGCCCTTGGCTTCCTCGACGGTGATGACGCCTTCATTGCCGACGCGTTCCATGGCTTCGGCGATGATGCCGCCGATGGAGCTGTCGCCGTTGGCGGAAATGGTGCCCACCTGGGCCACTTCCTCGTTGGTCTTGACGGTGCGCGAGCGGCCCTTGACGTCGGCGACGACGGCCTCGACGGCGAGGTCGATACCGCGCTTCAGGTCCATCGGGTTCATGCCGGCGGCGACGGCCTTGGCGCCTTCGCGCACGATCGATTGGGCCAGAACGGTCGCCGTGGTGGTGCCGTCTCCGGCGATGTCGTTGGTCTTGGAGGCCACTTCCTTGACCATCTGGGCGCCCATGTTCTCGAACTTGTCGGCAAGCTCGATGTCCTTGGCGACGGTGACGCCGTCCTTGGTGATGCGCGGCGCGCCGAAGGCCTTGTCGAGGACCACGTTGCGGCCCTTGGGACCGAGGGTCACCTTCACCGCGTCGGCAAGGGTATCGACGCCTTTCAAGAGACGCGCGCGGGCGTCGCCGTGAAATTTCACTTCTTTGGCAGCCATAATGGAAAACTCCTTGTGTTTGGCAGTTTCGCTTTACGCTGAAATGGGTTTCAGGACCGGTGCCGCTCAGGCGGCCTTTTTCTTGGCGACGGTTTCCACCAGCACGCCGAGAATGTCCGTTTCCTTCATGATCAACAGGTCTTCGCCGTCAATCTTCACTTCGGTGCCGGACCACTTGCCGAACAGCACCTTGTCGCCCACGGTCACGTCCAGCGGCGTTCGTGTGCCGTCATCGGCCTTGTGGCCCGAGCCGACGGCGAGAATCTCGCCTTCCATGGGCTTTTCCTGGGCGGTATCGGGAATGATGATGCCGCCCGCGGTCTTATCCTGGCCCTCGATACGACGAACCAAAACGCGGTCATGCAAAGGACGGAATTGCATAGTTGGAACCTCCATTGCCATTCCTTGATTGAAGCAAACGACAGTGCCGGAGAGTCCGCTTTCGGAGGGGCCGACTTGGGGCTCCCTCCCGAAAAAGACTCCGTCGGCGACGAGGATTTATGTGCGGCAAAAACCGCTTGCAAGAGGGCCCGGAATTTTTTTTAGGGACCCAAACCGGCCCGGTGCTCAGCCCAGATGACCCGACTTGACCCACAGTGTGCAGCCGGTTTCCGTATAGGGCGCGTGGCGGCTGCCGGCGGGGCTGCGGATCCAGGTACCTTTGGGGTAATGCCCGTTTTCATCGGTCAATGATCCTTCGAGAACGAGGATTTCCTCGCCCTTGGGGTGGTCGTGGTCGATGGCCGGTGCGTCGGGCGTGAGCCGCACCATGACGACGCTTTCGTCGCCGAATTCGTGGAGACGTAGGATTTCCGCCCCCGAGATGCCTTCGGGCCGGAACCATTCGGCGCCGTTGGTGTCGATGCGCACGACCGCCTGGTCGGCGGGGTCCATCTGGCAGAGCTTGACCAGGATGGTGCAGCCGGCGCGGCTGGCGGGCGTATGGCTGGAGCCGACCGGGTTGCGCACGTAGGTGCCGGGACCAAAATCGCCGGTTTCGTCGGAAAAGACGCCGTCGAGCACCAGGAATTCCTCGCCGCCCGGATGGGCGTGCGGCTGGAAGGCACTGTCGGGGGCGAAACGCACGATGGTGGTGGCCCGGCCCTGCTCGGCGCCGTCACGGTCGAGCATGCGGCGCTCGACGCCGGGCGCGGGCGAGGGTGCCCATTCGAGCGTTTCCGTCTCGATGACGGCGCGGCGGCTGAGATCGGCGTTGATCTTCATGGTGCCAGTCTCCGCCGCCGGCGTTGGCGAATCAAGAGTGCCGTCAAATGGCGGCCAGCGCGCCGTCCAGGTCTTCGAGCAGGTCGTCCACGTCCTCGATCCCGACCGAAAGCCGCACCAGGCCCGCTGAAATGCCGAGGTGCGCCCGGTCTTCGTCGCTCAAGCGCTGGTGGGTGGTCGTCGCCGGATGGGTGATCAGGCTCTTGGTGTCACCGAGGTTGTTGGAGATGTCGACCACACGGAGCGCATTCAGGAGCTTGAACGCGGCTTCCTTGCCGCCCTTTACCTGGAACGACACCATGGTACCGCCAGCCTTCATCTGGCGCATGGCGAGGTCGTGCTGCGGATGGCTGGCGCGGCCGGGATAGAGCACTTTCTCCACCCGGTCGTCGGCTTCCAGGAACTCGGCGATGGCGGCGGCATTCCGGCAATGGCGTTCGACGCGCAGATCGAGCGTCTCCAGCCCCTTCAGCAGCACCCAGGCGTTGAACGGGCTCAACGAGGGGCCGGTGTGGCGGAAGAACGGCACCAGTTCGTCCTCCATGAAGGCGTCATCGTTGGTCAGCACCGCGCCGCCCAGCGTCCGGCCCTGGCCGTCGATATGCTTGGTGGCGGAATACATGACGATATCGGCGCCGAGCTCCAGCGGGCGCTGCAGGACGGGCGTCGCGAAAACGTTGTCGACCACCACCTTGGCGCCGGCGGCGTGCGCCATCGCGGAAACCGCCGGCAAGTCGATGACCTCCAGCGTCGGGTTCGACGGCGTTTCCAGGAACACGCACCTCGCCGGCTTGGCCAGCGCGCGCCGCCATTGTTCCAGGTCGGTGCCGTCGACGTATTCGTGCTCGGCGCCGAAGCGCGGCAAGATGTCCTCGACGATGTAGCTGCACGATCCGAACAGCGCGCGTGACGCGACGATGCGCTCACCGGCGCCGATTTGGCTGGCCAGGGCGGCGAACACGGCGGCCATGCCCGACGACGTGGCGATGCAGTGTTTGGCGCCTTCCAGCGCCGCCAGGCGGTCTTGGAACATGTTGACGGTGGGGTTGCCGTAGCGCGAGTAGATGTAGCGCTGCTTATCGCCCTTGAAGGCGGCCTCGGCATCCTCGGCCGAGGCATAGACGTAGCCGGACGTCAGGAACAGGCCCTCGCTGGTTTCGTCGAAGGCGCTGCGTTCGGCGCCGCCGCGCACCAGGCGGGTCTGCGGACGCCAGGTATCGGGCGTTTTGGGTTGGTCTTCCATCGGGTCCCTCCTTCTCTCGGGGCCCCGGACCGATCATCCCTGAAAAACAAAAACCCCGCCCGCGCGGGGTCAGGGTTCTCGAACCGAGACCTTTTAGCGGTTTGTTTTAACGTGGCCGCAAGCCGGTCGGACAAATCACCACGTGAAACGAAACATAGCCGCCGGCGCGTCCGGGTCAAGAAATTTTCGCGCATTTTTGGCGGCATGGGCGTTGTTTCGGGGCCAGCCATCGCGCAAACTCCGGCCATGGAAAATGATCGTTTCGATAGCCCGTACCTGATCTTTACCGCGGATTTGGCCGGGCGGCTGGCGGCACCGAACCTCCGCATTTTCGACTGCACCCAACGCCTGGTGCCGGACCCCGCGCTTTACGTAAAGGCCGAGCCCTGCCAGGCGGAATTCGACGCCGCCCATATTCCCGGTGCCGGTTATCTCGACCTCAAGGGTGAACTCTCCGACCCGGAAAGCCGCTGGCGCTATAAAATGCCGGCGGCCGAGCGGGTGGCTGCCGCGTTCGGGCGGCGCGGCGTCGGTGACGGCGCCCAGGTGGTGCTCTACGACCAGGGCGGCATGATGTGGGCGACGCGCATCTGGTGGATGCTGCGCGCCATCGGCTTCGACGACGCGGCGGTGCTGGACGGCGGCCTGCCGGCCTGGAAGGCCGACAGCCGGCCGCTCTCGACGGCGCCCTGCGCCTACGCCGAGACGTCACCGCCGACGGTCAATGAACGCCCTGGCCTTTTGGTCGGCAAGGATGCCGTGCTCGCCGCGCTGGACGCGCCCGCGACCTCGGTGGTCAACGCGCTGACCGCCGAACAGCACGCCGGCGGCGGCATTACCTACGGCCGGCCCGGACGCATCTCCGGTACCGTCGGCGTCGCGGCGCGGGAACTGACCGACCCGGAGACGGGATGCCTGCTGGCGGCATCCCGGCTGAGGGCGAAATTCGCCGATGCGGGCGTCGATCCGTCGCGGCCGGTGCTTTGCTATTGCGGCGGCGGCATCGCCGCGACGCTGGACGCCTTCGTGCTCACCCTAATGGGCGCCGAAACCGTTTCCGTCTACGACAACTCCCTGCAGGAATGGGCGCTCGATCCGAGCCTACCCATGGAGACCGACGAGCCGCCGCACTTGGGCAGGTGGTAGAAGAACACCGGCCGGAACCGGATGGTCGGCGAGAACCGGCTTCTGTAGAAGGTGTACTTGGAAACCGGGTTGGCGTTCGCGTTCATGCATGGATTCCCTATTCGCGGCCCTTTTTCACCGCCTTCCGGATCCGCCTGACGCCGATCCACAGCCCGCCGACGACGAAGGGCAGGCTGACGGTGCCGACCAGGTAGGGCTCGACCGGGGCGCCCAATTTCTCCGCCCCGCGCGCCAGATAGATGATCAGGCTGACCACGTAATAGCTGATGGCCGCGACCGAGAGGCCCTCCACCGTTTCCTGCAAGCGGAGCTGCAGCCGCGCGCGCCGGTCCATGGAACGCAACAGGTCGCGGTTCTGTTCCTCCAGCGCCACGTCGACCCGCGTGCGCAGCAGGTTGGACGCGCGCGCGATGCGCCCGCCCAGCGATTCCAGGCGCCTGGAAAGGTTCTCGCAGGTCTCCATCGCCGGCTCGAACCGCGTCAGCAGGAAATCGCCCGCCGGCTGCACGCCGCTGATCCGCGATTCCCTGAGCGCGCGGACCCGCTGGCGGACGATCTCCGCATAGGCGCGCGCCGCGCTAAAGCGGTAGGAAAGCTCGCCCGAGACACGCTCGGTCTCGGCCGCCAGATCGGTCAGGTCCTTTAGCAGCTCACGTTCGCCCATGTCGCTCGCCGGATCGGCCAGCGCCTGCAGGATCGCCGACAGCCGGGTCTCGGCGCCGGCCACCTCGGGCCGGGCGGCGCGGGCGCGCGGCAGCGCCAGCATCGCCATCATCCGGTAGGTTTCCATCTCGGCGATGCGTTGGGTGATACGCCCGAGCGAGGTGACACGGAGCTCCCGGCCACGGATCAGGAACCGGGTGAAACCGTCGGCATGGACGACGAAGTCGGTCCACCAGGCGGCCTGGCCATCGATCAAGAGGCCGCCGACCAGGGTGTTGTTGTCGAAATAGCCACGCACCTCCTCGGCGCCTTCGGCGGTGCCGTCCCGGTCCTCGACGGCGATATGCAGCGCCGCGATCACCCGGCCCGGTGCCTCCGCCAGCCAGTCCTCGGGGACGGCGGTGATGGCCGGGTCCTTGAACGGCATCTCGATGGGGCCTTCGTTGATGAAGGTATAGGAGGAGAATTCCGTGTGGCGTTCCCATTTCAGCCGGAACGGGCCGAGATCGGCGGTGAACAGCGCCGCGTCTTCTGGCGGCGGCGTGACCTGGAAGTGGCTGCACAGCGACTTCAGGTGCTTGACCTCGTCGGCCGCCGATCCCTCGCCCGAGACCAGCGCCAGGTGCGAGATCTGCACCGGTGACGACACCCGGCCGTAGGGCCTGGCGTGCAGTTCGCCGGCCAGGGTCTGTCTGAGCGGATGGTCCTGAAACATCGTGTCCTCGTCATTGCCGCCGCGACGCCTTATATAGATAGCACAACTGCGAGCAAGAATTTCCGAGGAAAAGTCCATGTCCGACCTGGCGACCACCGACGAGTTGTTTTACGGCCGCGCCGGCCTCGAGCGTTCCAGCGTCGAAGGTATCGTCGACGACGCGCTCACCGGCGCCGACGACGGCGAGCTGTTCCTCGAATACTGCCAGTCGGAAAGCGTCGTCATCGACGACGGAAAGATCAAGAGCGCCGCTTTCGACACCGCGCAGGGCTTCGGGCTGCGTGCCGTTGCCGATGAGGCGACGGGCTACGCGCATGCCTCCGAGCTCAGCCAGGCGGCGCTGAAGCGGGCTTCCGACACGGTCAAGGCCGTTCACGCCGGCGGCACAGGCGCCATGGCGGTCGACCCGGCGGGCACCAATGCGTCGCTCTATTCGGACGACAATCCGCTCGGCCTGGTGCCGTTCGAGGACAAGGTGGCACTGCTGGCCGAGATGGACGCCTACGCGCGCGCCAAGGACGAACGGGTGAAACAGGTGTCCGCCTCCTTGAGCGGCGAGTGGCAGGCGGTGCAGATCGTCCGCGCCGGCGGCCACCGGGTGGCGGATATCCGCCCCCTGGTGCGGCTCAGCATCTCGGTCGTCGTCGAAAAGGACGGGCGCATGGAAACCGGCAGCTTCGGCACCGGCGGGCGCACCGTCTACGATGCCTACCTGGAACCCGGTGCCTGGAAGGCCGGTGTCGACGAAGCGCTGCGTCAGGCGCTGGTGAATTTGGAATCGGTGCCGGCACCGGCCGGTGAGATGCCGGTGGTGCTGGGTCCGGGTTGGCCGGGGATTTTGCTGCACGAGGCCATCGGCCATGGCCTCGAGGGCGACTTCAACCGCAAGAAGACCTCCGCCTTCGCCGGACTTTTGGGCCAGCGCGTGGCGTCGCCCGGCGTGACCGTGGTCGACGACGGCACCATGAACGAACGGCGCGGCTCGCTCAGTGTCGACGACGAGGGCACGCCCAGCCAGTACACCGTGCTGATCGAAGACGGTATCCTCAAGGGCTACATGCAGGACCGCATGAACGCGCGCCTGATGGGTGTCGCCGGCACCGGCAACGGCCGCCGCCAGAGCTACGCCCACGCGCCGATCCCGCGCATGACCAACACCTACATGCTGGCCGGTGAGAGCGACCCGGCGGAGGTGCTGGCCTCGGTGGAGAACGGCATCTACGCCGTTTCCTTCGGCGGTGGCCAGGTGGATATCACGTCGGGCAAGTTCGTCTTTTCGTGCACCGAGGCCTACAAGATCGACAACGGCAAGGTCGGCGCGCCGGTGAAGGGCGCCATGCTGATCGGCAACGGCCCCGATGTGTTGACCCGCGTATCGATGATCGGCAACGACATGAAGCTCGACCCCGGCATCGGCACCTGCGGCAAGGACGGCCAGGGCGTGCCGGTGGGCGTCGGCCAGCCGACCTTGAAGATCGACGAACTGACCGTCGGCGGCACGTCGGTCTAGCCTTCGATCGCTTCCAGGATTTCGAAGATATCGGCGCAGACGTCGGCGCCGTGGCGCTTGGTGATGCGCAGCTTGCCGCTGTCGGTCTCCAACTCGGCGCGCAGATCCTTGAACAGGTGGTCGAGGAAGCGCTTGAACGCGGCCGGTGTCATTTCCCAGCCGCCTTCTTCCCGGGGCGCACCGTCCATGGGGCCCAGGTGGCCGTTGATCAGGTCGATGAACCACTGCGAGCGGCGGTCATAGTTCTTGAAGAAGGTGGCAATGGTGACCGCCGCGTCGAGCAAAAGCGCCTTCGCTTCCGGATCGACATAGACCTCGTCCCAATCGAAATCGGCGCCGCGCGCCTCGCGCAGGCGCTCGACGATGAGACGGCAGTGTTCCTGGTACTCTTCGACCAGCTCCTCGCCGAGCATCATGTTCAGCGCCATGAAGAAGCCGGGCAGCATGCGCCGCGACACCCGGTCGAAGCGTGAGTAGTCGTCCTC
>Ga0209692_10003809_pt1 | contig 14235 bp, 16 predicted proteins | sample tdDd472_FD_187129 | JGI IMG/M metagenome (GOLD analysis project Ga0209692, IMG submission 187129) | Marine sediment microbial communities from the Atlantic coast under amendment with organic carbon and nitrate - tdDd47.2 (SPAdes)... | ecosystem: Environmental > Aquatic > Marine > Coastal >...
CCACCGGGACGCATCAGAGCGCGCGGGTCGAGAAATACCAATCAACCGTGTTGTAACCCTCGCTGGCGCGGGCCTGCGCCTCTTCCGGGGTGGCGGGGGTCGGCACGATCACCTCGTCGCCCGGCTTCCAGTTCTCGGGCATGGCGCAGCTGTTCTCGTCGGCGGTCTGAAGCGCGACCAGCAGGCGGTGGATCTCGTCGACCGAGCGGCCCGCGTTCATCGGGTAATAAAGCATGGCCCGCAGCACGCCGTCGGGGTCGATGATGAACGTCGCGCGCACGGCGGCGGTATCGGAGGCGCCCGGCTGGATCATGCCATAGGATTGGGCCACTTTCATGTTGAGGTCGGCGATGATCGGGAACTTGATCTCGACCCCGAACTTCTCCTTGATGTTCAGCATCCAGGCGATGTGGCTGTAATGGCTGTCGATCGAGAGGCCGAGCAGTTCCGTATCCCGTGCGGCGAACTCATCCTGCCGCTTGGCGAAGGCGATGAATTCCGTGGTGCAGACCGGGGTGAAGTCGGCCGGGTGCGAGAACAGGATCAGCCATTTGCCACGGTAGCCTTCAAGGGTCTTGCGGCCGTGGGTGGTGGGCGCGTCAAAGGCCGGAGCGGCCTCGTTGAGGCGGGGTCCGATGGAGCGGGTATCTTCGGTCATTGTTGCAATCCTTCTCGTCAACATTTCGATGAGGAAGAAATATGGCCTCGACACTCATTTGAGAAATCGGAAGTATGGCTCTCAGTGATAGAGGAAATCTATATATGATCACCCTGCGCCAGCTTCGGTTCCTCACCGCCGTCGAAGAGACGTTGAACTTTTCCCGCGCGGCCGAACTGTGTTTCGTGACGCAGCCGACCCTCAGCGCCGGCATCAAGGAGTTGGAAGACCGCCTGGGCGTCCAGTTGATCGAGCGTACCCGGCGCAGCGTGATGCTGACCCCCCTGGGTCGGGAGGTCGCTGCGCGCGGTCGGCAGATGCTGCTGGAGGCAGAAGAGATCGAGACCCTTGCCCGGGCGTCCCGGAATCCTTTCGAGGGCGACCTGAAACTGGGCTCCATCCCGACGATCGGCCCCTATCTTCTGCCACGCGTCCTGCCGGCGATCCGGGAACGCTTTCCTGGATTGCGGCTCTTTCTGCGCGAAGAGATGACCGAAAGCCTGATCGAGGGGCTGAATGCGGGTCGGCTTGACCTTATTCTGATCGCCTTGCCCTTCGAGACCGGATCGCTCGAGGTGATGGAGCTGTTCGAGGACGGCTATCAACTTGCCACCCCGGCAGGCTGGTCCCCTCCCAGCGGGGCGGAGGCCCTCGCCGAAAGCGGCCAGCTCATGCTGCTCGAGAAGGGTCACTGTTTGCAGAGACATGCACTGGCAGCCTACCCGGGGCGACTTCTAACAGACCAGGACAGCTTCGCGGCCACCAGCCTCACAACCCTGATTGCCATGGTCTCGGAAGGGTTGGGCATAACCCTGCTGCCCAACCTTGCGGTCGGCGCCGGCGTGGTGGGCCGGGCGGAGGTGCAGCTGACGCCGCTGCCCGATGCCTGCCCACGTCACGTGGCGCTTGCCTGGCGGACGGGCTCGGCACGCAGCGCGCTGTTCCGGGCACTGGGGGAGCTTCTGAGACCGGCTTCACCTTGATCGAAGAGCACCCTGCGAAAGGCGGTGTTGGGGGCACATAGCTCGAGTTTTGCCCATGAAGGGCTGCCCGTTCCTGCACAGCGGTCATTCAGGCGCAGGCCGCATGGGATGATAAACTGCATGAACTTGATCGTCGTGTGCCCGAGCGCGGCGAAAGGCTCGACGCCCTGGTTTCGGAAGCTACCCGCCGCCAGGTGTCTCCTCTCCAAAGTTATTTCATGCGCCGTCTCGATGGGAAAGCTGGTCCCGAATGGCTGGACGCACAGAGTTTGGATCAGGCAACTCGCGCGACGGAACTCCTCGGCGTGCTGGTCGCATTCGGGGCGGCACAGAGGTTGCCCGATCTTTCGCAGGATGACTGGGATCGTGCCGGTCGTGTCGGCTACGAATTCACTTCTCGGGGTGAGAGCGGTATTCGGGAGGCACTCGAGGCGCAATTTCGGAAATTCGACGATGCCACCGGCACGCCCGGCGCCCGCAAAATTTTCGGGAGCTTCTACAACGCCATGGCACACTCGAAGTCGCTCAAGGATCCCGGCGATATCGTCCGGATCCTTCGAGAGACGATCGTCGCGAACATCGCGCTGCCGGCCGGGTCCGAGGTGCTCGGTGCCGATCTCACGGAGCGGAAACTGCACACGGTCGCCTCGTTGGCGCAAGAGCAAGATCTGGATTCAAGAACCCTCCGCGGCGTGCTGGTCGCAGCGGGGATCGTGCCTGTTAATGCCCCTGCGCATTTTGCTTTCCCGGTCGAGAAGGGCAGGGAGGTGGCGCAGCGCGTAAAACGGATCGTGCATGTCAACTCTGTCCCGGACGCTCTGAATTGTGCCCGTCCCTTGGTGGATTTCCTTTTTTTTCCGATCGCCTGCTCACTCCGATCTACTACGGGAGGTCGGGCGTGCGCGGGCGCACCCAGAAAGCCGTTGATCGTGAAGATCTTGCCGTGCTGGTCGGCAGGCTTCATTCAAAGGCTGTCGAGGTGGTTGATGGTTCCGACAAGTTGGTTCCGGTGTCGAAGGCTGCGGAGAAGGCCAGGGTGCAGGCCATTACCGTGATACATCTTATCCTCGGGGGCTTTCTCGAGCGTGCCGTTCGTCTGGCTGGTCACGAAGGCCAGTTCGCGGTCTTGTACTTCGTTGGCGCCCAGCTGCTCATGCCCTCCAGCTATCACGCTGGATTCACGAGTTGAATCCCCTCAACCGATTTGCGCAACAAAGCACCGGCGAATGCATCGGCATCGCACGCAACGCTCTGATGCGCGCAGCGCAATACGCCAATGAACGGGTGGTTTTCGACCGGCCCATCGGTTAGAATCAGGGAGTTCAGCATCCGCTGGCTCAGGCTTGGGCGCAGGTGGAAGCGGCCAATCTCATGGTGATGCACGCCGCCGCTCTGTACGATGAAGGAGAGGCTTGCGGTGTTGAGGCGAATGCCGCCAAGCCGTTGGCCGCCGACGCCGCGGTCGAGACGACCGAGGCCGCACAGATCACCTTTGGCGGATTCGGTTACGCAAAGAATATCACGTGGAGCGTCTGGTCAGAGAGGCGCTCTTGCTCCGCATTGTACCCGTGACACCGCGGATGCTGTTGTTGTTCAATGCTGAAAAAGCGCTTGGGTTTCCAATGTCTTACTGGCCACGAGTGACGGGCTGAGAAAGCGAATATTCCCCACTTGATTAATTTTCTAACGACCGTTAGATTATAGGAAAATACCCGAGTAGGGGAAAAGGGAGGAGGCGTCATGAGTGAGACGCAGTTCGGGTCTTCACGGGAGGACCTGTCAAAACGCGCAACCGTTTACGCGCACGATTTGTTCGTAGGCAAAACCGTCGTTGTGACCGGCGCAGGTGGCGGTTTGGGGCTTGCAATTGCGGCCCTGTTCGCCAAACTGGGCGCTAACCTGGCGATCAATGGGCGCAACGAGGAAAAGCTGGCGTCGGCCAAGGAGTTCCTCGAAAGTTTCGGGGGCAGAGTTTTCGCCAAGCCCATGACCATCCGTGACCCTGAACAGGTGGAGGCTTATGTAGCTAAGGCAAATCAGGAATTCGGTTCCATAGACGTCCTGGTGAACAACGCGGGGGGGCAGTTTCCACAGGCCGCGCTGGATTTTTCCCCAAAGGGCTGGAACGCGGTCATAGACACCAACCTCAACGGAACCTGGTGGATGATGCAATCCACAGCGCGCCACTGGGTTGAGAACAAGCAATCGGGTTCCATCGTGAACATCGTGGCCGATATCTGGCGCGGCATGCCCGGCATCGCGCACACCTGTGCAGCCCGGGCGGGGGTGATCTATCTGTCCAAATCGGTGGCGGTGGAGTGGGCGCCGCATGATATCCGAGTGAACTGCGTGGCGCCGGGTTGCTGCGAAAGCAACGGTTTCGGGAACTATCCCGCAGAGGGCGCCGCAACCTTTCAGGACTCCAATCCGATGCGGCACGCCGGGGACGAATGGGATGTCGCTGAAGGTGTTGTCTATATGGCGGCCAATTCAGGAAAATTCGTAACTGGAGAAGTTCTGAACATCGACGGTGGGCAGCAAATGTGGGGGGATCCATGGCCAACGGGGCGACCGGACTACTTCCGGATTTCCTGATAAAAGCCATGGACGTTAGTGGGGACAACAGAATCTAGATGACGACGAAGAGCAAAACAGCAATCGGAGCCGATGATGGGGCGATACTTGAGTGCAACGGGGTCGAACGACGGTTTGGCGGCATCGTCGCTGTTACAGGTGTGGATCTCGTCATTCGAAAAGGAGAAATTTTCGGACTTGTCGGTCCGAATGGTAGCGGCAAGACAACACTAACGAATGCAATTACCGGATTTTATCCGCCAAACGAAGGTAATGTCCGGCTGGCAGGAAAAGACATTACGGGTACAGCGCCTCACAAGGTTGCTAAGCTCGGGGTCGCCCGGACGTTCCAGAATCTTGCCCTATTCAACGGGATGAGCGTTCTGGACAACATCCTGCTCGGGCGGCACATCCACATGAAACCGGGCGTCTTGCGCACGGCGCTTTATTGGTGGGCGGCGCGGCATGAAGAGATCGAGAACCGTAAGATCGTCGAGGAGGTGATCGAGTTTCTACAGCTTGAAAGCATCCGACATGAGTTGGTCGATGGTCTTCCGATCGGGCTGAAAAAACGGGTCGAGCTTGCGCGGGCATTGGTGGCGGAGCCGAAAATGCTGATTCTCGATGAGCCGATGGCCGGCATGAATCAGGAAGAGAAGGGGTATATGTCCCGCTTCATTCTGGATGCCCGTGCCGAACGTGGCGTCAGCGTTCTGCTGATCGAGCACCATATGGATGTCATCACCGGAATTTGTGACCGGATGCTGGCCCTGAATTATGGCGAAATGATTGCCAGCGGTATCCCGAAGGAAGTTGTGAAAGATCCGCGGGTCGTCGAGGCATATATCGGAGGGTCGCATGACTGATTTGACGAAGAAACCGTCTTCGGGAGGCGACACGATCGGCGCATTTCTGGCGCGGAACGCCTCAAGACATGGATCGGAAATCGCACTTCGCGAAAAAGAGCGAGGGATCTGGAAAGAAACCACCTGGGCGGAATACGCCGAAGAGGTACTAGCCTGCGCGGCTGGGCTTGAAAAAGTGGGCGTAAAGCCGGGCAAGGCGGTACTTATTCTGGGCGATAACCGTGCACGGTTGTATGGTGGCATGCTGGCTGTTTCGTTGCTAGGTGCCTACGCAATGCCCGCCTATCCAGGCGCGACACTCGAGGAGCTTCAGCACTTTCTTGGCGAAGTCGAAATCGTCGCAGCCATCGCCGAAGATCAGGAGCAGGTAGATAAGATCCTGGAACTGAAGGAGGCCGGCGCTGAGGGCATCGACCACATTATTTATGATGAAGCGCGGGGACTCGGCTTCTATGAGGTTGAAGGCCTGATGTCCTGGGATCACCTGATCGAAGTCGGTCAACACGATCTTAACGAAATCCCGGGCTTGCGCGAAGAGCTCTTTGGTCGGGCAAAGCCCGACGATCCGGCCGTTTTCATGCATTCGTCAGGGACCACGGGCAAGCCGAAAGGTATCGTTTTAAGTCAGAAGAACGTTTTTGCTGCGGCCAAAAACGGGTATGCTGCGGGTGCATTCGACGAAAGAGAGGAAATCCTTGCCTATCTGCCGATGGCCTGGGTGGGCGACTTCGCCATTACCGTTGCGGCGGCTCTACTCTGTCGGTTTACAGTGAACGTACCTGAACGTCAGGAAACCGTCGTGCGCGACATGCGCGAAATCGCTCCCACATTCTACTTGGCGGCGCCCAGAAGCTGGGACCAGATGCTGACGACCATCCAGGTCGGAATGGAGGATTCAACCCGCTTGAAGAAGTGGTTGTACCATTTCTTCATGGACCGGGCCATCGCCTCTGAAACACGCAAGTTGAACGGCAAGAGTGGCGGCATGTTGGAACCCCTGGGCCGACTGTTGGGCGAGGCGATTGTCTTTGGCCCGATCAAGGACCAGTTCGGCATGAGCCGGTTGAAGAACGCGTTTACCGGCGGCGAGGCGATCGGCGAAGACACCTTTGTCTTTTATCGCGCCTTGGGGATCAAACTGCGCCAGTTCTATGGTCAGACCGAGATCAGCGCGATCAGCGCCATGCAGGCGCCTAACGAAGTGCGGCTTCATACCGTTGGCAAACCCGCCCCGGGTGTCGAGGTCAAAATCGACGACAGCGGCGAGATCCTGTTGCGGTCGGACAGCGTGTTCGCCGGTTACTTCAACAAACCAGAAGCGAGTGCCGAATCTCTGGACGGTGGATGGTTGCGTACCGGCGACGCCGGTTATCTTGAGGATAACGGTCAACTTGTGGTGTTGGGACGTGTCTCCGAGGTCATGCATACCGCCGGGGGTGAACGCTATGTTCCGAACTATATCGAGAACCGGCTGAAGTTCAGCCCGTATATCAAGGATGCCGCAGTTGTCGGCGCGGGTCTGGATGAGCTGACGGCGATGGTCTGCGTCGATTTCGAAGCGGTCGGCCATTGGGCGGAGGTGAACGGGGTGCCTTACGTGTCCTATTCCGATCTGTCTCAGCGCGACGAGGTTGCGGCGCTGCTGCATGAGGCGTTCCAGCGGGTCAACAAGGTCGTCACTGAACCCTTGCGTCTGAAACGCTTTGTCAGCCTGCCGAAGGAATTCGACCCGGATGATGGGGAAATCACGCGGACCCGCAAACTGCGTCGTAAGGTCGTTCAGGAACGCTATGCCGACGTGATCGCGGCGCTCTACGACGGCTCAACAGAGGTCCATGTAAGCGCTCAGGTGACTTACGAGACTGGGGAAGTAGGGAAGGTCGAAAGAAGCCTTCCCATCAGGGAGGTATAAATGGACTGGGTCTTTTTATCAGAGCTTGCGATCAACGGAGCCTTGACGGGTCTGTTATATTCACTTTTCGCCATCGGCCTCGTGCTGATCTACAAAGCGTCCTCGGTGCCCAATCTGGCGCAGGGCGGGCTGACGATGGTGGGGGCCTATGTGGTTCTTGCGCTGGCGCGCGATCTGGGTATGCCTCTATGGCTGGCCATTCCGCTTGCTGCGGCTGTCATGTTCGGCCTGGGTTTTGGCATCGAGCGGGTAGCGCTGCGGCGCCTTGCCGGACGCCCGGTCGTCATGATCCTGATGCTGACACTTGGCCTCGACATTTTCCTGAGGGGCACAACGCTTGCAATCTGGGGCGGGACGTCCCGTTCGATGGAGCTGGGTGTCAGCTATGAACCGCTGTTCCTGGGCGACATCTTCATCAGTCGCATCCATCTCGTCGGTGCCGGGGTGACGATCGCATTGTTTATTGCCTTCATGCTGTTCTTCCAAACCCGGACCGGGATCAAGTTGCGGGCGATCGCGGATGACTACATGGCGTCATGGTCGGTCGGGATTTCGGTCGAGCGCGGCGTCGGGTTGTCCTGGGCATTGGCGTCGGTCGTTGCCGTGGCAGCAGGCGTCATCTGGGGCGAGATCCAGGGGGTTGATCAGGCTCTGTCGCTGTTGCTTCTCAAAGGTCTTGCGGTCGCTGTTCTGGGTGGTCTCGACAGTATCTTGGGGGCGGTGATCGCCGGCATCATTCTCGGCATCATAGAAAACGTGGGTTCTGACTTCCTCGATCCGCTTGTCGGGGGCGGAAGCCGTGAGCTTATCGTCGCCGCCGTGCTCATTCTTACGGTCATGATCCGTCCGCACGGGCTGTTCGGTCGTCACGACATCGAAAGGGTGTAAAGGATGTTTTATAGACTTTCCGGTGTCCATCACGCCAACTATGTTTCGGATAGCCGTATCTTCAAGGTGCCTGCTGACAGGAATCTGACTGCAATCATCTTCCTGATTGGTCTTGCCGCGCCATTCATCATACCGTCGCTTTATCTGAACAGTTACATTCTGCCGTGGCTGATCTGGACGGCCGCCGCACTTGGGCTGAACCTGGTGACAGGTTGGGCCGGCCAGCTTCATCTGGGTTATGCCGCGGTCATGGCCGTTGGCGCGTATTCGGCGATCCATGCCGCGCGGTTCGGGGTCCCTTGGGAATTTGCCCTGATCATCGGCGGACTTTCATCTTCGGTGATCGGCAGCCTGTTCGCCTTTGCCGCGTTGCGGGTGAAAGGTCTCTATCTTGCGCTCACGACCCTTGCGATGCAGTTCGTGATGGACTGGGTTTTGTCCCACTCGCCAGCGATTTCGGGGGGCTCACATGCATCGCTCCAATCTCCGACACTGGCATTGCTTGGGCAGGAGATCACCTCTGATACCGGCTATTACTATGTTGCCTTCGGATGGTGTGTGTTGGTGACGATCTTCATGCTGAATCTCAAACGCACCGGGCTTGGGCGTGCGCTGGTCGCCGTGCGGGAAAAAGACTTTGCCGCAGCAATCCTGGGGGTGAACAGTTTCTACTACAAGATTCTGGCTTTCGCGACGTCGTCCTTTATCGCGGGTGTTAGCGGCGCGTTGCTTGTTGCGACGTTCTTTTTTCTGGCCGCACCGGAGCAGTTTTCGGTGAACGTTTCGATCCAGGTCCTTGCAATGGTGATCGTCGGCGGTCTTGCCAGCATCATCGGATCCTATTTCGGCGCTGCCTTGATCCTGCTTGTGCCGGGCCTTGTGAACAGTCTGGTCGTGGGAGCAAGCCAATCGCTTGGCATGCAGATCAATATTGAAACGCTCGCTCACATCCCGAACGCAGTCTATGGCGCGCTGATTGTCATTATTCTTCTGATCGAACCGCTGGGTTTGGGAAAACTCTACGGCAACATCAGAGACTATCTGATGGTCTGGCCCTTCGATCAGTTCAAGAAATAAGGGAAATGCCGATGCAAGAAAAAGTTGAAGCCCAGCCCATCCTGTCCATGAACAGTGTAGAGGTGCTGTACGACAATGTAATGCTGGCGATCAAAGGTGTTTCGGTCCAAGTCCCAAAAGGCGAGATGATCGCGCTCTTGGGCTCGAACGGAGCGGGAAAAAGCACCACGTTGAAAGCGATAAGCGGTCTCTTGAAGGCTGAGCGCGGACGCATCAGCCGAGGTGAAATAACGTTCCAGGGAACGGAAATTACCGAAATGCTCGCGCAAAACCGCGTCGGGATGGGCATCTGCCATGTCATCGAAGGGCGACGGGTCTTCGAACACCTGACCCCCGACGAGAACCTGACCGCCGCCGCGCCGCGCGGAATGTCCCGATCAGCGCTGAATGCAGAAAAAGAAAAGATCTACCTTTATTTTCCGCGACTCGCCGAACGCCGCAATTCGCAAGCGGGCTATTTGTCGGGTGGTGAGCAACAGATGCTTGCCATCGGGCGGGCCCTGGTGACCCAGCCGAGGCTGTTGATGCTTGACGAACCAAGTCTTGGCCTTGCCCCGTTCCTGGTCGAGGAAATCTTCGGCATCTTGCAAAAGATCAATCAGGAGGAGGGCCTGTCGGTCCTGTTGGTGGAGCAGAACGCGCTGGCCGCTCTGGAAATCGTTTCGCAAGGGTATCTGATTGAGAACGGCCGCGTTGTCATGCACGGCACAGCCGAGGCGCTCAAATCGAACTCCGACATTCAGGAGTTCTATCTGGGCGGTGGGGAAGGCACCGATTTCCACAACGTCAAGCACTATAGCCGGCGCAAACGCTGGTTGAGCTAATGTAACAAACCGACACTTATGGGAGGGAAAAAATGAAAAAAATTATCAAAGCAATGGCCGCCTTTTCGATGATTGCCGGAGGTATATCCGGTACTCAGGTTCTGGCCGAGCCATTCAAGATTGGCATCTGCTACGACCTCAGCAAAGCTTATACCTTTGCCACGCCACAGGTTTCGCAGGCCGCAATGGATCTCGCGAAGCTCATCAACATGAAGGGCGGCATCGGTGGCGAGCCGGTCGAGGTCATCGTTCGCGACCATGGGAACGAACCGCAGCGTGGGATCGAATGCTACTCAAAGCTGAGCCGCGAGGGCGTTTTCGTCTTCGATACTCTGTCTACGCCCGTGTCTTTGGCTATCCTGCCGCGGGCCATGGAAGATGGACGTATCCTTATGCAGTCACTTGTTGGTCGCGGCGATGCCGTGGACGGCTCTGTCTTCGATTGGGTATATCCGGTCGGACCGACCTATTGGGGGCAGGCGGCAAACGACGTCGCCTACATCAAGCAATTGCATGACGGCAATCTGTCGGATGTGAAGGTGGGATTTGTTTATTTCGATTATCCCTTCGGACAGGAGCCGATCGAGATTCTTCAAACCTTGTCCGAGAAAGAGGGTTTCGAGCTCCAGCTTTATCCTGTGCCGCTGCCTGGCAGCGACCAGGCCGGTGTGTGGTCCAAGGTGCGCCGCGACAAGCCCGACCATGTGATTGTCTGGATGCTGGGCGGTGCGCACGTGGTTGCGTCGAAGGAGATGCAGCGCAATCGCATCCCGATGGATAAATACATTTCCGTCAACTGGCTGAACGAAGTCGATATTGCCAACATCGGCAAAGAGGCAGCCAAGGGTATCAAGCGCGGTACAAATGTCGTGGGCGGTCAGGATGTCGCCCTGTATAAAGAGATCATGACCGAGCTCTATGACAAGGGCGAGGGTTCGGGCCCGATTGAGAAGACGCAGGACGTTTTCTACAACACCGGGCTTGCAATGTATTCGATCGTGTTCGAGGCCGCGCGCAAGGCGGCAGAACATCAAGGCCTTCCGATCACCGCAAAGTCCTACAAGGCAGGATTGGAGTCGCTTGATGGTTACGACGCGAACGGGCTGATGGCACCCATCACGGTGACGGCCGAAGATCATGGCGGCGGTGGCAAGACTCGGATTGAGATGTGGGACGGGGAGGCTTGGGTGCCGCAAACCGACTGGATCTCTGAATACACCGATGTCGTGTGGGGCGTGGTTAAGGAAAGTTCCTCCAAATACGAGCAGTGAAAGACTGATATCAGGAAGGGTGACGCTACGCGGGGCGGCGGCGGCGCTAACGAAACGGTATCACCGCCCCAAACTCAACCAAAGGGAGAGAGAAAAGATGAAAGTCAAACAACACATTAAGGCGGTGGTCCTTACTGCCGCCTTGGCAACAAGCGCGACAGTGGCCGCAGCGCAGGACAAGGAGCCGATCCGCTTCGGACTCTGCTTCGACCTCAGTAAATCGTACACGTTCATTTCGCCGCAGGTGGCCCAGGCGGCGCAGGACCTGGCGATGTACACCAATGAGAATGGTGGCATCGAAGGCCATCCGGTCGAAATCGTCGTTCGCGATCACGGAAACGAACCGCAGCGCGGCGTCGAATGCTATGAGCAACTCAAGCGCGACGGTGTGTTCCTCTTCAACATGCTTTCGACGCCGGTCACGAACGCGGTTCTGCCGCGTGCAATGAAGGACGGCAACGTACTGATGCAGTCTTTCGTTGGCCGCGGTGACGCCGTGGACGGCGAGGTGTTCGAATGGGTCTTCCCAGTCGGTCCGACTTATTGGCAGCAGGCGGCGAATGACGTTGCCTTCATCAAAGGTCAGATGGACGGTGACCTGAGCAAAGCGAAGATCGGGTTCATGTATCTGGATTATCCCTTCGGTCAGGAGCCGATCGAGATTCTCAAGACCCTTTCCGAGAAGGAAGGCTTTGAGCTTGAACTCTATCCAGTGCCGCTGCCCGGATCTGATCAGGCCGGTGCCTGGAGCAAGGTTCGCCGTGACAAGCCTGACTATGTGATCAGTTGGCTTCTGGCGGGCGGGCATGTGGTCGCCTCGAAAGAAATGCGCCGTAACCGCTTCCCGATCGACCGCTATCTGTCGGTTAACTGGCTGAATGAAGTCGACATCGCCAACATTGGCGCACAAGAGGCCAAGGGCATCCTTCGCGGGACCAATGTGGCCGGTGGCCAGGACGTTCCGATCGTGAAGACGATGCTGGAAACCTACTATGCCAATGGCAAGGGAAGCGGACCCGAAAGCCTGGTTCGCGACGTGTACTACAACACCGGCATGGCGATTTACTCGGTCGGTTTTGAGGCTGCGCGTATCGCCATTTCCGAAAACGGTTGGCCGATCACCCCGGAGAACATGAAGAATGCCTATGAATCGATCGAGAACTTCGACGGCAACGACATCATGGCCCCGGTCACAGTGACCGACAAAGACCACGGTGGCGGCGGCAAGACCCGCGTCGAACAGTGGGATGGCGAAACCTGGGTTCCGCTGACCGACTGGAGCGCTGACTATCTCGACGTCGTGTGGGATGTCATCAAGCACAGCTCCGCGACGTTCAACGTCGAATAAGACTGACCTTCCCCGCGACACAAGTGTCGCGGGGAAGGTTCGGACTCGACTACGCTCCACAACCTTCCAACAGAAACAAAGAACCTATCATGAGCCCCATTGATGTGAAGATCGAAGACGGCATTGCGACCGTCTGTATCAACCGACCCGAGCGAAAGAACGCGCTTTCCGTGGCCGCGACGAACGGGCTGACCGATGCCTGGGAACAGATCGAGGCGGATGACAACGTTCGTGTGGCCATTTTGACTTCGGCCGATTGCGGTGTCTTCAGCGCCGGGCTGGACCTCAAGGAAGCCACGCAGATCGCGCGCGATGAGGGTGTCGATATTCTGAGCAAGATGCGCGATCCATTTCACGAGACCATGCGCGCCTGCAAGAAGCCGATCATAGCGGCGATGACGGGGTCGCTGATGGCGGGCGGCATGATGTTGACGCTGAACTGCGATCTGCGGGTCGGTCTCAAGGGGACCAAGGTCGGCATCACCGAGGTAAAGATCGGGCGCGGATCGCCCTGGGCGGCACCAGCGCTGTCGATGTTGCCCCAACCCATCCTGATGGAAATTGTGCTGACCGGTGATCTGATGCCGATTGAACGTCTGCACGAATACGGTTTCACGAACTACATCGAAGATACCCCGGATGACGTCCGCGCGCGCGCGCTCGACCTTGCCCGGCGGATCGCCAGCGCGGCCCCCCTTTCGGTGGAGGCGGCAAAGGCCAGCGTACGCGCGACCATGGATCTGGGCTGCGCGGGTGGCCTTGAAGAAGGCAAGCGCCTTCATGAGGTGGTTTATGCCAGCAACGACGCAATTGAAGGTCCCAAGGCTTTTGCTGAAAAACGAGCGCCCGTCTGGACTGGAACCTGATGGAGGCTGGAATGACTGATCTTATCCGTCTGGACAGGGACGGTCCTGTCGGCATCCTGCGGTTTCTTCAGCCGGAGAAGCGCAACCCGTACAGTATCGCGTTCGTTGATGAATTGGTGCCGCTCTTGCGCGAGGCGGAACAGGACGAAACGATCCGTGCCGTTGTCATGACCGGCGGCGATCATTTCAGCAGTGGCGGCGATCTCGTCGGGTTTCAGTCGGAGATCGTGAAAGGAGCCCGCGCGACATCGGAAATGGTGGACAAGGTTCATGATGGCGGACGCGCAGCCTATCTCTTTCGCAAGCCCCTGATCTCTGCCGTCTGCGGTGTCGCCTATGGCGCCGGGCTGAGCCTGGCCCTGTCGGCGGATATCGTCGTGGCCGCCGAGGATGCACGGCTGTGCGAAGTTTTTGCCCGTGTCGGCGGTTGTCCCGACACCGGGTCAAGCTGGCTGCTTCAACAGCGTGCCGGTGCGGGCGTGGCGCGGATGCTTGTTCTTACAGGTCGCGAGATCGACGGGCGCACCGCAAAAGACCTGCGCGTCGTAGAAGAATGCGTACCTGCCGGCGAGGTCGAGCAACGCGCTCTGGAAATCGCCCGTGAGATCGCTCCGCACCCGATGTTCGGTGTTCAGACCGCCAAGCGTGTGATGCGCGCCGCGGCCGAGTGCAGCTATCTCGAGGCGCTGGACATAGAGCGCGATACCCAAAGCGTTCTTCTGTGCGCACATGACTTTCCCGAGGCTATGAAAGCTTTTTCGGAAAAACGAAAACCCGAATTCAAAGACCGATAAATCGGTCGGAACCATATCAAAAAGCCAAGGAGACCGTAGATGAAGGTGCTCGTGCCTATCAAGCGCGTGATCGACTACAACGTGAAGGTCCGCGTCAAGGCGGACGGATCGGGTGTCGATCTTGCCAATGTGAAGATGTCGATGAACCCGTTCGACGAGATCGCCGTCGAAGAG
>Ga0209692_10003812_pt1 | contig 14216 bp, 12 predicted proteins | sample tdDd472_FD_187129 | JGI IMG/M metagenome (GOLD analysis project Ga0209692, IMG submission 187129) | Marine sediment microbial communities from the Atlantic coast under amendment with organic carbon and nitrate - tdDd47.2 (SPAdes)... | ecosystem: Environmental > Aquatic > Marine > Coastal >...
GACCCGATGTTACAAGACACACTCCGGTTTTTCCAGTTGATCGGGCGTAACCATCGGCAGCATGTGCTGCTCCTTGTTCGTGTCTCGTCAAAATGAAATTGATCTCTTTGGTTGAATAAAGTACGTCAAATACAGGAATCACAACACCACCGGGATATCCAAAGATCGTATCAACACCTTCTCTTATCAAACCATCAATTAATATTTCTGCACCTTTCATAATTTCCTCTTCTTTTTGTGTTCTCAGTCAAATCTTATGAAATAACCGCACCTTTACTTGCACTTCCGGCAAGTTTAGCATATCTGCCAAGAACACCTTTTGTGATTCTGGGTTCTTTTGGTTTCCACTCTTTTTTTCTATTTTGTAATTCTTCGTCAGTGAGTTTCACTTCCACTTTGCCTTCTGGAATATTGATATAGATGATATCGCCATCTTTCAACAGTCCGATTGGTCCTCCGTCTGCTGCTTCTGGAGCAATGTGTCCAATACAGGCTCCACGAGTACCACCACTGAATCTGCCATCGGTGATTAACGCTACGCTTTCGCCCAGACCTCTTCCCATTATGTAGGAAGTAGGTGAAAGCATTTCCTGCATTCCCGGGCCGCCTTTTGGGCCTTCGTAGCGAATCACAACAACATCTCCGGATTGTACTTTGTCGGAAAGAATTCCTTCACATGCTTCTTCCTGACTTTCATAGATTACAGCCTTGCCTTCGAACACTCTCATTTCAGGAGCAACTCCAGCAAACTTTACAACTGAACCTAATGGAGCAAGATTGCCTTTCAGCACAGCCAAGCCACCTGCTTCACTGTAAGCATTGTCCCATTTACGGATCACATTTGTGTCTTTGATTTCAGCAGACTTCACATTTTCAGAAATTGTTTTTCCTGTAATGGTCAAGCAGTCTTTGTTCAACAATCCGGCATTATCCAATTCCTTGAGAATTGCACTGATTCCGCCAGCATTTTCCACATCTTCCATGTGATAAGCACTACTTGGTGAAACTTTACATATATTTTTTGTTATTTTGGAAATTTCATCCATCCTACTCAATGTATAATCAACTCCAGCCTCATTAGCAATAGCTAGTGTATGTAAAACTGTATTTGTTGATCCCCCCATTGCCATATCAAGCATCATCGCATTATCCAATGCGTCTTTAGTGAGGATATCGAGAGGTTTCAGATCTTTTTTGACTACTTCAATAATTTGTTTTCCAGCTGTTTTGAATAATTCCTGACGTTTTGGATCAACTGCTAGTATAGAGCCATTTCCTGGCAATGCTAATCCCAAAGCTTCACACAAACAATTCATTGAGTTGGCCGTAAACATTCCTGAACAGGAACCCCAGGTTGGACAAGCATTATTTTCAACATCCAATAATTCCTCTTCGGTAATTTTGTTGTCATTGTAGGCACCAACCGCCTCGAATACTGATACGAGGTCAACGGTTTTACCAGATTTGGTTTTACCGGCTTTCATTGGTCCACCAGAAACAAATATCGTAGGCACATTTACTCGCATCGCCCCCATCAACATTCCGGGAATTATTTTGTCACAGTTTGGGATACATACAAGTCCATCGAAGGCATGGGCATTCACCATGGTTTCAACAGAATCAGCAATAATCTCTCGAGAAGAAAGACTGTATCGCATTCCATTGTGTCCCATTGCAATACCATCACAAACCCCAATAGTATTGAAAACAAAAGGAACTCCGCCAGCTTCGACAATAGCTTGTTTCACTACTTCTGCAACAGAATTCAATTTCACATGGCCGGGCACAATATCATTATAAGAATTTGCTATCCCAATAAATGGTTTCTGCATATCTTCATCTTTTACACCAGTTGCTTTTAGCAATGCTCTGTGTGGCGCTCTTTCCAGACCTTTTTTGATCTTGTCGCTTCTCATTTTTTCCCTTTCCTGTATGTAAAAAAAAAGCCCCTTCATTTTGAAGAGGCCTTTTAAGTAATTTTGTTTTTATGTACTTAAACTGCCTCTTCCGCTGAGAGTAGAATAATAATTTCTACGATAATAATGTTTAGTATGTTTTTAATGTTTGTTAGCATCTTCAGTTTTCAATTAATAGGTTAGTAAGTACAAAAAAAGCCTCTTCGAGTTTGAAGAGGCTTTTTAAATTTTATGTTTAACTTTAATATTTAAAATGCCTCTCCACTATCCAGTAGTAGAATGCTAATAATGACAATAATAATGTGAAATATGTGGTGTGTAGGTCTAATCATTGTAATTCTTTAAAGTCTTTCTTTTATCTCAATTTTGAGAAAATCTATCACTTATATTTATATAAATCAAACGCTTTTTATGACTTTTTATTTTTTTCGTCACCCTCTCCTCTATTCTTTTTATGTTTATCAACAAATCTTTTATAGTATTCCGGGTATTCTTCTTCAAAACAAGTATTACAAATTCCATGTGAAATGGATTTACCTGTTAATTTTTTAACATAATCATCTATTTTAGTCCAATTGAAATTATCCTTTTTATCTTCCTTGATATTATGACAGGAGGCACACATGGTTACAAGATTACCACTTCCTATGGATTTTTTATCTTCATTATACAATAATTCTAATAATTGGATTTTTTCTGTCATATCACGAATGATTCCAAGTATTGAAGGCTTACCATCGAATTGAATTTTTCTAAAACGCCCTTCAACATAAATAATTTTTTTATCAATATCCAACAGTTCCAAAGGTGTATCATAGGACTCAAGTAAATCCAGAAACTCAATAATATTTTCAATTGCTACTGGACTTTCAGGATTTTGAATTTTTGCAAATTCAATATGATATGATTCCTCTAATTTATAGTTCATAATATTCCGAAATGAACTGTTACAAAAAACAATCGAATTATCATGAATTATGATGATTGCATCCCTGGAGTATTCTACAATTTGCTGAATGCTTAAATTGCTATTCTGCAATTTTTGTTTAGCTAACTCCAGATCATTATTTTGAGATTCAACTTCTTTAAAAATATTTTTATATAACGACGCCTTTTCAGATAAATCTGTAACATCCTGAATTGAAAAAATTGCCAAGTATTTTGATTCTATGTCAGGATCCTGCAATGAAGTCACAACGGTATGTTGGTATCTAATTTCATGTCCAGTATAACTACAAGGGATTATGAATTTGTGAATTTGACTTGATAAAATTACAGGTGTTCCATAATTAAACACCGATTCTAGTCTGATTTGAATTGTAACATCCCTAAATTTTTCAAATTCTTCAGATGCAATTTTACCGACAATCTGTTTATGATTTAAACCAGTCCATCTTTCAAGAATATTATTCCAAAAAACAATCTGATAATTAAAATTTATTATTACTATACCAGTTGAAACTTTATTAAATAAATCAAATGAATTAACCATAATTAAATTACACTATTTATTGCTTTCTCAATAATTTCAAAAGACTCCAGAGTCATCATAATGACTATCTGACCATTGATTTTCATATCAGATACATTAAAATATGTTTCTGCTACAATTAAAATTTTTGCATCATCAAAAGATCTTTCTATTAATTTTTCGAAAGTACCTTCGACGTACTCAGCAACAGAATAATCAAAATGGTCATTAATGATATTACTAATTGATCCCATTACACTATTTAAAAGGATGTTACCAACTTCCGACAATGTACCACTTTTTAGTTCATCCATTTCATAAGATTCCAACTCTTCTCCAACCAAGGCTGATGTCAATTGAGCGGCACTTTTCTCTGTAAACAATAAATTTGCAGCACCATTAATGGGACCACGAAATCCCATCTCAACAGAGGAAAATATTTTTTCATCAGAACTATGAGAGTCAAAATAATCTTTTATCGAGTAAATTGATATATTGGGTACATTTAATTCCACATGAGAGCTTAGCAATTGATTTAATGTAGAGCCAGCACGGCCAACGCCAATATTAACTAATTCTTGAAAAACTTCTTTTTGCCTATTATTTAATGGCATAATGGCCTCACAGAAATACTTCATTTATTATTTTATTTAATTCATCTTCTTTCGGAGGTTTATTCAAAAAAGCTTTAACATTATAACTTAACACTTTTTCTTTCGTTGTATCCTGAATATCTGCACTTAATACAATTATATTTTTATAAATATTTTTCCCTTTTATAGAGTCGAGAAAATAAAAACCATCATATTCTGGCATTAAAAGGTCTAAAATAACAAGACCAATATCTTCTTTCTCAATAGTATCCAATGCCATTTTGCCATTTGAAGCTTCATAAAATTTGATATCATCATTCTTTAATAGTTTCTTTAACCAATTTCTCATGATGAAGGAGTCATCTGCAATTAAAATATTTTTCATTCCTACCCTTTATTATTTTTTCATATTAACAAGAACATCGGCAAATGTCAAAAAATATTTACTAATATTTTGAACTGACTATTAAAAACATCCAGTTAACAAATTTGAAGACTTCTTTTATATAAAGTTTTTATTCCATCTGAATGGCTTTATATTATATTCTGTAAGAATATGATAATTGGAGTAGTCAAATAAGGTGTTTAATTATGAAAAAATTCAATGTAGAAAACCCATTAGTGATTACCAATTCAATGGTATCAAAATGGCAAAATATTGTAGATATTATTGCTGAATTAATTAATATTCCTGCTGCACTAATAATGAGACTTGTTCAATCAGATATCGAGGTATTTATTTCCAGCAAATCTAAAGACAACCCATATAAACCAGGAGATAAAGAACATTTTTGGAACTCAGGTTTGTATTGTGAGACTGTTATCAGATCAAATGAAAAATTATTAGTTCCCAATGCTAATAAATTGGAAAAATGGAAGAATAATCCTGATGTCAAATTAAATATGATTTCATATTTGGGTTTTCCTATCCTTATGCCTGACGGTACTCCTTTTGGAACGATTTGCGTTTTAGACAATAAAGAAAACGCCTACTCTGATATCTATGAGAAATTAATACTAAATTTTAGAGATGTAGTTCAATCTCAACTTGAACTTGTTTTCATGAACAATGTGTTGGGTGAGGAAAACAGCGAACTTACAGACTATATTGCTGAGATAAAGACTCTACGAGGAATTATACCTATTTGTGCAAATTGTAAAAAAATAAAAGATAATGAAGGTTATTGGACCAGAGTAGAAAAATATATCGAACAGAACTCTGATGCAAAGTTTACCCATGGTTTTTGTGAGGAATGCCTTAAAGAACTTTATGGTAATCAGGAATGGTTTAAAAAAGCAATACAGAATGAAAAATAAATCACTCTGTTCTAAAATTTAAAATTATACTATAAAACTTATCATTCCTCAATGGATTCTTCTCAAAAAAGAACAAGTGTGAATTTTCTTTTGTATCACTGCATCCAAAATCTTTCACATAATAATCACACACTTTTTCCACACTTTTAGCAATTTCACTTTCCTTTTTTTTAGCAGATCGAATCAGGAAAACCTTTTTGATTTTCATGCAATCAGGTGTGACATAATCGATGTGGTAATGATAGGATTTTTTCTTTAATTGATGATGTTTGACTCGCTTTTCCAGATTTGATATTCCTGAACCCACATAGACATAAAATCCTGTGTGGAATTTGATTTGGCCCAGTTTACCAATTTCTATATCCTGTTCATCTTTATTTTCCAAAAGAAGGAGATAAGCACCTTTATTGATTGTGTTCTCTATTGTTTTTTCATAATCCAGCGAGACCGGTGTAAAACTATCAAGATCTAAAGAAACCGGATCGGGAAGGTTAATTTTTCCAGCACAGAAATGCACATTTTCTGCTGCAATGAAACTCCTGGCATATTCAAAATCCACATGATAATTAGGATAGAATTTTTCCGCACCAAAATTTGTAATGAGAAAATAAACATACTTTTTGATTTCAGGGAATTCATTTTCGTTCAGTTCATCAATATGTTTCTTGCCACGTTCGGTTGGTGCATCAGGAAACATTGCTACTTTGTTGTGGATCAGGGTACAGGATTTCACCTCAACAAATGCTTGCGTTTCATCTTCAAAAGTTAGCAAGAAATCGATCCGGGAATTTTTATAGGGAACTTCACGTTTAATGATTTTGATATTGGAAAACTCAGGAATTTTACCAGCACTTAATAATTCATAGAAAACTTTATTCACTTTAACAGTATCCAGAAAAACGAGGTGATCTTGATAGCGTGTTGCTACTACTTTGTAATCAAACTTTTCAGATGGATGATAAGCAAGGTAGAATATTGCATCTTTATTGAGAAATTCCTCCATTCGTCCTGTGTTTGGAACATAAGCACGAATTTCTTTCCCTTGGTAATCCAATATCATCACGAACCTGTTTGGTCGATCGATGAGAGTTGCTTCAATATATTTATCGTAGAATTTCATTGAATATTTTACCTCAGAGATACTGAGTATATAGAGATAAAATTTACCTATATTTACTCTGGATTCTCTGTGCCTCTGCGGCTAAAAAAAAATTTATTCAGGAGCATACCACTTAAATTCACCGCTACCAAAAAGTTGAACCAACTGTTCAGCACTTTGTTGGGATTTACGGATTACAGATTCCTGGGTGTTAAAGGAATTATGTGGTGTGAAGATCACGTTTGGATATTTTTGTAGTTCTTTCACTGCATCAACTTCTTTGGAATCAACTTTTTCACCGGAACGTAGGTTTGTAGCTAGTTTAGCTTCGTCCTTGAAAACATCCATTCCGATTCCGGCTAGTTTATTTTCCTTTAGCAATTTTAATAATTCAGATGAGTAAGATAATTCACCACGAGCAATATTCACAAAAAGTGCTGATGGTTTCGCTTTGGATAGTTTATTGTAAGTGAAATAATTTTCATTTTCTGATGTGAGGTTCATTGAGCATGCAATGATATCTGCTTGTACTATTGCCTCTTCAAAAGTTGTATAGTCAACAAAAGGATATTTCTCTACCAAATCAACACCAAGAACTTTCATTCCCAGGCCTTGTCCGATTTTGCAGATTTCTGAGCCAATATTTCCAACACCAACAACCAAAAGTGTTTTACCCACTGTTTCATTTCCTGTCAATCCATCTCTGTGAAAGGTTTTGAAAGATTCCATTTGTACAGGAAGTTTGCGTGACAATGCCATCCAAAGTGTAAGTGCTTGTTCAGCTACAGAACGATTACAATAAAGCGGTAAATATCCAAGTTTTACATCAGAGTTTGTATCGCGTTTGTATTTCAGTAAATGATCAAATCCCGTGCTTCTGGACAAAATTGCATCCAGATTCGATGACCATTCCAGTGGAATTATGGATTGAGTTCTGAGGCTGATGACTTTTGCAGGAGCAACTTCATCACCATTTTCCTGGATGGTTTTCCAGGTGTAGCCGGCTTTAATATTTTTAGGCATGTATTTTTTCAGTTGTTCTTGTTCTTCTTCAAAAGCTTCGTAAAAGTAAACATCGTAATTCATTTTATTTCCTTACTTAGCCGCGGATTTACGCGGATTAAAACGGATTTTTTTATTTGACTGGCAGGTCTATCCGACAATTTCCTCCAAACCTTCAGAAAATCTAATCATACCTTCTTGTAAATTTTTCATGCTATTTGCATAAGAGAATCTCAAACATTGTGGAACACCAAAAGCTGATCCGGGAACAACAGCAATATTTTTGTTTTCCAAAAGCCAGGTGCAGATTTCCACATCATTTTTCAAACCTTTTGTATTGTTTTCGATGAAGTAAGAAATATCAGGAAAACAGTAAAAAGCACCTTGAGGTTCATTGCATTTTATATTTTCGATTTTATTCAATGTTTCTGTCATAAAATTTTTGCGTTCTTCGAAAGAAATTCTCATATGTTCTAAACTTCCATCGTCAATTGATAGAGCAGCAACAGTCGCTTTTTGAGTTATAGAATTTATACAGGAAGCTGTGTGACTCTGTATTTTTACAGCTTTATTTATTACATCTTTTGATCCAACAGCATAGCCAAGTCGCCAACCCGTCATTGCATAAGCTTTTGATACACCATTTATTATTACAGTTAACTCTTTGGCTTCAGGTGAAGTATCAGCAATAGAGTAATGTTTAATATCTCCGTAAACTAATTTTTCATAGATTTCATCGGAAATAATGATAATTTCATGCTTGATACAAACTTTAGCAATTTCCGCCAGATTTTCTTTTGTGTAAACCATTCCCGAAGGATTGGATGGTGAATTTAGGATAAGGACTTTTGGATTGGGCAATGACTGAATCAATTCATCCAATTTTGAAGGATTGATTTTAAAGTTTTCAGAGATTAAAGTATCCAAAAAAACCGATTGACCATCCGCTAATTCCACCTGCGATGGATAACTTACCCAATAAGGTGTAGGAATGATCACCTGATCGCCAGGATTGCAGATTGCTGTAAGAATTGTAGCAATTGCAGATTTTGCTCCTGGAGTGACAATGATATTTTCCTGACCATAATCAAGATTGTTATCAACCTTCATTTTTTTGATAATTGCTTCCCTCAATTCAGGGATTCCAGCTCCTACAGTATAACGAGTGAAATTTTCATCAATAGCCTTTTTAGCAGCATCCTTGATATAATCCGGTGTATTAAAATCAGGTTCTCCGACGCCGAAGTTAATAACATCAATTCCATCTGCTATCATTTTTTTGGCTACTGAAAAAACTGCCAATGTAGGCGAAGTTTTAATCGCTTTTGCTTTGTTTGATAAAATCATTTCCACTCCTACTCATAATTTATTAATTGCAGCGAAGCTAATATGTTAGGAATTTGAAATCAAGAATAATATCCAATAACAATTAAATATTGCCATAGAATCACTTTAAAGACGACAATTGGTGGATAAAGAATATTGGAGGCATTTTACAATATTATTTTCTGTGACTCTTATACAATTAAAAAATTGATAACTATTCAATAATAATCGATAAAAAAATTGAAGATTTTAAAATAATTGTCGAAAATAAAACTATCAGAATTTGAGGATGATTAATTGAGAAACAGATTTAGACGAATTCGAAGTATTTTTCACTATACAGGAACAATTATGATATATTTCAGCGGATTATTACTTATTCCGTTGATTTTTGTTTTTATTGATGAAAAATCAAAAAGCACCGTATCGGCATTTATTATTCCTGCAATAATATCTTTTGGTGTTGGATTATTTTTCAATCAAACATTTCGCTCACCAAAGATAAATCTCACCTCTTCAATGATTCTTTGTGCCATTACCTGGATTGCAATTTCAATAATTGGTGCAATTCCTTTTGTGCTAGGTATCAATTCTACTTTTATTGACGGATTTTTCGAGGCTATGAGTGGATTTACAACCACAGGAATTACAGTTTACAGTGGTTTGGATTCAATGCCACAATCGATCCTATTTTGGCGTTCTTTGACTCAGTGGTTGGGTGGCCTTGGTGTTTTGTCCCTATTTCTTTTAGTATTATTCAAATCCGGTGGTAGTCATCATCTTTTTGGTGCTGAAAGTCACAAGATTTCATCATCTCGCCTTACTCCAGGACTATTCAATACAGTTAAATCGCTTTGGATTGTTTATGGTATTTTAACTATTGCTGCAGCTGTCTTTTATTTTTTAGAAGGAATGACGATTTTTGATGCAACAAACCATGCCCTGACTTCATTGTCAACAGGAGGATTTTCTCCACATGATGCCAGCATTGATTGGTATCGTCAAACTGGAGATCATAACTATAGATTAATCGAGTATACAGTAACATTTTTTATGATGCTAGGTGGAATCAATTTCCTTGTCCATTACAGAATAATGCGAGGCGACTTCAGAGCCATTTGGGATACTGAGGAAATTCGTTTCTGGTGGAAAACAATTTTAGTTTTCACATTGCTGATTATGGCCAATCACTTCTACAATTATAAGGGAATTCAATTTTTTAGAGGAAATACAAGCCTGACAATCTTTGAAAATATTGAGGAAGCATTCCGATATACCATTTTCCAGGTGATTTCACTTTTCACAACTACTGGATTTGGCACAAAGGATATTGGTGATCCATTTTTTCCAGCCCTGGCAAAACAACTATTTTTAGTAATGATGCTAATTGGTGGTTGTGTTGGCTCTACTGCTGGTGGAGTGAAGTTTGCTCGTATTGTGATACTGAATAAATTGATCCATCGCGAAACCTACAAACTTCGCGTCAGTTCCAAAGCTTCTTCAGAAATTATTCTTGATGGAGAAATTCTCAGCGAAGATGAAATATACAGAGCTGCTGGATTGTTCTTTTTCTGGGTTGTTTTACTTTTGGTTGGTGGTGGAATCACTGCAGTCTTTAGTAATTTGGATGGATGGCAAGCTTTCAGTGGAATGTTCTCAGCACTCGGAAATATCGGTCCGAGTTACATTTCTGTAGCAGAAATGATTGAGATTAGTCCAGTAGTGAAATTGACATATATTTTTGGAATGCTGGCAGGGCGTTTGGAAATATTACCCGTATTGTTGCTTTTTTCCAAAAAAGCGTGGTTTTAATACATTTACCATGAAGCACACAGAGACAACGAAAATTATTTTTAATTTTATAGTCTATTTCGTGACCTTCGTGGTAAAAACTAGATAAATAACAGGAGATATAAAATGTACATTATTATAGCAGGTGGCGGACAGGTTGGAAGTGAACTAGCAAAACAAATGGTTCAACAAAAACATGATGTTATCGTCATAGAACGAGACAAAGAACAATGTGACAAAGTTTATGCATCAACAGGAGCCGTGGTTATCAATGGTAGTGTTACATCTGTAGGAATCCTGAAAGAAGCCGGTATTGACAAAGCAGAAGTTTGTATTGCTGCCACAGAAAAAGATGCAGAAAACCTGGCATTCAGTCTTCTATGTAAAAGTTATGATGTACCTCGTATTATCGCTCGTCTACGAAATCCGGACTATGAAAAATCCTATCGAATTGCTGGTGTTAATTCCATCGTCCGAGTGACAAATATTATGGTTGATCAGATTATTATGGCAATGGAAGATACAAAGATCAAAAAGATATCCACTATCGCAAAAGGCAAGGCAAGTATATATAAAATGATATTGCCGGAAAGAAGCAAGTTGAACGGAAAAACTGTAATTGAAATTACTAAGAAAAGAAATTTTCCAAAGAACATTGTTTTTGTTGCAGTGAGCAATCCGGAAGATGAAAGTTTTTTTATTCCTCATGGTGATTCTGTTTTGAGTGCTAAGCAAGAATTGGTTTTTATTGCTATGGATGAAAATCTGGAAGCGGCTATTGAAGTTTTGACTGAAGAATTTCCTGATAGAAGGAAAAGGTAGTTAAAAGTTATAAGTGTTGAGTTTTGAGTGCCTAAAGTTTGGAGTTGAGAGTGTAGAAGGAATGAATCAAGTTTCAAGTATCGAGTTTCAAACCATCACTTCCACTTAATATTCTTCCCAACAAAACTCATCAGCCCCAGGAATATTGCATAAGTTGGATAAAGTATAAACCAAACTGGAAAGAGAGACAAGACTCCTTTAATACTAAATTCTTCAGATGCCTTGATTGCCAACATGTTTTCTACAAAATATTTCAGAAATCCCAATCCCAAAAAGTAAGTCCAGTAGTTTCCTGTCACTAATGACAATATGAAATAATATAATAAGCCTGCATTTGCTACAAAGGCAGCCAGAGATATGAAGAATACTATTGGATTGAATTTTCGTGTATAATTGGCTTCAGAAGCCCAGCGTATTCTCTGTCTAATAAAAGTTGGGAAATCATGAATTGCTTTAGTTTTTACATAGCTGCCAATATTGGATGAAAAGATGATTTTCCCAGAATTTTTCTTAGCAAATTTTTGGATAAAAAGTGTATCATCACCGCCCTTGAGGGTTTTAAGATTTTCATATCCATTGCAATTATAGAAGGCTTTTTTACGGAAAGAAATATTTTGACCAGAACCAGCCCACTTGAATCCCAGGTTCAATGATCCTTTTGCAGCCGCCATAAGTTGCAGAAAATCAAGTTTCTGTAAATTCAGAAAAATCGAATTATCAGAAATTACTTCCGAGAAACCGATAACCATTTCAATATTTTCATTGTACTGCGATGCAATTGATGAAATCCAGGATGACTGTACGATACAATCAGCATCAGTGGATAGAATTATTTCACCTTTAGAATTTTCTATTCCCATCATCATTGCTTCTTTTTTATATCTGAAATCTGATTGATAATCTTTTGTGGTGAGAGATATAAAACTTGGAAGATCTTTGACCATTTCTTCGATGTGTTGATGGGTGTTATCATCTGAAGCATTGTCAACCAGAAGGATTTCATATTTATCCTTTGGATAATCCTGGTTTTTCAAACCATTGATCAAATCCTTGAGATTTTCTTCCTCATTCTTCAGAGCAATAACTACAGAAATAAATGGCTGGTCTGTGGACTCAGGATTTTTTTTACGGAATAATCCGATAAAAAAGATGAATATTGTCAACACGTGAATTATACTAAAGAATGTTAGTATGTGATTAATTATCATATAATTCCAAGACCGCGTAAAAATACTGTAGCGATGCCAAAATATGCCAAAATTCCGAAAACATCAACAAAGGTTGTTACTACCGGGCCTGTTGCCACAGCTGGATCAATATTGAACCTTTCCAACATCAAGGGTGTTATAGTACCAATACTTGCAGCAAGTAACATCGAAATTGAAAGTGACAAACCAATAATAATACTAATTACCAAAATATTAGGTGTTCCAAAATTGAAAACAAACGTAAAAATCATTAATAATATTCCATAGGTAATACCAAGTATTACACCAATAACTACCTGTCTCAGAAAAACTTTCCATAAGTGGTTAAAGTCGATTCGTCCTGTAGAAAGTCCACGTACAATAATGGTTGAAGACTGTGTTCCAACATTACCTCCCATCCCAATTACAATTGGCATAAAAGCAGAAAGCAGAATAAATTCTTTTACTAAATGTTCAAAATTTGTAACAATAAGAGAAGCAAGAAAACCACCAAAAAATGTAGCAAACAGCCATGGAAATCTTGTTTTGGCAGATTCAAAAGGTGTTTTCAGTAAAATCTCCCTGTCTTTACCAACACCAGCCATTTGCAGAATATCTTCTGTTGCTTCTTCTCGCAATACATCGATAATATCATCAATAGTAACAATTCCCAAGAGAATATTATTACTATCAACAACCGGCAAAGCCAGTAAATCATATCTTGAAGTGATCCGTGCAACTTCCTCCTGATCTGTTTCAGGTGAAACTGTCAGAACATTAGTAAGCATGATCTCTTTGAGTTTGGTGTCAGGTTTGGCAGTTAGGAGATGACGCATAGAGAGAATTCCACTCAATCTGTCATTTTCATCCACAATGTAGATATAGAAGATCATTTCTGTATCTTCTTGCTTATGAACAGAATTTATAGTGTCTTGAACTGTATCTTCTTCCATCATTTTGAAGGGAAGCGGAACCATGATACCACCTGCAGATTCAGGAGCATACATCATCAACTCTTCAATCTGCTCAGTTTCTTTGTCCTTCATAATGTCCAGAATCTGAATTTCTAATTCTTCATCCAAACTACCAATCAAATCCGCCTGATCATCAGGGGGCATTTGAGTTATGATTTTAACAATTTCTTTGGGTTCCAGGGTTTCCAATAGATCATGAGCAATTGTATCTTCAAGTTCCGAGATCAAATCAGCCTTGAATTCAAAATCATCTATTTTGTTAAAAATGTATAATCGTTCATCAGAAGTCAGGGAAGGAAATATACGGGAAAGGTCTGCATAATGGGTTTTGTCCAACATCTTTTTGATGTTCTGGACAGCGTTTCTGCGAATCAATCGACGGAATGTATCTAGCAATAAAATAAATTCTCTATCCCTCATACCAATCTCCCTTCTAAGAGCAAGTTTCAAGTCTTGTTAATTTAACCATGAAATAGACCAAAAGAAACAACCCAATTAAAAAAAGGAAAGGATTGGTGTGACCGTGAAAAGAAACAACCGGATCAATCGTCTCTTCGAAATTTGTAAAAGCCAATGATAATGAGTTATTCAGAGCATGAACAACAAAAGCCGGCCAGATAGAATTGGTTTTCCAACTGATAAAGGAAAGAAAAAATCCTGATAAAAAAATACTCAACGCCCAATAAATATTGAAATGAAAAATAGTAAATGCCAAAGC
>Ga0209692_10003813_pt1 | contig 14214 bp, 14 predicted proteins | sample tdDd472_FD_187129 | JGI IMG/M metagenome (GOLD analysis project Ga0209692, IMG submission 187129) | Marine sediment microbial communities from the Atlantic coast under amendment with organic carbon and nitrate - tdDd47.2 (SPAdes)... | ecosystem: Environmental > Aquatic > Marine > Coastal >...
GCCGCCAAGTCTGATCGAGAGCGAGCTCTTCGGCCACGAGAAGGGAGCCTTCACCGGTGCCGACCGCCAGCGCAGGGGCCGCTTCGAGCTCGCCCACCGCGGCACGATCTTCCTCGACGAGGTCGGCGAGCTGCCGCTCGAGATGCAGCCAAATCTGCTTCGAGTGTTACAGGAAGGCGAAATTGAGCGGGTCGGCGGCTCCCGGACGATCCCGGTCGATGTCCGCGTGATCGCCGCCACCAACCGGGATCTGAAGGCGGACATTGAGGCCGGCCGTTTCCGCGAGGACCTCTTCTACCGCATTTCGGTTTATCCCATCACCGTGGCACCGCTCCGCGATCGCCGCGAAGACATTCCTTCACTCGTGCAGCATTTCACCCGACGTTTCGCCCGGCGTCGCGGCAGGGATATCTCGGAGATACCGGTGGAAGTCATACGACGGCTCGAGTCATACCAGTGGCCCGGCAACGTCCGCGAGCTGCAGAATGTCATCGAACGGGCCGTCCTGACCTCGACCGGCGGCGTCCTCAAGCTGGCGGAGCCGTTGCTCAACGACTCCGGCAAGCCAACGTCGCCCGAAACACCTGAGATGGGTGAGGGTCTGATGACTCTCGCCGACCTGGAACGCAGACATATCGAACGGGTTCTCGCGTCGACTCGAGGCAAGATCTCGGGCTCGGGCGGGGCGGCCGAGGTCCTCGGCCTTCATGCCAACACCCTCCGCTATCGGATGAAGAAGGTCGGTATCTCGACCGGTCGGCGAAACCCCAAGGCGCCATCCGATCGCTGAAGCCCGGCGAGATTTTCACCAATACCCGTCACCAATATTCGTGAATTCACCGCATTTTGTGAGTCAGTGGTCTGTAAGGCGACCGTGCTGACGGGATCGAAAAAGCCATTATTCAGTAACTTACGCCGGATTCGACCGGCCTTTCGGTGGTTGGCATGATGTGTGAATTGGTCCCTTCCGATCGAAGAAAGGACCAACCCATGATTGGCCTCGAGCTGTCGTTGCAGTGCGACGAGCGGCATCGTGCAGAATTCACGCAGACCCTGGAAAACCTCAGTCAGGCGCAGATCGCCGGCGGGTCGTGTCTCGAGTGTCATGTCTACGAGGGTCTCAGGCGGTCGGGCGGGTTCCTCTGGCTGCAGTGGTGGAGGTCCGAGCAGGACCTCCAGGACCACCTCGCGTCGGTCGAGTTTCGAACCCTGCTCGGTGCCGTGAAGGCGCTGGGATCCCTGGTATCGACGCGCATCGTCGGCCTTCAGGACGCGACCTCGATCATGGGAGCTTTTCTGACCGATCGCCTCGAAGTGTTGGATCGGTCACCCGAATCATGAAGAAATCGCAGCGGAGCGTTGGCAAAACGCCATCGATCGGAAGGGAGTGACAGGATATGAAACAGGCAGCGGAAGACTCAACGAGACTTTTCCACGGTCGAATGGTCGTCGCGTGCGCCCTACTGGCCGTGATGCTCGCCTTTGGATCGGCGCCGGCGCTGGCGCAGGAGGCGGAAGAAGAAACCGGGCAGTCGACCGAAGCGGGCGAGGATCAAGCGAGCGACACCCTCGGCGGCCAGAGCCTCGAGTCGGCGGCCAACGACGCCACGGCGTCCATGTGGACCTTCCAGCTCTCGCTCGAGGGGCGGACGTGGCTGGACGAGGATGGGCCGAACGGCGAGCCGCGTCCCGAGGGCAACCGCGACCAGCTCATGCTCCGTTTCGTGGCGCCGGTACCGCTGGGCAAGAACCTCAAGGTGATCAATCGCTTCACCATGCGGAACAACGAGGCCGTGGACAAGTCTTCGGGCGCCGGCGACGCCGAATATTTCGCCCTCTTCGTTCCCTTCGAGTGGTCCACCGGCCGATGGGGTATCGGCCCGCAGGTCAACTTTCCGGCTAAAAGCTCCAAGTTCGGCTCGGAGAAATGGCGGTACGGATTCGCCACCGCGTGGCTCGAGCGGGTGGGTTCGAAGGTGCTCACCGGTGTTCTAGTCCAGCAGATCTGGGGCCAGACCGACCCCATGGATCCGGACAAGCAGGTGGCCCAACCGATCACCATCCAGCCGGTCTTCAACTACTCACTGAAAAACGGCTATTACGTCAACATCGGCGAGACCGCCTTCAGCTACAACTGGGACGCCGGCGCCTGGAACATCCCGCTCGGCTTCCGCTTCGGAAAGGTCTTCATCAATCAGAACGGCTCGACGTGGAATCTCTATGGCGAGATCCGCAAGACCGTCTTCCACAGCGATGAGTGGCGCGGCAGCGTGCTCGACACTGCCGTGCGCGTCAACCTCTCCTACGCGTTTCCCATGTAATGAACGAAAGGACAAGTACGATGAAGAAGATACTCGGATGTGCAGTTTTGGTCATGTTGATCGCGGCTCCCGGATTCGCGCAGACGGTCACCATCGACTATGCCCACGGCTTTGACTTCGACGGCGTCACGACATTCCAGTACGTCGACACCGAGGAGAGCAACATCAAGGACAACCCGATGATGGGTGACCGGGTCGTCGAACTGATCAAGAAGGAGCTGCGCGAGGGCGGTCTTCAGGAGGTCCAGGAGAACCCGGACCTCTACGTGACCTACCACTTCACCAGCAAGGAGCGAAAACAGCTGAGCACGACCTCGATGGGTATGGGCGGTTACGGCGGTTACTGGGACGACTGGGGCGGCTACGGCGGCTACGACGCCTTTGGCGGGCCCATGATGGGATCGTCTACCACCCGCGAGTACTCCTACGAGGAGGGCACACTGGTCGTCGATGCCTACGACTCGAAGGAAAAGAAGATGGTCTGGCGCGGCATGGGCACGGTGACCGTCAAGGACAAACCGGAGAAGCAGGTCAAGCAGGTCGAGAACATCCTCGGAAAGCTCGGTAAGAAGTGGGACAAGATTCTCGCCGGCAAGGGCAAGTGAAAAGTGAAAAGTGAAAAGTGAAGAGTGAAAAGCGAAAAGAGAGACTCCGGATCGGAAGGATTTCGTGATGAGGTGCAATCGTGTCCTCGCGGCGCTGCTCATTCCGGTGTTCCGATAGCCACGGGCCGGAGCTTCAGGGGGAGAGCAGTGATGGAGAGAATTGCGGGTATCGTCCTCCTCGCCGTTGCGTTGCTCTGGTGCTCTGGCGATCTCCGAGCTGAGGACGGCGACACGGAGCTGACATCGTCGCTTACAAGGAGCAAGTGGCTCGGCGACCGTGGACCGAGTGACCCGAGACCGTACGATGGTACAGCCCTCGGGGTCGGGCTGATCGGCGAGCGCTACTTTGACTGGAAGAACCGGCTGTGGATCGAGGATGGGATCTCGTTCGGCGGTTACTTCTCGGCCAACATTCAGTGGGGCTCGGAGGGTGGGCCGTCGCACTCCATCAGCGAGACGCTGCTGCTCTTCACCTGGGAGCCGGTTCGCAACGACAAAAGCGCAGGGCGCCTGATTGTGGGCTTCGCCTATGACTGGACCTTTGGCCGGCCGACGACCCGCGAGTTTGCCGACAATCAACGTCTGGTGGAAACTCCCAACGATCTCGACACCGACCCCGATCTGACGTTCGCCACGCTGGGCCTACTGCACTGGGAGCACGAGCAGCACACCGGCCCGGGCCGCGGCTGGGCAGTCCGCGCGGGGCAGCTCTACGCACCGTCGTACTTCGGTCCGGCTCGATATCTCGACGACGACCGCCGCTTCTTCATGGCGCGGCCGGTGGCGGCCGCCGGCGGGGCGCAGTGGGTGGGCAACAACGACATTGGTCTCGGCGCCAACGGCATCTTCTGGAAAAACCCTCTCTACCTCTCAGTGGCGGTCATGGACGGCAAGGCCAACCGGCAGTACCCCGACTTTAAGAGCTTCTTCGACGGGGAGTTTCTCTACCTCGGTGAGATCGGTTACGAGCGTGACGCCGATGGTCCCAACGAGACTGCGTTGCGACTCACCGTCAGCCACCTCGACGTCCATGACGGCGAGGGCCCGGGCGCGGGCCCGGGGCAATCGGTCATGATTTCGGGGGACAAGCAATTCAACGGCCGCTGGGCGCTGGCAGGCCGCTGGAGCCGGTCGTTCGAGCGGCTGTCGGCGGACTACCGCGAGCTGTTCTCTCTGGGGGCGATGTGGCTGGATCCGTTCACCCGATCGCAGGACATCGCCGGGTTCGGGATCTTCGCCGGCGAGCCGAGCGACGCCGATCGGGGCCTCGAGACCGGTTTCGAGTTCTTTTACGTCCTGCGGCTCACCCAGACCGTGAGCCTGATGCCGGATGTTCAGTATTGGCACCGAAACGACCGGGACGGCCCCGGGGCTCGATCTTGGGTACTGGGATTCCGGGCGGATTTCGAGTTTTGAGTCACGCGCGGCCAAGCGTTCGGCGGCGACTTCGCCGCTGCTGGCGGAGAATCCGGGCGAGAGGTCGGACCATCGTGACGCTCGGGAGTCAGAGTTTCCGGGCCAATCAAACCGGACTCAAATAGGGAAGGAAACAATGATGACGAAACTCAACATCGTGCTGGCGTTGGCGGCTGGTGCGGATGTTGGGATGAAGATGGCCCAGGCACTACGCCATGGGGATAAGCTTCCGAACACCCTCTACTACGATGACCGACAGTGGCACAACGTCCTCAACGTCCTCGATGTCGAGTTCAAACAGGAAACCTACATCGACATCGATGCACGCATGGGCATGTTCAAGATCGGCTATTCCATCAGCCCGACCCAACCTTTTTTTGACCAGACCTGGCGGCCGGGCGACTTCGAGAAGATCAACTAACAGCCACAGAGAGGAAAGTACAGAATTCTGGAGATAACAACGCTGATCGCTGGAGCAATCGGAGCAGTCTTGACGAGTACCGTACTGCGGGCAGAAACCCTCGGCACCCGTATCGGCGAGTTGGAATTCACCCATGATTTCGCCAGCGGCTACCCGACCGATGCAACCGTCTAGAAGCTGTTTAGTGAAATGGACAATGAACAATGGAAAATTGAAAATGACGAATCGAAACCGAAGGAGGACATGATGCGAACGAAACGATTGACGTTCTTTGCGATCGCGTTGGTCGCGGTGGCCCTGGTGGGCACCGCGGCGGCGCAGGACAAACCGAACATCCTCGTCATCTGGGGTGACGACATCGGCCAATTCAATATCTCGGCCTACAACATGGGGATGATGGGCTACAAGACGCCGAACATCGACCGCATCGCCGCCGAGGGTGCGGTGTTCACCGACTGGTACGGACAGCAGAGCTGCACCGCCGGCCGCGCCGCGTTCATCACCGGCCAGTCGCCCATGCGTACGGGTCTGACCAAGGTCGGTCTCCCTGGCGCTCCGGAAGGGATGAAGAAGGAAGACCCGACCATCGCCGGCCTGCTCAAGGAGCACGGCTACATGACCGGCCAGTTCGGCAAGAACCACCTCGGCGACCGCGACGAGATGCTACCGACCAACCACGGGTTCGACGAGTTCTTCGGCAACCTCTACCACCTCAACGCGGAGCAGGAGCCCGAGCATCCCGACTACCCGAAGGACCCGGCTTTCAAGGAGAAGTTCGGCCCCCGCGGGGTCATCCACTCCTATGCCGACGGCCGCATTGAAGACACCGGTCCGCTGACCAAGAAGCGCATGGAAACGGTCGATGAGGAAGTCACCGTTGCGGCACTCGATTTCATCGACCGGGCGAACGCGGCCGAGAAGCCGTTCTTCGTCTGGTGGAACAGCACCCGTATGCACATCTGGACGCATCTCAAAGCCGAGTCCAAGGGCAAGACTGGTCTCGGCGTGTATGCCGACGGGATGGTCGAGCACGACGGGATGGTGGGCCAGTTGCTCGCCAAGCTTGACGCGCTCGGCATCGCGGACAACACCATCGTTATGTACTCAACCGACAACGGCGCCGAGTTCTTCTCGTGGCCCGACGGCGGCACCACGATGTTCCGCAACGAGAAGGCCACCCAATGGGAGGGCGGATTCCGCGTGCCGACCGCGATCCGCTGGCCCGGCGTCATCAAACCCGGTACGGTCGTCAACGACATCGGCGCGCACGAAGACATGCTCACCACGCTGCTCGCGGCGGCGGGCGAACCTGACGTCAAAGAAGAGTTGCTGACAGGCAAGCGGGTCGGCAACATGACCTACAAGGTCCACCTCGACGGCTACAACCTGCTGCCCGCGCTCAAGGGCGAAGCCGAATGGCCGCGCCATGAGTTCCTCTACTGGACCGACGACGGCAGCGTCGCGGCTCTGCGCTACAACAACTGGAAGATCACCTTCTTGCGGCAGGATGCCGAGGGCATCGCTGTCTGGGAGAACCCCTATACGCCGCTTCGGGCGCCCATGATCGCCAACCTGCGCATGGATCCGTTCGAAAAGGCGAACGACGAAAGCATCGGTTACCCGGAATGGTGGGTCGATCACATGTTCGTGATCGCGCCCTCCGCCGCCTATGTCGGTCAGTGGCTGCAGAGCTTCCGCGAATTTCCGCCGCGCCAAAAGCCCGGCAGCTTCAGCCTCGATCGCGTGATGGAATCGATCCAGAGGGGTGCGGGCGACAAGTAACGGCAGAACCCACCCCGGGGGCCTGCGCGCCCCCGGGTCTTTTCTCGAGGGAGGAATTCAATGGCGACGAGAAGAGCTTTCCTCACAGCACTCACTCTGGTTCTCGTGCTGGCGTGCGGAGCACCGGAGAATGCTCAGACCGTCGACTGGTTGCCGTCCTGGAACGATGGCGCGGCCAAGCAGTCCATCATCGCCTTCGTGGCCCGGGTGACGAAGCCAGGCTCGCCGGACTTCGTGCCACCTTCTGAGCGCATCGCCGTGTTCGACAACGACGGCACGCTGTGGGCGGAGAGGCCAATCTACTTCCAGTTGCTCTTCGCCATCGACCGGGTCAAGGCGATGGCGCCGGATCATCCCGAGTGGGCGACAACGCAGCCCTTCAAGGCCGTGCTCGAGGATGACAAGGAGGCCCTCGCCGCGGCAGGTATGCACGGATTGATTGAGCTCGTCATGGCCACCCACGCCGGCATGACGACCGAGGAGTTCGAACGCATCGCGACCGAGTGGCTCGCCACCGCCCGCCACCCGACCACCGACCAGCCCTTCACCGAGATGGTGTACCAGCCCATGCTCGAGCTGCTCGATTATCTCCGGGCCAACGGATTCAAGACCTATATCGTCTCGGGTGGCGGCATCGAGTTCATGCGGCCCTGGACCGAGGTGGTCTACGGCATTCCGCCCGAGCAGGTCGTCGGCTCCAGCATCAAGACAGTCTTCGAGGTGCGCGACGGCGAGCCGGTTCTGGTGCGTCTTCCTGAGATGATCTTCATTGACGACGAGGAGGGCAAACCGGTCGGCATCAACTCCCACATCGGGCGCCGTCCGATTGCAGCCTTCGGCAACTCCGACGGCGATTTCCAGATGTTGGAGTGGACCACTGCAGGCGACGGGGCCCGGCTGGGAGTTCTGGTCCACCACACCGACGGTGATCGTGAATGGGCCTACGACCGCGAGTCGCACATCGGACGTCTCGATCGCGGTTTGGACGAGGCCTATACGCGCGGCTGGATCGTGATCGACATGAAAAACGACTGGCGCAGAGTCTTTCCCTGAAAACAGCGACGAACCGAGAGGAGACCTCGTGTCGGCCCACGACCAGATCATGGATCTCAAGGCGCGCATGGCGCGACCTTTTGAAATTCGGCCGCTCGGCGAGCGGGAGCTGCTGCTGGTGTCGCGATGACCTGGTGGCGATCGGTTTCGTTGATCGCCGGCCTGCTGCTGGCATCGTGGATCTCGGATGCCGGCGCGGCGGATGACGATCCGCGGATCTGGGTGCTGCCGTTCGAGATCGACGCCGACTTCGGCGCCGCCAACGGCGATGCCATCCTCGGCCGCGTCCTGCCGGTCAACACGATCGTCATCACCGACCGGTGGAAGCTGGTGAACGTCGCCCTCGTGACCGTGGCCGACGCACCGGGCGGCCGGCCCGGCCAGCCCGGCAACCCGGATCCGGTCCCCGGCCCCAAGGCCTTCGGGCTCGCTGACTTCACCGACGCCCTGCTGATTTCGCCAAATAATCGCAACAGGTTCCAATGGGGAGTCGGGTTCGCCCTCGGGGTGCCGACCGCCACCGATCCGTCCCTCGGCAGCGGCAAGTGGCAGGCGGGACCCGCCTTCCGGCTCAGCTACCTGACCGGCCCGTGGCGCTTCGGTCTGCTCGCCACCAACCGGTGGTCCTTCGCAGGGGACTCGGATCGCGCCGATACCAACCAGCTGCTGGCGCGCGGGCTCGTGCGACGGGAGCTCGGGGAACGCTGGTTCTTCATCTCCGCACCCATCATCACCGCCAACTGGAACGCCCCGTCGGGCCAGAAGTGGCTCGTCCCATTGGGTGGTGGTTTCGGGCGGAGCTTTCCGACGCGGTCGGCCAGCGTCAACGTCTCGCTGCAGGCCTACGCAAACGTCATCAAGCCCGATGGGGCGCCCGACTCGGTCGTTCGCCTCGGCGTGACCTTTCCCTTCAGGCTTCCGGAAAGAAGGCGGTAGATGATTCCATCGTGGCGAATCCCGGCTGGTGTGGCGATTTTCGCGCTTGGTTTCTGTGCGCCGCTGGCGATCCCGCTGGTGACGGCGTCGGGGCTGTCTCCGGGTTGGAAGGCCGTGATCTCCGGCGCCCTCGCCGTGGGCGCTCCCGAGGTCATGATGGTGATCGCGACGGCGGTCATGGGCAAGGAAGGCTTCGCCGAGCTCAAGCGGCGGATCGGCCCTTTCTTCCGTCGATACGGACCTCCCGACACTGTCGGACCGACCCGCTATCGCATCGGGCTCGTGATGTTCGCGGTGCCGCTCCTGCTCGGGTGGCTCGGACCGTACCAGCACCACCATCTCCCCGGCTTCGATTCGCACCCGACAGCGTGGCACCTCGGCGGCGACCTGATGCTCTTCGCCAGCCTCTTCGTGCTCGGAGGCGACTTCTGGGACAAGCTGCGGTCGCTCTTCGTTCGCGGTGCGAAAGCGGTCTTTCCATCGAATGACACAGCGGGAGGGAAGCATGACTGAGCCCAATGCCAGACACACCGGGACCGCCCAAAGCCAGCTCGCTCGGCTGGCCACCCTGACCGATGTGGTCTACGCCGTCGCGCTCGGGCTCATCATCTCGTGGCTGCCGCTGCCCGAGGAGAGCCACTCGGGTGGCGTCGTCTGGATCGGGGAGCTGTGGGCCGAGTACGCGAACAACATCGTCGCCGTCGTCATCGGCCTCGTCTTCACCATTATGTTTTGGTTGAGGTCGAACACCATGCTGACCACCCTCGATCGCACCGACGCGGTGCACACGGGTCTGAGCATCCTCTCGGTCTTCTTCCTGCTGTTGCTGCTGTATGTCGTTCGGGTGAGCGAGCAGGTTGCGGCGCCGAGCCGGCGGGCGGGGGAGAGCATCGCCGTCGCCCTCATCGGTCTCGCTGCGGGGGCGGCATGGTGGTACGCACGACGAAAGGGATTGGTTCGCACGGGGATCACGAAGAAGGAAATGCTCGCCGTCCAGATCGAGGCATTCGCCGAGCCTCTTTCGGCCCTGGTGACCCTGCCCTTCGCCTTCATCGGCGAAGCTGCCTGGAACCTCGCCTGGCTCGCCTATGTCCCCATCGCTGCCCTTTTAAGAAAACGCGGTATCAGAGGGCAGGACGAGGTATGATAACCATGCAACAATTCAATCAGGAGGATTCCATGTTTGATTTCAGCCGGCCGCGGTCCATTGTTCTCGGAGTTGTGATCTGCGCCCTGGTTTTGGCGGCCTCTGCGCCGGCCGAGGCTCAGCGCAGCTACGAGCCGCTTTTTGACAAGTTCAGTTTCAAGGCCGAACTCAGTTGGATCAGCAGGAGCACCTCCATAGGGCTTTACGAGGACGATCAGGGTGTCGGCGGTGTCCTTAACTTCGAGGACGACCTCAATCTCGGGAGCGGTCAGGCCATCCCGTCCCTCGACTTCGAGTGGCAGATCGGCAAACGACACAGGTTGGCCGGACGCTGGCAAGACATGAGTCGGAACTCGAATGCCCAGGCCCTGACCGACATCGAGTGGGGCGATGAGACCATCCCCGTTGATGCCGACATCACCCTCGCCTTTGACACCATGCAGTTCTTTGTCGACTACACCTTCTATCCGTGGGTGAAGGAGCGCTGGGCTCTCGGCGTCGGACTCGGGTTCCGGTGGTTGGATCTTTCGGCCGCGCTGACCTGGTACCTGGAAAGCGGAGGTGTTGAGGAGGGTTCTCAGGATCTCGGCGTAAGCGCACCGTTACCCTACCTCTATTTCGAGTACCGGCGCCTGCTCTCCGAGCACTGGCGGATGATCCTCGGGGCCGGTGTGCTCGAACTCACCATCGGCGATATCAGCGGCAGCCAGTATATCGGCCGGGCAGGGTTCGAGTACCTCATCGGGAAACGTTGGTCCGTCGGTGGGGCGGCCAACATCGCCACCATCGATGTCGAAGCGAAGAACATCAAAGATGACGAGGATCTGCTGGATCTCAGAGCCACAATCGATATGGATATCTGGGATCTGAGCCTGTTTGGACGTGTTCGATTCTGACGTGTCCCCGAGTTTGCTGAGAGTGTCAATCACTCCCCGGTGCCAAGCGCCGGGGAGTTTTTCAGGTACCGGAGGCTGGAATGAGAAATCGCAGTATCGTGATCTTCGTTCTGATTACCGTTGTTGTGAGCGCGACTGTCTCGGCCGGACAACGGGCCAAGCGTCGCGCCGGCAAGGGCGCCGCCATGGGCGCAATCTGGGGACTCGTCATCGGGGGCAGTGTCGAGAGCGCTGCGCGGCATGCCGCAGCGGGTGCCGCGATGGGCGCTGCATCGGGTGCCATCGACGATTCCTACGCCAAGAAAGACGCCAAGCGGGCAGCTCAGGCACAAGCGGAAGAAGAGGCTCGCCGAGCAGAGGCCGAACGGCAGGCCCTCGAGGTTGAACGAGCACGTCTCGAAGCAGAGAAGCGCCGGCTCGAGGAGCAGATGGCGGTGGTCGAGGCGCAGGAGGCGCAGGCCGCAGGCACGGATGAAGCGGCCATCGAGGCCGAGTGGATCGAAGCCATCGGCGAGGACAACTGGAACGGACTCATCGCTCTGGTGGAGTGCAACCACCAGCGCGCCCACCTTCTTGTTCAGGCGGGTGCGACGCTGGACAACGAGGAGTACCAACTCGCCTCGCTCTGGCTCGAGGCTATGGTACTGGTCGACCAAAAAAAGCACGAGGAGGCCGCCGCATACTTCGAGCGGCTCGCTGCAGGTGACCCTGAGATCGACACGGAGCAGCAGGCCTCCATCGAGGTCGACAAGGCCATCCTCGAAATTCGCGACTACCGGCGCGAAGAGGGCATCAGCTGCAGTCGATGAAACTCGAGTCTCCTGTAAAAGATCACGAATCGGACCCTGAGTTCTTCCGTTCCTCGTCACCATCAGGCCGGCGAGACGCCGGCCCTACAATGGATCTCAGCCCTTTGTAGTGCCGGCGTCTCGCCGGCACAATGACCTCGAATCATCGGGGAAGGGATTTTTGCGGGAGGCCCGTTTGTAGGAATCTCTGCTGAAACGGACCTGGAAGAATTTCGAGGTCACAACTCTCCGAGCTCGACTATCCATCGTCTGAAGCCGGGGTCCGCTGTTCTCATGATCAGCGCCGTTCTTGTGTATGATGCTTGCGCACAACGGTAGAAGGAGATTCTGATGTCATTCACTTCCGCGCGACGTTCCCTGGTGATCGCGGTGATGCTCGGCGGCCTGGTGCTGGCGTCGTCCGCGCCGGCCGAGGCGCAACGCGCATATCAGCCGCTCTTCGACAAGTTCAACTTCAAGGCCGAGCTCAGCTGGGTCGGACTGAGCACCTCGGTCGGCCTCTTCAGCGAGGAGCTGGATCAGGGTGGAACCCTCAATTTCGAGGACGACCTCAATCTCGGCAACCGGCAGTCCATCCCGTCCCTCGACTTCGAGTGGCAGATCGGCAAGCGGCACCGTTTGGCCGCCCGCTGGCAGAGTATCGACCGAAATTCGAGTTCCCAGAACCTCACCGAGATCAAATGGGGGGATGAGACCATCCCGATCGATTCTCAGATCGCCCTCCAGTTCGACATCACCCAGATCTTCGTCGACTACACCTTCTATCCCTGGGTCAAGGAGCGTTGGGCGCTGGGTTTCGGGCTCGGTTTGAGATGGCTCGATCTGACCACCAGCCTGAGCTGGACACTCGAGGGTGGTGACGTCATCGAAGGGAGCCAGCGCACCGACGTGGCCGCGCCGCTGCCGTACCTCAACATCGAGTACCGGCGATTGCTGACCGAACACTGGCGGATGATCCTCACCGGTGGCTGGTTGGGGATCACCATCGGAGACAACAGTGGCAGCCAGTGGGTCGCCCGGGCCGGGTTCGAGTACCTCATCGGCAAACGCTGGGCCGTCGGCGGCTCGTTCAACGTCGCCACCATCGACATCGATGCGAACGATATTGGCGGCGAAGACGACATTGGGACCCTCAATCTCTCCATCGACATGGACATCTGGGATCTCAGTCTCTTTGGCCGAGTGCGGTTCTAGGTTCGAGCCTGCAGCAAGGACCATCACGAATGATCCTGAACGCCGCCTCATCGCGAGGCGGCGTTTTTCCATGGAACGACGATGTGCTGGTTTCTGTCACCCTGAGTGAGCGAGTGCCGCCGAGCGAATCGAAGGGTCCCCCGAAGCAGGGAGGCTGCTATAAAAGATGAACGCCCAACCAACCCTCGGGGGATTCTTCGACTCGCTCGATGACTCGCTCGCTCCCAAAGAACAAACCTGGTCTACTTCCCGTGAGTAATCTGCCGCGGCGCACAATGGATCCGAAAAGACGCCAGGGTCGCAACGCCACCGCGAAGTCATTTCAATGGCTCATCGCAACCCGCCGGGCAGCGTTCTGCGTTGGGGTACGGCATCGTCGACAGCCAAGATGGCTGTCGCTACACACTACCCGACGGCCGCTGTGTAGCGACAGGCTTCCAGCCTGTCGAGGAATGCGCTCCGGACCGAGAGGGGCCCGGGTCAGTCTTGAGATGCTTGGCGGTACTTTGGCGTGCTTCGCGACTCTGCGGATCCATTGTGCCTCGCGGTACGGACCCCAGTTGTTTCCAAGAGTAGGCGCCGCCTCGCGGCGTGGAGGTGCTCAGCGTTACAGGCAGGGACGTTCTCGGGTCTGCACGGACGGTTCTTCTAGAATTCGCTGTTGAATCTCCACCCGTTCCGTGAAATCCGTGTGCATCCGTGTCCCATTCGTCCGAACCCGGTGAAGATGTTGGTTATGGGAGGAGTGGAGTGCGTCTCGGGAGGATCTTCTGCCCGCAGCATCCTGCTAGGATGAGTTCCTGAAACGACAATCGGGGGTAGGTGAGTGGGCGGAACGAGATCAAAGCTGGATGACCTCGGCAGAGAGCCGGAGCGCTCATCTTCCGACCTTCTCGAAAGCCGCCTCGAGTTCGAGACCCTGATCGCCGATCTCTCATCCAAGTTCATCAACCTGCCTTCCGGTGAGGTGGACCACGAGATCGAAGATGCGCTGCGCCGCGTCTGTGAACTCCTGGGGATCGATTTCGCGGTACTTTGGCAGTGGCAGGTTCAAACCCCGGACGTCATCGCTCCCACCCATTTCTACCCCGCCCAGGACGCGCTGCCGACTCCTGAACCGCTTCAGCAGGATCATTACCCCTGGTACGCAGAGCAGATGAAGGCCGGCCGGATGGTGGCGATCTCGTCGCTGGATGAGCTCCCGCAGGAAGCTGCCGTCGATCGGGAGCACGGTCTCCTCAGCGGCATCAAATCCAATCTGTGCCTGCCGCTTTCGGTGGGAGGCGGGCCACCTGTCGGTTGCCTGGCGCTCAATACCCTGGGAGAGGAGCGTAACTGGCCGGATGAGGTCGTCAAACGATTGCAGTTGGTGGCCCAGGTCTTTACAAACGCGCTTGCCCGGAGTCGTCACGATCGGAGCTTGCAGGAGAGCGAGGAGCGTCTCGCCCTGGCAGTGGATTCGGCCGGCGCCGGGGTCTGGAGCCTCGATTTCAGAACGCGCCTGTTCTGGGCCACGGACAGGGCACGGGAGATCTTCGGTTACTCGCCGGATGAGGTCATCACGTTGGAGCGGTTCGAGACCTCGGTCCATGCCGACGATCGCGATCTCGTGCTCGACGCCTTCGAAAGGTCGA
>Ga0209692_10003817_pt1 | contig 14194 bp, 7 predicted proteins | sample tdDd472_FD_187129 | JGI IMG/M metagenome (GOLD analysis project Ga0209692, IMG submission 187129) | Marine sediment microbial communities from the Atlantic coast under amendment with organic carbon and nitrate - tdDd47.2 (SPAdes)... | ecosystem: Environmental > Aquatic > Marine > Coastal >...
CCCGCGATAGTCGAAATTCAGTGCCGTCAGCCGGTCGAACGGGTGGTAGTAGCGGTGGTTTTCTTCGGCCCAATTATCGAAGCGGATGGCCTGTTTGAAGGTCGCGTCGGTGGCCTTCATGAAGTCGACCTCGCGCATGCCGATCCGCGCCAGGGTGCGCTTGATCGTCGGGATCGTCGCTTCGCCGACGCCGATCCGCCCGATGGTTTCCGATTCGATCAGACCGATAAGGGCATTTTGCTGGGTCGGCGTGTTCAGCGATGCATTCAAATAGGCAGCGGTAATCCATCCGGCGGATCCGCCGCCGACCACTAGAACACGCATGAGACCTACCCTGATTTTGTTGGCTTTTTTCAACTGTCCGGCAGTATGCCCAGGCTTCGCGGGCAATTCAAACATGCAGGTGTGGTAAGAAGTTTTTATGACAGTGGATCGGCGCCGTTGACGGCGGCGCAGCGCGCGCCTATCCGCCCTTGAGACGGAGAATCCGGTTCCAACGGAGAAAACCAGGGCCATGCGAATAGGAATAAACGGTTTCGGGCGGATGGGGCGTCTGGCGCTGCGCGCCGGCTGGGGGCGCGACGGCCTGCGCTTCGTGCATGTGAACGAGCCCAAGGGCGGCATCGACTGCGCCGCCCATTTGCTGGAATTCGATTCGGTCCACGGGCGCTGGAACCGCCAGCCCGCGGTGCAGGACGGGACATTGGTGGTCGACGGGGAAGGGATTTCCTTTTCCGAAGCCTCCGCGCCGGGCGCGGTGGACTGGGCCGGCGCGGGCGTCGACCTCGTGCTCGAATGCTCCGGCAAATTCCGCACGACCGATGTGCTGCGGCCCTATCTGGACAGCGGCGTGGGCACCGTGGTGGTCGCCGCGCCGGTGAAGACCGAGGGCGCGCTGAACCTGGTCTATGGCGTGAACCACGACCTTTACGACCCGGCGCGGCACCGTCTGCTCACCGCGGCGTCCTGCACCACCAATTGCCTCGCCCCGGTCGTGAAGGTCGTGCACGAGGAATTGGGCATCGAACACGGCGCCATCACGACGATCCACGATGTCACCAACACCCAGGTCATGGTCGACGCGCCGCATAAGGATCTGCGCCGGGCGCGGTCGGGCCTGAACTCGCTGATCCCGACGACGACCGGGTCCGCGACCGCGATCACGCAGATCTATCCGGAACTGACCGGCAAGCTGAACGGCCATGCGGTGCGGGTGCCGCTGCTGAACGCCAGCCTGACCGATTGCGTCTTCGAACTGGCCCGCGAAACGACGGCGGAGGAAGTGAACGGCCTCTTCAAGGCGGCGGCGGACGGACCGCTCAACGGTATCCTGGGTTTCGAACACCGGCCGCTGGTTTCCGCCGACTTCCTGAACGATCCCCGGTCCAGTATCGTGGACGGGCCCGCGACCATGGTCGTCGACGGCCGGCAGTTGAAGGTCTTCGCCTGGTACGACAACGAATGGGGCTATGTGAACCGAATGATCGACATCGCCGCCATGGTGGCGGAACGCCGTGGCTGACATGCCGCGGCAAGGATAATGCTGGACCCGAGATGGCAGAGACCCGCAACTACGCCGCCGTAACCGCCGCCTATTGGGGCTTCACCCTCACCGACGGCGCCTTGCGCATGCTGGTGCTGCTGCATTTCCACCGGCTCGGCTTCTCGCCCATCGACCTCGCCTTCCTGTTCCTGCTCTACGAGGCGATGGGCATCGTCACCAATTTCCTCGGCGGCTGGATCGGGGCGCGCCACGGGTTGCGCATCACGCTGTATGCCGGCCTGGCGATTCAGGTCGCCGCGCTGGTCATGCTGTCGCTGGTGAACCCGGCCTGGGCGCTACCGGTCTCGGTCGCCTATGTCATGGCCGCCCAAGCCTTGAGCGGCATCGCCAAGGACCTCACGAAGATGAGTTCGAAAAGCGCGGTGAAGCTCGTCGTCAAGGAGGATGAAGGCGGCGGCCATTCCCTGCTGTTCCATTGGGTGGCGCTGCTGACCGGGTCCAAGAACGCGCTGAAGGGGGTGGGTTTCTTCCTCGGCGGCTTCCTGTTGGAAGCGCTGGGATTCCAGCCGGCCCTGTGGCTGATGGCGGCCTGCCTCGCCGTCGTGCTGGCGGTCGCGCTGGGATATCTGCGGGCCGATCTGGGCAAGGCGAAGACGGCGATCGCGCGGCGCGACCTGTTCGCCAAGACCAAGGCGATCAACCTGCTGTCCTTCGCGCGGGTCTTCCTGTTCGCCAGCCGCGACGTCTGGTTCGTCGTCGGCGTGCCGATCTTCCTGTACGAGCAGCTGGGATGGTCCTTCGACGCGGTCGGCGCCTTCATGGCCGCCTGGGTCGTGGGCTACGGCGTCGTCCAGGCCGCCGCGCCGCGGTTTTCCGGGCGCCGGTCGGGCGGCGCATCGGGCGCCACCGCCGCCGCGCGGTGGTGGGGCCTGGGCCTGGCGGCGCTGCCGGCGCTGATCGTCTGGGGCTTGGGCCAGCCGGAGTTCCCCGGCACCGCCGTGCTGATCGGCGGGCTGTTCGTTTTCGGGGCGGTCTTCGCCGTCAATTCCTCGCTCCACTCCTATCTGATCGTCGCCTTCTCCGACCATGACAAGGTGGCCCTGAATGTGGGCTTCTATTACATGGCGAACGCGATCGGGCGGTTCGCGGGGACTTTGCTGTCCGGGCTGATCTATCAGCTTGCGGGGTTGGAAGCCTGCCTGCTGGCCTCCTCCGGGATGGTCGCCGTCGCCGCGGCGACGATGTTTTTGATACCTTCCGACAGCAAGATTTCACCAGTGGTGTGACATCTTGTCCTTCGTAATATCCTAATTAGCGAAGATAAAATCCTTTCCCTTATAGTGCGCGTCATGGCGCGAACCTGATGGATCTTGCGCATTAGGGGAAGAGGACGGCCATGTCCGTGCGCATCAATGACATTGTCCCGGATTTCAAGGCGGAGACGACGGAAGGCCTGATCGGCTTTTACGATTGGGCGGCCGGCGATTGGGTCGTGCTGTTCTCCCATCCGAAGGACTTCACGCCCGTCTGCACGACGGAGCTTGGTGCGCTGGCGCAGTTGCAACCCGAATTCGCCAGGCGGCGCTGCAAGATCATCGGCCTCAGCGCCGACACTTTGGCCGACCATCAGCGCTGGAAGCCGGATGTCGAGGCGGTCGCCGGCGCGCCGCTCCGCTACCCCTTGATCGCGGACCCGGATCTGCGCCTCGCCAAGCTGCTCGACATGCTGCCCGCGGATGTCGGCGCGATCGCCAAGGAACGGACGGATGCGAACAACGCGACCGTCCGGTCGGTCTTCGTCATCTGCCCCGAAAGGCGGATCAGGATGATGCAGACCTATCCCATGAATATCGGCCGCAATTTCGATGAGATCCTTCGTGTGCTCGACGCCCTGCAGACAAGCGCCGAATACGATGTCGCGACCCCCGCGAACTGGCGCAAGGGCGACGGTGTGATCATCCCGATCGGGGTGACCGAGACCGAGGCCAAGCAGCGCTATCCCGGCGGATTTCGCACGGTGACGCCCTATCTGCGCTACGTCGCCGACCCGTCGGAGGGATAGTCCGCCGCCGGCCCGCCCCGGCGCGCTCTGCCGCCCTATCCCCGCATTTTCGGCCCGGCCGGCCGTGGCCGCTGTCCGAATTTGTACACGATCCTGTGTTAGGGAATACTTTGTGCTTTAACTGAATACGGCTAGTGTTACCGCCAATACTATAAGAATGAAGGCGTGCGGCCCTGTCCTTTCGACCGTGGCAGGGTCCAACGGGTAGGGAGAAAACCCATGTCGCAGCGGATGGAAGTTCTCAAACAGGAACTGCTTGAGAAGATCCACCAATTGATCGACCAGCGCATGACCGGCGACAAGGCCGTCTGCGCGCGCAATTTCATCGATCACTATTACCGCCACGTGCCGCCGGAAGACATGCACGGACAGGAACCCGAAGACCTGTACGGCGCGGCCCTGTCGCTGTGGACCTTCGGCCAGGAACGCAAGCCGGGCGAGGTGAAGGTCAGGGTCTACAACCCGCGTTTCGAAAAGCACGGCTGGCATTCGACCCATACGGTCATCGAAATCGTGAACGACGACATGCCGTTCCTGGTCGATTCGGTCGGCATCGAAATGGCGCGGCAGAACATCACCGCGCATCTGATCATCCATCCGGTCTTCGGGGTCGAGCGCGACGCCAAGGGCAAGGCCGTCGATTTCCCGCTGCATTCCAAACGGCCGGAAGGCCTGTCGGACGAAAGTTTCATGCATATCGAGGTGGACGAGCAGAGTTCCGCCGCCGCGCTGAAATCGATCGAGGACGGCATAAGGGCCGTCTTCATCGACGTGCGCTACTGCGTGCAGGACTGGCGGGCGATGCGCGCCAAGACGCTCGAAATCATCGCCGGCCTGAAGAAGGCGCCGCCGAAACACCTGGACAAGGCGGTGGTCAAGGAAGCCTGCGAATTCCTGCAATGGGTCCATGACGACCACTATACCTATATGGGATTCCGGGAAGTCGACTATGCGGGATCGGGCAAGTCGGCGCGGCTCGAGGTGCTGCCGGAAAGCGGCCTCGGCATCCTGCGCGACACCGAGCGCTCGGTCTTCGACGCCCTGCGCGAATTGGGCAAGATGCCGAAAGCGGTGCAGGACGAACTGTACCGGCCCGAGCTGATCCGCATCACCAAAGGCAATCACCGCTCGACCGTGCACCGCCGGGTCCATCTGGACACGGTCGCGATCCGGAAATTCGACGACAAGGGCAAGCCGGTCGGCGAATATCTGTTCGTCGGTCTGCTGACCAGCGTCGCCTATAACCAGACGCCGCGCGACATTCCGCTGTTGCGGTCCAAGGTCGCGGAAGTCTTCAAACTCGCCGGATTCGAACCGTCCAGCCATAGCGGCAAGGCGATCATGCATATCCTGGAGAGCTATCCGCGCGACGAGCTGTTCCAGATCGACGTGGCGCGGCTGGCGGAAATCACCCTCGGCATCAACTACCTGCAGGAACGGCAGCGCATCTCGCTCTTCCTGCGCCGCGACCCGTTCCAGCGCTATATTTCCGCGCTCGTCTACGTGCCGCGCGACCGGTTCTCGTCGGGCCTGCGCGAAAGGCTGGGCGATATCCTGTCCCGAAACCTCAACGGCTCGGTCGCGGCCCACTATACCTATATGACGGACGAGGTCCTGACCCGGGTTCATTTCATCATCAGAACGACCGCGGGCGAAATCCCCGATTACGACGAAAAGGAAATCGAGGCCCGGCTGATCGACGCGGGGCGGACCTGGGGCGACAAGCTGCGCCAGGCCTTGATCGAAAGCTGGGGGGAGGAGCGCGGCATCGCCCTCAACCGGAAATACGGATCCGGCTTTCCCTCGGCCTATCGCGAACGGTTCAACGCGCAGACCGCGATCTTCGACATCAACCAGATCGAAGAGGCCCTGGACGACGGCGAAATCCGCGTGAACCTCTATCACCCGCTGGAGGCGGAGCCGCACCAGCTGCGCTTCAAGCTCTATCAGGTCGGCCGTCCGGTGGTCCTCTCCACCGTCATGCCGATGATGGAGAATATGGGCGTCAACGTGATGGAGGAAGCGCCCTTCGATCTGGAGGTGACCACCGACGGGCCGGACGCCCCCCATGTCTTCATTCATGATTTCGGTATCGAAACGTCGGATGGGGAAGCGGTCGACCACACCAAGATTCGCGAGGCCTTCCACGAATGCTTCGTCCGCGTCTGGCGCGGCGAGGTCGAGAATGACGGCTTCAACCGGCTCGTGCTCTCGGCCGGGCTCGGCTGGCGCGACGTGGTGGTGCTGCGGGCCTGTTCGAAATATCTGCGCCAGACGTCGATCCCGTTCAGCCAGGATTACATGGAACAGACGCTGGCCAAGAATGCCGGGATCACCCGGCGGCTGGCGGACCTTTTCAACATCCGCTTCGATCCCGATTTCAAGCATGACCGGGAGGCCGAGGAAAAGGCCTGCATCGCGGATATCAAGGAACGCCTGGACAAGGTCGAGAACCTGGACGAGGACCGCATCGTCCGGCGCTTCCTGAACCTCATCCAATCCACCCTGCGGACGAATTTCTATCAGGTCGGGCCGGATGGCGAGCCGAAGAGCTATGTGTCGCTGAAATTCGACGCGCGCAGCATCCAGGAACTGCCCGCCCCCGCCCCGCTGCGGGAAATCTTCGTCTATTCCTCTCGCTTCGAGGCGGTCCATCTGCGCTTCGGGCTGGTCGCGCGCGGCGGCCTGCGCTGGTCCGACCGGCGGGAGGATTTCCGCACCGAGGTGCTGGGCCTGGTGAAGGCGCAGCAGGTCAAGAACGCGGTCATCGTCCCCGTCGGGTCGAAGGGCGGCTTCGTCCTGAAGCGCCCGCCGCCGATGAGCGACCGGCAGGCCTATCTGGAAGAAGGCGTGGCCTGCTACCGGCTGTTCATTTCCGGCATGCTGGACATCACCGACAACCTGTCGGCCGACGGCGTCATCGAACCCGACCGGGTCGTCGCCAAGGACCCGCACGATCCCTATCTGGTGGTCGCCGCGGACAAGGGCACGGCCACCTTCTCCGACTATGCCAACGCGGTCAGCATCGATTACGGATTCTGGCTCGGCGACGCCTTCGCGTCCGGCGGGTCGGCGGGTTACGACCACAAGAAGATGGGTATCACCGCCCGCGGCGCCTGGGAATCGGTGAAACGCCATTTCCGCGAAATGGGCCACAACACCCAGACCCAGGACTTCACCGTGGTCGGCGTCGGCGATATGGGCGGCGACGTGTTCGGCAACGGCATGATCCTGTCCGAACACATCCGTCTGGTCGCCGCCTTCAACCATCTGCACATCTTCATCGACCCGAACCCGGATGCGGCCAAGACCTTCACGGAACGCAAGCGGCTGTTCGACGCGGTGAAGGGCTGGGGCGACTACGATACCTCCCTGATCTCCAAGGGCGGCGGGATTTTCGAACGCTCCGTGAAATCGATCGCGCTGACGCCGGAAATCAAGCAGCTGACCGGCCTGACCGAGGACGCGGTGCCGCCCACCAAGCTGATCAACGCCCTGTTGAAGGCCAAGGTCGACCTGCTCTGGTTCGGCGGCATCGGCACCTATGTGAAATCCAGCGAGGAGAGCAACGCCGATGCGGGCGACCGCGCCAATGACGCGATCCGCGTCAATGGCGAGGATCTGAACTGCAAGGTGCTGGGCGAAGGGGCCAATCTGGGCATCACCCAGCGCGGCCGCATCGAATTCGCGCAGAAGGGCGGGTGCTGCAATACCGACGCCATCGACAATTCCGCCGGCGTCGACTGTTCCGACCATGAGGTGAACATCAAGATCCTGCTCGGCGACGTGGTCGCGCGCGGCGACATGACCGAAAAGCAGCGCAACAAGCTGCTGGAGGAAATGACCGACGACGTGGCGCGGCTGGTGCTGCGGGACAATTACCAGCAGACCCAGTCGCTCAGCGTGACCGCAAGCCGCGCGGCCCAGTCGCTCGACCGGCATCAGCGCACCATGCGGTCGCTGGAACGCGCCGGGCATCTGGTCCGCGACCTGGAATTCCTGCCGGATGACGAGGAAATCGCCGATCGGCTGCAGGCGCGCAAGGGCCTGACCCGGCCGGAACTCTCGGTGCTGCTCGCCTATACCAAGAACGTCGCCTATCAGGAATTGCTGGAATCGGACCTGCCGGACGACCCGCTGCTGTCGGAAGACCTGGTGCGCTATTTCCCGCCGACCTTGAACGAGCGCTATGCGGACAGCGTGCAGAGCCATCGCCTGCGCCGGGAAATCATCGCGACCTCGGTCACCAATTCCATGCTGAACCGCACCGGGCCGGGCTTCATCACCGAAATGAAGACGAGGACGGGCCTGTCGGCGCCGGAAATCGCGCGGGCCTATACGATCGTGCGCGACGTGTTCGACCTGCGCGGGCTGTGGCAGCGGATCGAGGCGCTGGACAATGTCGCCTCCAGCGAAGCGCAGACCGCCATGCTGCATGAAACCAGCCGCACCGTGGAGCGCATGACCGAATGGTTCCTGCGCAACGAGGTGCATCCGCTGGATATCCGCAGCAATATCGAGACCTATAAGAGCGGCGTGCAGGAATTGGCGGCCAATCTGCCGGTCATCCTGGGCGACGTCGCCCTGGCGGCGATGCGGGAACGCGCCGGCCGCTTCAAGTCGGACGGCGTGCCCGAAGACCTGGCCGCCGCCGTCGGGCAGTTGAAGGTCCTCTCCAGCGCCTGCGACGTGGTGCGCCTCGCCGGGCCGCCGAACCTGCCGGTGCTGGACACGGCCATCGTCTATTCCCGGATCGGCACGCGCTTCGGGCTCGACTGGCTGCGCTCTGCCGCGAACCGGATTCCGGCCGATACCCAATGGTACCGCCTGGCGCTCGGCGCGATGGTGGACGACCTCTGGGGCCTGCAATCCGAAATCACCGCCCGCGTCCTGGTCAACGGCAAGGCGGACGAGGCGGCGCTTCAGGCCTGGTCTTCCACGCGGACGGAAGCGGTCGAAAGGGTGGACATGCTGCTGGGGGAACTGGAACAATTGCCGCAGCTGGACCTCGCCATGCTGGCCGTCGTCGGGCGGGAGCTGCGCAACCTGGTCAACTAGTGGAACCTATCTTTTTCAGGGGCTTAACCTTTCATGCCTAGCATCACGCGTGAGGACCTCGCGGCACGCGACGCCGCCGATCCGTTGAAAACGTTCCGGGACCGTTTCGATATTCCGGACGGGCTGATCTATCTCGACGGGAATTCCCTCGGGCCGTTGCTGAACAGCGTCCGGGACCGGGTTTCCGACGTTGTTTCAAGGGAATGGGGCCAGGACCTCATCACCAGCTGGAACAAGAACCATTGGATGGAGCTGGCCGCGCGCATCGGCGCGAAACTGGCGCCGACGATCGGCGCGGAGGCGCATGAGGTCCTCGCAGCCGATTCGACATCGATCAATATTTTCAAGCTCTTGTCGGCGGGTCTGAAGATGCGGCCGGGCCGCAAGGTGATCCTGTCGGAAGCGGGGAATTTCCCGACCGACCTCTATATGGCGGAAGGCCTCGTCTCCCTGCTGGGCGGGGCGTACAGCCTGCGCCTGATGGACAAGGCGGAAAACCTGGCCGATTTCCTGGATGACGATGTCGCCGTCGTCATGATCACCCAGGTCGACTACCGCACCGGCCGCAAGCTCGACATGACGGCGGTGACCAGGCAGGTCCAGGACGCGGGCGCGCTGATGCTGTGGGATCTCGCCCATTCCGCCGGCGCCTTCCCGGTCGACCTGAACGGGGCGAAGGCGGATTTCGCGGTCGGATGCGGCTATAAATACCTCAATGGCGGGCCGGGCGCGCCGGCTTTCCTGTTCGTCGCCGACCGGCATCAGGCCACGATCCAGCCGGCGCTCAGCGGCTGGCTCGGCCATGCCAACCCCTTCGCCTTCACCAATTCCTACGCCCCGGCCAACGGCATCGCCCGCCATACGGTGGGCACGCCGCCGGTGCTCTCGATGTCCGCGCTGGACGAGGCGCTCAGCCTTTTCGCCGATGTCGCGATGGAGGATCTGCTGCTGAAAAGCAGACAGTTGACCGGTCTTTTTATCACATTGGTCGAACAGGAATGCGCCGGCTTTGGGCTGGAACTCGCCACCCCGCGGGAGGATGCGGCGCGCGGCAGCCAGGTTTCGTTCCGCAGTCAGAACGGTTACCCGATCATGCAGGCGCTGATCGCCCGCAAGGTGATCGGCGATTTCCGGGACCCGGACATCATGCGTTTCGGTTTTGCGCCGCTCTACATCTCCTATACCGATGTCTGGGATGCGGTCGCCGTGCTCCGCGATGTGCTGGAAACCGGCGCCTGGGACGCCTCCGCGTTCAAGCAGCGCGCCGCGGTCACGTAAGAAAAGCGCGGAACCGGAGAGGATGGCGGTCCGCAACACTCCCCGCGTCTATCTGGCGGCGGCCAAGCGGCGTTGGAACCGATTGCTGGGCAAGGAAACCGACCCCTATCTGCCGCTTCCCTCGGGCACGAGCCTGTCGCCCTATCCGGGCCATCGCCACGATATCGCCCGGGCGGAACAGCGCCTTGCCTTCGCCCGGCATGAAGACTGGGACCCCCGCGCCTGGCAGCGTGAGGCGCGGGCCAAACTGGCCGACCTGATGGGCTGGCCCTTCACGCGGCCGCCGGTCACGGTGACCCGCGCGCTGGACTGGGTCGCGGTTTCCCCCGGCTTAAGGCGGCGCGCCTTCTATCTGCGCGTCCGCCCGGAAACCGATATCGGCGTGCATCTGCTATGGAAGGACGGCCTTCTGGAAGATCTGGGGGGCCCCGCCCCGGTCTATCTCCACCTCGCGGGCTCGACATCGGGCGTGCATGTGGCCTGGGGGGAACCGAAACTGCCGATCGACCATCAGCGCCTCGGCCTCGGCGCGGATATGGCGCTTCAGGCGGCGGAAAAGGGCTATCTCGCCGTCGCGATCGAGCAGCTCGGCTTCGGGGAGCGGGAGGAACGCAGCCTCAAGCCGCGCGCGCCCCATCGCCTGACCGACGCGGCGAACCACGCGCTCCTGCTCGGCCGCACCCTGCTGGGGGAGAAATGCTGGGACGTCTCCGCCGTCATCGACTGGCTGCTGACGAGCGACGCGCTGCCGGCGGCGATCGACCCCGCGCGCCTCAACCTGTTCGGCCATTCGTCGGGCGGGTCCAACGCCTTCCTCGCCGCCGCGCTGGACGAGCGCATCGCGGGCGTGCTCTGTTCCGGCTCCATCGGCCGCTTCCGCGACACGGTCGGCGGCCGACGCACCGAAGGCGGCGAACTGGTCATCCCGGGCCTGATCAACTGGCTGGAGGCCGAAGACATCGCCGCCCTTGTCGCCCCGCGCCCCTTCGTGGGCCTGAGCGGCAAGGCCGACCATATCTTCCCCGGCGCCGGCGTCGCCGCGGTGATCGACGCCGCCCGCCCCTTCTATGAACGCCTCGGCGCCGCCGAAAAGATCAACGCCGTCCAAACCGAGGGCCCCCACCGCTACTACCCGCCCGAAAGCTGGGAAGCCTGGGAAAAGTGGATCGATCTGAAGGATTAGGCTTCTGTTGGCTCCGGCGCGTTAGGGCACCCTGCAGCGACTAACGAAGTCGCAACACTTTCGGCACGCGATGTGGCACCGAGCTCTCGGAACAACCGATAAGACTTCTGCCAATGGCCGCACGCCTCTTCTAACCTGCCTTGTTCTTGTGCAAGAGTACCAAAATTGTTGGAGGTTATGGCAGTTCCTTCTTTGTCACCTAACGCATCGTTGATGGTAAGGCTTTTCGAGTAGAGCTCACGCGCTCGCTCAAAATTTCCCCTCTTTTGAGTCAGTATCGCTAAGTTGCCGTAGACTTTTGCCATTCCTTCGATGTCGCCAACCTTTTCGACGACTTCGAGGGCGCTGCCGAGGTGCTCTTCAGCTTTGTTGAGCTTTCCGGTTTCTCGATAAATCCCCGCGAGATTTACGTGCCCCGTCGATACAATGTCACTGTTTTGCAACTCGGATCCAATTGCCAGACTTTCAAGGCAATAGTGTTCCGCTTGCGAGTGGTCCTTGCCGAGATGGCACAGAATCCCAAGGTTCCCATACTGAAGTGCCATTCCTTCCTTGTTGCCAAGTTCACTATGCAGTTCGAGGCTTTTGCGAACGAAGTTTTCAGCAGCACCAATTCTGCCCTGAATACGGGCGATGTTTCCTAAGTTTCCATATGCGACAGCGAGTGCCGAACGGTTGTCAAACTGGTGCCCGAGCCTCAACACTTCCTGATAACATTTTTCGCTTTTGGAGAGCTCTCCAAGTCGCCGGAATAGTTGCCCGAGACGATTCCATGCGTCGGCGTCATCCGCATTGTAGTTAACGGCCCGTTCGTAGGCGTCTACCGATTTCTGAGCGTCGTTCAGGAAAGCGAGTGCGGCGATCTGTTTTGCCATCTCGCCAGCACGTTTGCGGTGTTCCGTTGCTTTCGCAATTTCCTGTTCTTCGATTCTTAGGAACAGGTCCTCCGCGGTTTCGGTGTCTCCTTCTTGCAAGCGCGCGAAAGCGTGTTCGATCTGCTCTTCTGATGCGTCGCCCGTTTCCTCTAGCTCTTGAAGTTCTTCAACGGCATTTACGACTGTTTCGCGGTCGGCATTGGCCGCCTCAATTTTATCTTCGAGCGCTTCGATCGTTTTGTCTCGCTCAGCGATTTGCGCTTTCGCTTGGTCCAGATCGCGTTCCAGACGCCCTGTTTGGGCAATGGCGTCAAATGCTCTGTCGGGAATAATCTCCTTCACTCGTTCGACTTCCGGTTTGGACTTTCTCGCAAGTATTGATCGTATCGGCGTGAAGAAAAGGGCGATGATGGTGCACAAGGCTGCTCCCGAGCCGAGAACAATTGCATTCTCGGTCAGCCAAGCGACGACGATGTCAGTCCATCCTTCCATACCCGTAACGCTTGCATGGAGTCGCGCGGGGTTCCAGAGATTTTCGCTTACTCTGATCTGCATCCCCTACCCAATTCACCCTGGCAACGCTACATAAGAGGGGCGTGACGGTTCGTATCGAGGGACCACGGCAGGGCCGCCCGTCTGTTGCGGCGCAATCCGGCACTCCGGACCGGCGGTGGCGATACGCCAATTCTCTATCGAGTTCTTTGGGTGCCAGTTGACCGTTCGCGCGCGTCCGTGGCGTCGTCACGCCGGGACCGTGACTCCAAAGGGCCAAGTCTGCCCGGGGCTGGCATGATCAGCCCAAGGGCATAGGAAGGAGTGCATTCAAGATGACCATGACCGGCCAGGACAGTTTGAAAACGCGGCGCACGCTCACCGTCGACGGCAAGGACTACGACTACTATTCGATCGACGCGGCGCAGGAGGTGATCGGCGATGTCGCCCGCCTGCCCTATTCGATGAAGGTGCTGCTGGAAAACCTGCTGCGGTTCGAAGACGGCCGCTCCGTCAATACCGATGACGTGAAGGCGATGGCCCAGTGGCTGAAGGACAAGAAGTCCGACCGTGAAATCGCCTATCGACCCGCCCGCGTGCTGATGCAGGATTTCACCGGCGTGCCCGCCGTGGTCGATCTGGCCGCGATGCGCGCCGCGATGGTCGCGATGGGCGGCGACCCGCAGAAGATCAATCCGTTGAGCCCGGTGGACCTCGTGATCGATCACTCGGTCATGGTCGACTTTTTCGGCGGCGCGGACAGTTTCAAGAAGAACATGGATCTGGAATTCGAACGCAACGGCGAGCGTTACAGCTTCCTGCGCTGGGGCCAGTCCGCCTTCAACAATTTCCGCGTCGTGCCGCCCGGCACCGGCATCTGCCACCAGGTGAATTTGGAATATCTGGCGCAGACGGTCTGGACCTCGGAAGAGGGCGCAAAGGGGGGTAACGGCAGCGGCCGCATGATCGCCTATCCCGACACGGTGGTCGGGACCGACAGCCACACCACCATGGTCAACGGGTTGGGCGTGCTGGGTTGGGGCGTCGGCGGGATCGAGGCGGAAGCGGCCATGCTGGGCCAGCCCGTCTCCATGCTGATCCCCGAAGTCGTCGGCTTCAAGCTGACCGGCGCGCTGAAGGAAGGCGCGACGGCGACCGATCTGGTCCTGACCGTCACCCAGATGCTGCGCAAGAAGGGCGTGGTCGGCAAATTCGTCGAATTCTTCGGCGACGGGCTGGAGCATCTGACGCTGGCCGACCGGGCGACCATCGCCAACATGGCGCCGGAATACGGCGCCACCTGCGGCATCTTCCCGGTCGACCGGGAAACGCTGAACTACCTACGCTTCACCGGCCGCGACGAACACCGGATCAACCTGGTCGAAGCCTATGCCAAGGCGCAGGGGATGTGGCGCGTGCCGGGCCAGTACGATCCGGTCTTCACCGACATGCTGGAACTGGATATCGGCACGGTCGAACCCTCGCTCGCCGGGCCGAAGCGCCCGCAGGACCGCGTGCCGCTCAGCCAGATGACCAAGTCCATCGCCACCGTGTTCGAGGAACGCGGCCACGGCGACAGCAAGGTCCCGGTCGAAGGCGCCGATTACGCGCTGGAAGACGGCGCGGTCGTCATCGCGGCGATCACCAGCTGCACGAACACGTCCAACCCGGCGGTTCTGCTGGCGGCGGGCCTCGTCGCGAAGAAGGCGCGGGCCAAGGGCCTTTCGGTGAAGCCCTGGGTG
>Ga0209692_10003818_pt1 | contig 14192 bp, 13 predicted proteins | sample tdDd472_FD_187129 | JGI IMG/M metagenome (GOLD analysis project Ga0209692, IMG submission 187129) | Marine sediment microbial communities from the Atlantic coast under amendment with organic carbon and nitrate - tdDd47.2 (SPAdes)... | ecosystem: Environmental > Aquatic > Marine > Coastal >...
TTACTCAACTTGAAAGTCTTGAAACAGGTATACCTCAATTGGTAAGTATTGATGGTATTAACCGGTATAAAGCTCAAAAAGCAGTTTTTATTGATAAGGGATTTCAGCGCTATTTTATCATTCTTGAAGAACTTACCGGTGAATTGCTGGATGCAGAGAGGCAGTCCTACGGCAAGGTAATCCGGTTTATGTCACACGAAGTAAATAATACAGTTGCTGCCGTTAATTCGATACTGACTACAGTAAAAGATAGTTCAGATAATTTGGATGAGGATTATAGAAAAGCTCTGGATGTTTCCGTAGAAAGAAACCGTAACCTGAGTCGTTTTATGGAGAATTATGCTTCTGTGGTAAAAATTGGCGCTCCTAATAAAGAATCATTTGAGTTAAAACCAGTTGTAGAAGCTTGCATTCATCTTTTAAAACCGGATATGGATCGTTTGTCTGTATCTGTATCGTTTATTGATAATGAAGCGATATGTTGTATGGAGGCTGATAAAGGCCTTATGGAACAGGTGTTTATTAATATTCTAAAGAACAGCATGGAAGCCATTCAACATAATGGTGAAATAAGTATTAATCTGACTTCAACCCAAATTGTTTTTAGTGATAATGGCTGCGGAATAAAACCTGATGATAAAGAGCAAATATTCAGTCCTTTTTATACCAATAAACCAAATGGGCAGGGGATAGGACTAACTTTTATTCGTGAAGTTTTACTGGTGCATGACTTTGGTTTTACGCTGGGTACAAGTACTATAAGTGGACTTACAGAGTTTAAGATTGATTTCTAATGGAGACTAATCTTTAAATTGCCTTAAATCTTTTGGGTAAAATATCCATTCGGGCGTATTTATGGTCTTTTCATTCAGTTCATACCATGGGCTTATTTTGGAATTCATTGGATTAATCAGTATTTGAGTTTCTTGTGCCGGCATATAACTTTGAGCAAGCATATAAACCTTTTTACCGTTTTCTTTATTAATGGCCATATCAACTACAATTACGGCATGACCATATGGATTACCTTTTTGTATAAAAACATCACCAATCTGCATTTCGTAAATATCTTCAACAGAAACCATTTCGTGATATAGCGAAGCTGTATTAGCGTAAGAAAATATATAACGCATATACTTTCTGAATTTAACATAGGAGTAATCACCATTTGCATATTCAGTATAATACCTTGGCTTTCCATCTGAAATAAAGTTAAAATGAATAGCCTCGTATTTTTTTTGCTGGAATAAATATTCTCCTTTTAATCGCATTACGGCATCGGCACATTGCTGCAAGTCTCTATTATCAATCTCCATATTAACCACCGAAATATATACACCTCTTTGGGGCTTCTTTTTGCCGTCATAAAAAAGTACAGGACTGTCGTATTGTTTAAGAGGTAATGTCTGCAGGTAATGGGCAAAGGAATTAGTATTCGTCTTAATTCTACTATATCCTTTAGGAGGAGAAAAGCGTTCCTGAATAGTTTGGCCTTCTTGAAAAATAATGTTAGTTTTTTTTGTATTTGAAAGCGTAGAATTGTTTCGCTTGGGATTCTGGCAGGAACTTGAAATACTGAGGCTAAGTAGCACGATAATTAAGGTTGCTTTCATATTTAGTATCTAAAAGAATATTTTAAAGATAGTTAAAATCCTAAAGAAAAATTAACCACAGAGTACACAGAGAAGTCACTTAGTTCACAAAGAAACCTTAATGCATTACAATTATATTTTTCGCTTTTAATATATCTATTTGTTTTAGCGGAACATAGTTGCCGATAATATTAAGGTATTCCAGTTTTTCCAGTCCATACAATTCTGTAATATCGTTAATATTATTATCGGACAAATCAATTATTCTTAAATTGAAGAGTCTGGCCAAAGGATCAACCAGGCCGACTTTATTTCCCGACAGATACAGTTCTTCCAGTTTTTTCAGACTCCTTAAATCAGACAAATCGTCTATTTCGTTATTGGATAAATTTAATACGGTTGCTTGTCTGCAATAGTCTATACAATCCAGTGTTTTTATTTTGCATTCCGATAATTCAATTTCCTCTGCGTTTTCAAGATATGGTATCAGGTATTCTGTTTCAATATCTCCTCTCATTCTAAATTTAACAGCATCATAAAAAGTTCTTTCATAGTCTTCTTCTGAATAAAATTCTTCATCTTCTGTTAATTCATCGGAATCGGTAAAGAACTTAAAGCCTTCCTCCTCAGGATCCCATTTATATTCCGGATGGTAATCAAGCTCTTCATCAACAGGAATGTCGAAGGTGTAGTCTAATTCTTCAAGTATAAAAATGTGGGAATATGTATTTAATTTATCAAAATTTTCGGCAGCGTATAGTTTGTCAATGGAATTCCTGTAATACTCGCCTTTGTCAGGATGATAAAGCATTATGAGTTTCGAAAAACATTTGCTGATCTTCTCTTCATCAATCAATACATATTCTGAAATACGGTTAGCAATTCCCCTGATTTGTGGCCAATTTTTTGTTTTATATAAACGGATTAGATTCCCGGTAATTTGATTCAGGTTATTATCGGAGTAAGCGTCTTTAAGTTCCTTATATAAATCTTTATTCTTCACAAAGAGTTTTTATTTACACCATTTATAAATCAGTTGTTTTAAAGAATATGCATATTTTATAAGAAGTATTACTATTTTTTGTTTAAAGTTTTAATGTCCCGTAGGGACAAAATATTTATAGCCAATTTACAATATAAACCAAGAGTCCCGTAGGGACGTAACAAAAAATTAGCTAATATCCTTTAAAATATATTTTGAATCATATAGAATGTTAAATTTTTCAAGGAATTCATTATACTCCTCTCTAAATGTTTTCTTTAAATGATGTGCTTCCTGATTCTTAATGTATTTAACTACATCATCCATTTGTGAATGTGCATAAGAAAATGCTCCATAACCTTCTTGCCAGCTAAATTTACCTCTAATTAAGCGTTTGTTATTGATCCATTTGGAAGAGGAGCCTTTAATATCCTGCAATAAATCTGGAATTAATTGATGAGGTTTATATCCCACCAACATATGAATATGATTCTCAGTTCCATTAATAGAAATCATCTTATGTTTATTATTATGAACAATTCCTGTAATATATTTATAAAGTTCATCTTTCCATGCTGGTTTAATAAGTGAAATTCTATCTTGAACAGCAAAGACAAATTGAAGATAAATCTGGGTATAAGTATTTGCCATAATATTTTGATATTGCGTCCCTACGGGACTTGGGTTCAATATGATTCTTTATGCTATAAATATTACGTCCCCAAAGGGACTGCCTAATTTAAGATTTCAATTAAATAGATACTTTTGAAAGTAAAATTTGCATTTTTTTGTTCGATAATAACATTAATTCATTATTTAGATTGTTTTCATTCTCAATGCTTTCCAACTTTAAACAAAATCTCTTAAATTCTTCAATGTCTGTAATTCGTTGTAAATAATCATAATCGATATAATAGCCACTGGCTTTATGCTGAAGGAAATCAGAATTCCATAATTCGGTCTTCACAAAACCTTTCTCCGGGTCGTATACGAAAGGTGTATATTTCGTAATATTAGCCCTGTAATAGTTTAGCTTGGCAAAGCAAAGCTTTTTAACTCTGAATAGGGCTCCGATTACATCCGTCTGCGATAGGAATTTATGTGTAAAAATAATGTGGTTTTGAGCATTCTCCTTTATTGCAAGCCATTTTAAGCAAGGTGTTGATATTAAACCAAATCTTTCTACCAACATTCGTTTTTCTTCTGATAGTTCCTTTTTTAACTGATTGTCGCGTTCTTGCTGGTTTAGCTTTGTGTAATTCATAAGCTGGTATTTATTAATATAAACAAAAAGAGCGGCATTCATAGTGCCGCTCTCGTTTGATATATATTAGAATTACTCCTTAATTCATATTCCAGTTCATCCAGTTATCCTGTAAGTATGGACTAATAAGTGTCTCCGGATTTTGATCCTTACTATTGAATTTTACTGAATTCAACTGAACTTGTTGTTTTATATAATCGCTTAAAGCTTTATATGTAATGTTTCCACTTGTTTCCTGTAATTTTTTTAACAGAAAATAGGTGAACATACCGTGCTGTTTCTCTTTGTAGGGTAAAGAGCTTTGCATACCGCTGCTTGCCGAAAAAACAACAAGATTGCCGTTTACAAGGTCGGCTTTCGGTTGAACTTTTACTCCCCGTGCAGCCAACAAACCCTGGTTACGACCACCACCGCTAAAGCAGGCATCTAAAAATACCGAAACTCGTTTTGATGATACAGAAGTTAACTGTTGGTATAAACCAGAAAGCTTAATACCCGCAGTAACATCCGAACCACTAATATCAACCGGCATAATATAACTCTCTTTGCTTATTTCATCAGGGAAACCATGACCCGCATAATAGAAAATAAGTTCAGCCTGACCATTACTGTAACCTGCCAGTTTTACCAGCTTGTCAATTTCGCGTTTCATTTGCGAGCTTATGGCATCGGTAAGCAAAACAATATTTTCTTTTGGTAAACCTAAAGTTTGTTCGCAATATTTAGCAAATGTTGCTGCATCGTTTCTTGCAAAATCTACATTTACTTCGCTGTTTAAATCGTTCTGGTATTTAGAGTAATCTTCGTTACCAATAATTAATGCATAGCGGTTTTCATTTTTAGCCCTGTTTTGAGGAATATTAATATCCACATCGGCTTTACCAATGGTAATGTTTTCGGTGCTTTCGTTTACTGCTAACTGATTAAATTCTTTGGTAACATTTACCTTAACAGCTCCAAAATTGGCAACAATGTTTTGCTGTTTAAATTTAATAAGCTGCTGACTGTCGTATTTATATCTTTTATTATTGGTTGGGTTCACCATTTCACCTTCCAAAAGGGCAAAGTCGTTATTTGAAGTAATGGTATAAAGTAAATTATTAAACTTTAGTTGAGCCAGATTCTTATCGAAACTTTCAGCTTCGCCATTTGAAACCGGAACTTTAAAGTAAATAGGTTGTAATTCCTGAAGTGCTACTTTAAATACTTCGTTATCGGCATCGTAATCGACATTTAGCACTTTTAGAGTAATTACCTCGTTGGCTAACTCATTTACTTTTTGTTGAGTAAGCTGTTCAATTTTGGCTTTACGCTTTTCTTCCGTAACCCTGGCCTGGTAATCGGCAACTTTTTCGTAGCGCCCTTTTTGCTGCCATTTTTCAATTTCGGAGTTAACAAACTTTTCGACCTTTTCGTATATCCCTTTTTGGTTTACCATCGAGATATAACCTTTTTTACTGTATCCAGTAACCTGAGAAAATAAGCTTAGTGATATAAATAAGCTTATTATTAGGAATAAAGTGTTTTTCATTTTATAGTGTATTTGTTTTTTTAGAAAGTATAGCCTATTCCAATAAATGCAAATTTATTATATGAAGAAATATCATTTGAAATGTTAATATGTTCTGATATTGCTGTTTCTGTGAAAAAATCTTCTTCAAATTTTAAAAATTTTAGTCCGGCAATAATATGAAAATGATTAAAATTATTTATTAGACTTATTGAAGGATTATTAAGTATAAAATTTTGACGAAAGGATTTTTCAGCCAAAGAAGAAAATTTCATACCTATCAATTCATGTCCAAGTCCTCCAATTTGAAAAGCACCGATTAAATTATAATTTGGCTTAGTGGCTATTTTGTAAGTGATTACTGGGCTGAAATATATGGCTTCATGTCTTTTAAATAATTCATGATTATTTATTTGAACCGTTGTGGTATAATCATATAAACTAATATTAATTCCTAAGCCAAATTTTCGCCATCCAAATCGTCCAGTTTGTAAAGAAAAAAACTTGTTTCCTTCTCCAGGAATAATTCCAGTTGAAAATGATAAATAGCCTTGTTTCCTTTTCTTTAAATTTACTTTATAAGCTTCAATTTTAAACTGAATTTCTCCTTTAATACCATCCGAATCGTTAAAGACGTTCCAAACTATTTTTTTATTTATTCCGGAAACAACTTCTTTATTAATATCACCTGATACAGACTTTAATGGTATAAAGCTTTTTCCACCATCAAGTGTATAGTAACACTTTATAGTATATAAACCTTTTCCTTTTAAATCGTAATTGATTACAATGTTATTTCCTTCCTGTTTGTAATAAACTGTTTCAATTTTCTGGCTAAATGCCGAAAGCGAAATAAGTGCGAATAAGAGTAGTAGTGTTTTTTTCATATTATAGAGTAGTGTTTTATTTTAAAATGTATAACCTATGCCTAAGAATAAAATTTTAGAATAAGTTGGTAGTTCGCTTGAAAGATGTATACCATTCTCTTGTGCAGTTTCTATAAAATAATCAGTTTCTAATTCCAAAAAGCGAACTCCGGTAATAACATGAAAATGCTTAAAGTTATTGATAATACTTATCGTTGGGCTTTTAAGTGAAAAGATCTCCTTTCTACCTTCAGAGGTTACTGGCCTGAATCTTAAATCATTATTATGGATTCCCAGATCTCCAATTTGGAATGAACCGATAAGATTATAAGAGTCTTTAGTAATAAACTTGTAGGTTATAACCGGGCTAATACCGATTGACATATGGTTTTGTTCCAGTACATACGATCCAGAATTAAATAAAATAAGGGCATTGTATAAACTGATATTTAGTCCTAAACCAAGTTTATTCCATCCAAATCGCCCAAATTGTACTGAATAATATTGAAGGTCATCAGCTCCGGAAATACCTGTGTAAAACGTTAAATAGCCTTGTTTACTTTTCTTTAAATTTACTTTATAAGCTTCAATTTTAAACTGAATTTCTCCTTTAATACCATCCGAATCGTTAAAGACGTTCCAAACTATTTTTTTATTCATTCCGGAAACAACTTCTTTATTAATATCACCAGATACAGTCTTTAATGGTATAAAGCTTTTTCCTCCATCTAGTGTATAGTAACACTTTATAGTATATAAACCTTTCCCTTTTAAATCGTAATTGATTACAATGTTATTTCCTTCCTGGTTGTAATAAACTGTTTCAATTTTCTGGCTAAATGCCGAAAGCGAAAGAAGTGCGAAAAAGAGCAGTAGTGTTTTTTTCATATTACAGAGTAGTGTTTTGCTTTAAAATGTATAACCTATGCCAAAAACAAGATAATTAAAGAAACTACCATCTTCAGGATCATAATTTTCCATAGTTTGCATTTCAAATTCGTTAAATTTAAGTTTTGAGTATTCCAGGAATAAATTAATGTGATTAAAGTTATTCACTAAACCAAAGGAGTAATTTTTAAATAAACCTGAAAAATTACCGGAATCAGTTTCGGTATTATCATTTTTCCAGTTAGCTACTGTATACCCACTTTCTAACAGAGCCATTAGCTGATAATCATTTTTATTTACTAATTTATAGGTGATTACAGGACTGATGCATAAATAATCGATGAAATATCCATCCCGGATTTCTTCAAAGGCTGTGGTATTAGGATAGTAAAATGTCATATCAGATACAGTCGATAAGTTTAACCCAATCCCAAGTCTTTTTCTTCCCAATATTCCTACAGTACCACTAAAACCAAGTCCACTAAATTCACTTTCTCGTCCAATACCATATTGTACTGCAGCATTTATATAATATCTTTGGCCTAATCCAAGTTTGTGGGCATCTACCTTAAATTGTATTTCACCTTTTATACCATCGGTATCTTTAAATACATCCCAAATAATTTGTTTGTTAGAACCCGATTTAATCTCCTTTCCTACATCTCCTTCAGTAGTTTTTAAAGGAATATAGGTTTTACCACCATCCAGAGTGTAATAGCATGTAACATTAAAAAGGTCATTCCCTTTTAAATCGTAATTTATTACAATTTTAGTTCCTTCTTGTCTAAAGGTAATGTTTTCTACTTTCTGGCTAAAGACCGTAAGCGACAGAAGTGCGAATAAGAGTAAAATTGTCCGTTTCATTTAAAAATGGTTGTTTTTTTGTGAATTACTTAACGAATATAATGAAAATGATAAAGTTAGCAATCGTGTAATAATGATTATTTATTCACAATTTAAACGCAGATATCGGTTAAAAGCTCTGAAACCTGCGTTGAGTAACTGTTTTAAAGAGAGTGGGATGCTAAAAAAATGATTCAGTATATACAAGTTGCTTACCGCCCGGCTTTTTATTGTTTTCATCTGCTGAAAATTGCTTGCAGCACGGCTGAAGGCTATAAACAATGAATGCAAGTAGCTCAAAGCCCGGCTGAAAGCTATTTGCACTAACTGATTGTGTCGTTTTGCCCGGCTGTAAGCCGCTGTTTGCAGGTGTTGGTGTCTTGCAGCCCGGCAGAAGCAAGTGTGCATATTATTTAAGTAAGCAAACGCCGGGCGGTACGCTGCTTTTACCTGTTGAATCTGTTTTGGTGATGTATTGTAAAGGTAATGTGGTCAATAAAGAATTGATATGCCGGACAGAATAATAATTGTTTAACATGAAAATTCATTTTGAGAAACAAGTTTCACCATTGACTTTGTAAATTGTTTTACATACCTTTAATTAACTAAATGAATAAGTTAACCTCAAAAAGAATAAAAATGAACATTGAACCTATTAAATTATCTGACCTAAAAAACGATGAGTTAAGCAATATTGCTGATCAGTTAGGGAATAGTTTAAATGAAGCCGATATTGTAACATTAGGGCTTGATCAAATAAAAGGCCGCTTCGATGGCTGTAACGAAAAGTATAAGGAATTAATAAATCCATTGTTGGGTAGCAAATTAACCATGTCCCTGTCACAGGCCGATAATGAGCGCGATGATGTAAGTATTTTTTTGTACTCTTACACAAAATCGCATTGCCATTCTCCGGTTGAAGCCGAACGACAAGCAGCCGAATTAATTTTAAAGCATTTTTCGGCACAGGATTATCCTTTTACTCGTTTAAGTTATGCGGTACAATCATCTAAAACAAATAGTTTGCTGTATAGCTTTGAAACTGATCCGGATGCTAAAAAGGCTCTGGAAACCTTGAGTGCAACCCGTATTGTAGGCTTTTTAAAAAGAAAAGCGGGAGCATTTGAAGGTTTGGTTCATCAAAGAAACCATGAACAGGCCTTGCGCGAAAGCGGAGCAGGCCTTGAATCTCGTAAAGAGTTGCAGCAAAGCATTACCGATATTTGTAATTTTGTTGAATTAATGAATCGTGTAAATCCACAGGAGGGTTATGCCGAATTAATCAGAAAATTCAATCAGATTATTGGTGAATTTAAAAGCGAGTTAAAAGCCCGACATACACGTAAAGAAAATGCAGAATCTAAAATTGATGAAGTTTCGCAGAATTAATAAATATTCAATAAATGAAAACCGCCATAACGTATATGTAATGGCGGTTTTCTGTTTTGTATAAAAGGTTTCGTTTTCTTACTCTTCAGTCTCCAGTTCTTGTAGTAACTCCTTACTGGCAATCCATAATGGACGTTGTTCGTTTCGCCACTTTTTATGTCCAACCAAAAGCCCAAAACCAATTACCAGAATAAATATAGCTGTACAAACTACTATTATATTTGTAAACGACCAGTGTTCCGGTAAATACGATCGGGTAATATAGGCTGTAGCAACTCCAATAAGCAAAGCTCCAATAATTACGATCAGCATATTGGGGTGCCATGGGCGTAGTCGTTTTTCGGCCGCTACCATCATGTTTTTAACCGAATCGGCATAGTTAATGCGTTTCAATTTACGGCTGTAGTATGCGAAATAAAAGAAGAATATTGAAAATGCCAGGGCATAACAGGCTCCGCCAATGCGACGGTCGGCACCAAGTTCCGGATCGGGATTAATCAAAAACAATCCGCTGTAAAAAACAACCATTACGGCATATATGATGGTCATATTACGGCTTAGCTTCTGGTTTTCGGCATCTTTAGTCTTTAGTTTACCAATTAGGCTATCAATATTATTAAAGTCGCTATTATTTGTTATCTCTTTATTCATAATTGTAATTTTTAAAATGAAACATGCTGAAGTGCCTCTTTAAGCTCGGTTTTAATACGGTGTACTTTTACACGTACATTGGGTTCAGTAATACCAATTACCTGGGCTATTTCCTTTAAAGGAACCGATTCCAGTACCAGGGTTATAATAATCTTGTCGATTACCGAAAGCAGGTTGATTTGAGCATTCAGGGCTTCAAAAAGAACTTCCTGGTTTTTGGCTTTACCTTCATCAAGCTCCATGAAATTTTGCATTTCGTTATGCTGAACATCGATAAACAGTTGCCGGCGACGTATCTCCTTATTTACAAAACTTATTGCTGTATTAACAGCAACGCGATAAATCCAGGTACTAATTTTCGCTTCACCCTTAAACGTATGCAGACTTTTCCAGATATTTACCAAAACCTCCTGGTATATGTCTTGCAGGTCGTCGTTGTTCGCTGAATAGTGCCGGCAAATTCCGAGTATACATTCTTTATTTTCATCGATAAGCTGCCGGAACTTTTCTTCCTTTTTCCTCATTCCTTTGTTTGTTAGTTTACCTGTTTAGTAATGGTAAATATGGATATGTTACATTTTAAAGCGGAAAAATAGAAAGAAATTTTGTTTCAATTAGATTACAAATTGTTTTTTGTGTTTTTATGATTAATAAAATGTGAAAGTAATGGAGAAAAGGAAGTTGGGTTATTGCTTGCTCATTAACGCTTTAATATAGTTTTATCGGATTAATACTTTTGTACTATAATTTACGTTTTCACCTGTAACAAGAATAATATAAACTCCTGAAATTACTTCTGTAGCATTAATCATATTATGATCCAGGCTTAATTGACCAGTAAAAATAATTCGGCCATTTAAATCAATAAGGTTTAATTTAAGCGGTTTGGAAGTGTATTTTTCAGGAATATTAAAATGCAGGTTTTTATTTCTGACTCTTGGATTTATCTCAAATGTTATCTGTTTCGTTTTGGAATTTGAATTTTCTTCAGCTTGTTCATAAATATATAATATGTCCTGAAGAACTTTCTTGTCCTCTTTAAGGATAATTCCTCCGGCTAATAAGAGTATATTTTCAGTTGCAATAACAGTGTGTTTAATTATTGGAAACGGCAGCTTTCTGTTTGACCACTTCTTGGTATTAATATCGAAAATATCAATATTATTGAAAGATTTATCTAATTCGGTTTTAGAAAGATGAAGTGAGGAACCACCGATAAAATAAATTTTATTTCCAACAGATATCCCTGGTGATTTAGGACATTTTGCAGTATTCATTCTGGTCGAGGACCAACTAAATGTTGATTCGTCATAAATATTTACGAGATCACTAAAATTACCTAAGATAGTTTTTCCACCTGCAAAAAATACCTTTTCATCATATGAAGCAACTGAAAAATATGAACGGGGAACTGATAAATAAATTGTTTTCCAGCTACTATTTGGGATGTTATATACGTCTACTTTGTTAGTAATATTGCCATTGCTTAATATACCACCGGCAAGATATACATTTTCATTGGTTGCAACCATTTGCATATTTTTGCGGCTTTGTTTTACCGGAATATGTTCCCAGCAGTCTTCATCTAAATCGTATATATAGAGCATACTAATATTTTGTGTTTTTAATGGGTTTAAGCTTATGATCTTTAAACCACATCCAAAAACAACTTTATTGTTACCGCATTTAACCGCTTTGTATATTCCGGCTTGGGGAAGTTTTTTAACAATCCACTCTTGTGTGTTTGAGTTGAAAATATCTATAACAGAAAAATTAGTTAAAGAATGTGGATTAAATCCACCTGCAAAAAATATTTTGTTCTGACAACTTACCCCGGTTATCATACTACGAGCAGCTGATAATTTTTGATAAGACCAGGTTTTTGAAATGGTATCATATATTTCAATATCATCAAATACTTTAGAGTAGTCTGCACCACCGGCAAAGTATACTTTTGTTTCCAGCGAGGCAGAGGCCATATTGAGCTTTCCTTCTAATAATGAAAGGGCACTCCATTGAGCATGAACACTATTGCAGGTAAAAAGAATAGTTATATAGAATAATATTTTAAGGACTGTATTTCTCATTATGAGTGTCTTATTAAAAAACACAAAGTAATTTTAACACTAATCTGGTTTTATTAGTGTTTCAATATTCCTATACAAATGTTTTATGTTGAGAATTTCATTAGTAAAAGCAGTTTGCTTTTTAAATATCTTTATTTGATAGTCGAATAATTAATTCGGTGCTGAGTGAAGAGAAAGAATGATACTTATTCTTTTATAAAAGATTTCGAAATACTCAAAAGCTTAATAACTTTTTGTAAACCAAATAGGTTTGAACCGACCTATAACAAGGTGAATTGTTAACACCTTAAGGTACAACTATAATTTTCGTATTCCAAATGAATGAGGAGGAGTTTTTGGTGGTGTTTATTGCAATTAAGTATTTAGATTCAAACCAAATAAGAGAGTTATGGTAATTGAATTAATGTATATTAAATTGAAGGAGTAATAGCAAACTATTTACTAATGGTTTTGCTTTAACTCTTTTCTCAAACTTAAAAAAACTCCATTGGTCCAACCAAAGCCATCCTGTAAATTGTACTCACCACCACCTCCAGGCAAATCGGTATTTACAACATTATATTTCTCCAGCATTTTACCGGTTTCAAAATAAATCTTAATATTCAAGTTTGTCCAACGGGAAGCTATTTCTTTTGATAAGTATTCGGCTTTTGGATATCTTTTAGCATAGTTTTTACATGCTTTGTAGCCTATCCATTGGAGCGGTGCCCAACCATTTGGATAATCCCATTGCTCTTCTGTATCTATAATTGTTGTTACTAATCCTCCGCTTTTTAGAAAATCTTTTTCAAGTCTGTCGAATATTTTATTTAACTCATTATTGTTTTCAGGTAATTCAAAAAATAGAGGAAACATCCCTGCGATTGTTAATCGGTTAGTGGAGGATGCTTTCACATAATTATAATCGGTATAGAAATTTAACTCATCATTCCAAAAGTATTTCAGGATAAGTTCTTTGCGTGTGTTCGCTTTTACATTGTAATCTTTGGCTATTCTTATGTTTCCTTTTAACAGATAAGCAATGGCAATACTTTTCTCAAGATTATAAAGTAAGCAGTTTAAATCTACCGGAATAATTTGGGTGGTTTTAATATTGGTTAATATTGTGCCCTTTGATATCCATCGGCTGCTAAAATCCCATCCGGATTCTGCTGCCGCTCTAATATCTGTAAAGATAGTACTGTCTCTTCCGGATTCTTCTTTTAACTGAATATCCTGCAAATATGATTCTGGTCGGGGAGAAGTGGAAGAATCCCAGTATCTGTTCAAATATTTGTTTTCTTCCACTTTTACAATTCTTTTCAAGGCTATTACTGAATCGGATAATTGAAGCAGATCTTTCCCATCCATCCAAAATTGGTGCTCTTTTTCCAGGTAGGGTAAATACTTGACATAAACTGCTTCAGTTTTAATTTCAGCGAGCAGATCAATCATAAGTGAGAAAAAAGGGGGCTGTGACCGACTAAGGTAATAAGAGCGGTTTCCGTTTGGAATATGCCCGTATTGATCAATTAAATAAGCAAAATTATCAATCATATCTTCAATTAATTCGAATTTACCAGCCTCTTTTAATCCCAGCATGGTAAAATAGCTATCCCAATAATATATTTCCCGAAAACGACCTCCAGGAACAATATATGGATTGGGTAGGGGGATAAGAGATGAACTAATAGAAGGATCATCGGCTTGTTTTGTAAGGAGCAACCATAGATTATCAATATGATTCAGAAGATCGGTAGTGTCAAGTAATAGCGTGTCGAAATATTCAGCAATAAAAGTATTTAACTGAAATTGTTTCTTGTTTTTTTCTTGGTGATAATGCTTAAGTATAGTGTCAACCGGGAATTTTGGCTTGCAATCCACAAACTTCTTTTGATCCTGAAAAACTTGTTGGTTTTGAACGTCTACAAATAATTCTCCTAACTCTTTTACAGGATGAATTTGTGAATTAATTTTCGGAGAAAATAATACACAAAGAATAAATACGATAGCTGAATTTAACTTTATCATTTATTTTTTCATTTGCTTTGCGTCTTCTCGTCTTAGCAGTATCCTTTCTATTCGAAATACTCTTTCCCTGTTTTATCTATATAACCAGTTTGTAAACCTAGTTTAACTCG
>Ga0209692_10003819_pt1 | contig 14192 bp, 5 predicted proteins | sample tdDd472_FD_187129 | JGI IMG/M metagenome (GOLD analysis project Ga0209692, IMG submission 187129) | Marine sediment microbial communities from the Atlantic coast under amendment with organic carbon and nitrate - tdDd47.2 (SPAdes)... | ecosystem: Environmental > Aquatic > Marine > Coastal >...
CTTGCCATGATCCACGTGACCGATCGTTCCGACGTTCACGTGATCCTTGTTCCGTTCAAACTTTTCGCGCGCCATTGCTGGCTACCTCCTGAAAAGTGGCGTTTCCCGCAAGTCGAATCAGCAGTGATTCGAGTTCCCGGTACCGTATCGGAGCTATTTCCGAACGATATCCGAGCGAGATTAAGCGCCTGCGTAAAGCCGCGTGATATCCGCGGCGATCTTCACCGGTACCCTGTCGTACCTGGCCAACTGCATCGAATAGACTCCCCGACCCTGGGTCAGCGAGCGTAACTGTGTCGCGTAGCCGAACATTTCCACCAGCGGGACCTCGGCGTGAACCACCTGGTCACCGCCTCGCTGTTCCATCCCGGTCACGCGACCTCGCCGGGAATTCAAGTTGCCGGTCACATCGCCGAGAAAATCGGCAGGGGCCGTGACCTCGACCTCCATCAAGGGCTCGAGCAGGACCGGATCGGCGGTCTTGGCTCCATCCCACAACGCACTGACAGCCGCGTTGCGAAATCCCATCTCCGTCGATTCACCCTCTTCCCACTCGCCACCGACGATCCGAACCGCCACATCGACCAGCGGGTATCCCGCCAGGACTCCGGTCCCGCAGGCCTGCTTGACCGAGTCCTCGATATAGGGCACGAACTCCGCCGGAATCGCCGCTTCGCTCGCCTCGTTGGCCACGGTGATTCCGGTGCCGTAGGCGCCGGGACCGATCGCCAGCTCGACCTTGGCAAAGTTGGTCTTGCCGCCAGCATCCCTACTGTACGAAGCACGGGACGTGACTGCGCGACTGACCGATTCCCGGTAGGCAACCTGGGGCCGTCCCACGTTGCAGGCAACGCCGTGCTCGCGCTGCAGCCGATCGACCAGGATCTCCAGATGCAACTCACCCATGCCCCAGATCACGGTCTGCCCGCTGTCCGGATCCTTCCGCACATGGAAGGAGGGATCCTCGTCGGCCAGAGCCTGCAACGCGCCGCCCAGCTTGTCCTGGTCGGCCTTCGTCCGCGGCTCGATGGCCATGTAGATCACCGGCTCGGCAAAAGTCAAGTCTTCCAGCAGCAGCGGCGCTTCCTGGACCGTCAGCGTGTCGCCGGTGCGAATCTCCTTGAAGCCCACGGCAGCGACGATCTCGCCGGCCCGCACTTCCTTCAGATCCTCGCGCTTGTCGGCGTGCATCCGCAGCAATCGCTGGATCCGCTCCCGCTTGCCCGTACTGACGTTCAAAACCGTCTTGCCCGCTTCCAGCGTGCCGCTGTATACACGAATGAAGGCCAGACGCCCGGCGAACGGATCGGCCAGGATCTTGAAGGCCAGGGCGCTGAACGACTCGTCGTCCCCGGGCTCCCGGGTCTCGGAGCCGGTTCCGTCAGCACCAGTACCGACCACCGCGGGTCGATCGACGGGCGAAGGCAGAAAATCGACGATGCCGTCGAGAACCTTCTGCACGCCCTTGTTCTTCAGGGCGGAGCCGCAAAAAACAGGGACGATTTGACCACTCAGGGTCGCTCGCCGCACCGCGGCAATGAGCTGTTCGTGAGCGGGATCCTTTTCGGCCAGGTAGAGCTCCATGATCTCTTCGTCGACATCGGCCAACGCTTCGATCAACTCGCCCCGGGCCGCGGTCGCCGCGTCCATCATATCCTGGGGAATCGCCACCGTCTCGTAGGTGGCCCCCAGATCTTCCTCGTTCTGCAGGCGGGCGTTCATCTCGACCAGATCCACGACCCCGCGAAAGGTGTCCTCCACCCCGATGGGCAGATTCACCGGCAGGGGCCGGGCCCCCAGGCGCTCGATCATGCTCGCGACCGCTCGCTCGAAGTCGGCGCCCAACCGGTCCATCTTGTTGATGAACGCGATCCGAGGCACGCCGTAGCGATCCGCCTGCTTCCACACGGTTTCGGACTGGGGCTCCACCCCGCCGACCCCGCAGAATACGGCCACAGCGCCGTCCAGAACCCGCAGGCTACGCTCCACCTCGGCGGTGAAATCCACGTGACCCGGAGTGTCGATGATGTTCACCTGGTGATCGCGCCAGAAACAGGTCGTTGCGGCCGAGGTGATCGTGATCCCGCGCTCCCGCTCCTGCTCCATGTAATCCATCTGAGTAGCACCGTCGTCGACGTCGCCTGGACGGTGCACACGACCGGTATAATAGAGGATCCGCTCAGTCGTCGTCGTTTTACCGGCGTCGATATGAGCCATGATCCCTATATTCCGGACCTTTTGGAGTGCGACTTCGCGAGCCACCGTCAACTCCCAGAGGGTACGCGGATCCGGAAACATTCCAGACCCAGACAAACAACGCGCACATAACCCACAAGGGCAGTACGTCTCCATTGCCTCTAGTCCCTGTGCGAATCCATTCGCCGGGACGAAATCAGGCTATTCGGATGTGCGATCCATCGTTAGAACAGAGCGCTAGTCGGCGAACGAGAGGGACCCTTACCAGCGGCAGTGGGCGAACGCACGGTTCGCTTCAGCCATACGGTGAGTGTCTTCGCGCTTCTTGATAGACGGTCCTTCGTTTTTGCTCGCCATCGTCAACTCAGCCGCCAGTCGTTCCGCAAAGGTGTTCTCGGGGCGGCTGCGCGCGAACCCGATCAACCAGCGCATGGCCAACTGGGTCCGCCGTTCGTTCCGGACCTCGACAGGCACCTGGTAGGTGGCACCACCGATTCGCCGGGACTTCACTTCGACACTCGGCTTGACGTTGTTCAAGGCGGACCGGAAGACATCGATGCCGTCCTGGCCACTCTTGTCCTTGATCATATCCAGGGCCGAGTAGAAAGACTTCTCAGAGACGCTCCGCTTGCCGTCCTTCATGCAGTAATTGATGAACTTGGTCACCATGATATCACCGAAACGGGGATCGGCAGCCAGTTCACGCTTTTCGGGGGACCTGCGTCGCGACATTCTCTTCTCCTGCGGGCTTTCCGCTAATCTGTGCCGGCCCGAAAGCCGTGCAAACCTTGCGATTCATCCTGAGACGCCGAGGCGTCGAAATTCTTGAGGCGACTCCATCCGTGGAGCCACCGGGAGACGATGCCTAGACCTTGGGTCGCTTGGCGCCGTACTTGGACCGACCCTGCCGACGGGAATCCACGCCGGAAGCATCCTGGGTACCGCGAATGATGTGGTACCGAACACCGGGCAGATCCTTCACTCGGCCACCACGCACGAGCACGATGCTGTGCTCCTGCAGATTGTGGCCCTCGCCGGGAATGTAGGCAGTCACTTCGATGCCGTTGGTCAGCCGGACACGAGCGATCTTCCGCAGCGCCGAATTGGGCTTCTTGGGCGTCTGGGTGTAAACACGCGTGCAGACGCCTTTGCGCTGGGGACAGGCCTGCAGAGCAGGACACTTGCTTTTCTTGACCTGGGCCTGGCGCCCTTTGCGGACCAGCTGATTCAGAGTAGGCAACTTCGTTCTCCTGCAATCTAAGTCCACTTTTCGTGCCGTCTTAGACAACTTGCGGACAAGACAAATTGGTGCGTTTTGACGCAATCAGACACCACGGCAGCCTCGGAGGGCTGCCGTCGTGAACGGGGAATATTATATGCGAGACAACACCATGTCAAGGTTTCTGGTGTTTTTTTACAGGTTACGGCCGAATTGCTTCATCGGAGGGCAGCGGAATCGCGAGTCTCGAATGCAGCGCCACCAATGAAAAGAGCCCCGAAGCCACAGGGGCCGCGGAGCTCTCTTTTTGATCTTACGTCCCGGAAACTACCGGACGAGCATCATCTTGCTCGTCTGGATGCCTTCTTCGGTCCGCATGTGCACGAAATAGGTTCCCGAAGCCACCGGACGGCCGGTGGTGTCGGTGCCATTCCAGCTCACGGGGAAGCGGCCGGCGTTGAACACACCGTCGGCCAGCTCAGCGACCCGCTTGCCTGTAATGTCGAAGACCGACAGCTTCACGTGCTGGGTCCGCGACAGGGTGAAGTAAACATGGGTCTTGGGGTTGAAGGGATTCGGGTAGGCTCCCTGCAACTGTGTGGCGTAACTCGGGGTGTTGGACTCCTCGATCTCACCCTCCACCGAAACGACCCAGTCCCGCAGGAACATGGTCGCCGAGTTCAAGACCTTCCCGCCGGGTACTTCCTGGATCCAGGCGGTACCGCGCAGCTCCTGGAAGTGCCAGGCCTCATCCGGCACCAGGGGAATGCTGTAGACGTTCATGCCCGGTTCTGTGGAAATCGGCGTGCCTTCCATCCCCGGATAGAGCTTCCGGAAAGCTTCGTCGTGAGTGAGCTCCCCATTGGGACCCGCAGCCTCGACATTGTCCTCGGTCACGGCCAGGAACAGTACATACTCACTGTCGGGATCCAGCGCATCGACCAGATCCACCGCAACATCCGCCTGGTAGGTATCCAGGTTGTAGAAGATCTGCATGGTCAGGGGCGACGCGGTGTCCGAGCTCATCTGGTAGCCCAGCTCGACCGTCTCCATCCAGTCCTCGCCGAAGTAGTCCCACATGTCGTAGGTGTTGTCCATGTAGAGGGTCGGCACGCCGTTGACGTTGGTCGGGCACATACCCAGCAGGAATTCACATTCCGGCACGTTGTCCAGGTACATCGGGTCATCGGGGGACGGCCAGTCCACGTGGGACCGGATCAGGCTGGCAGCGTTGCCCTGCAGCGGATACCACTCGTCCAGGGCCTGGTTGGCCGGCACACACGGACTACAGCCCCAGTTGGTGTACAGGATGCCGAAGGGCGTCCGGGGCTGGCTGTAGCACTGGAGGTAGGCCATGGCCGTGTCGTTACCCGGATCCTCATCCCCCACCAGCATCGCGGTGCCGGTCAGGGTGTAGTCGCCCACCTCGATGATGAATCCCGGGAAGGTCACGTCGACGACCTCGCCCGAAGGCAGATCCGTGACCGTCATGACCTCGGTGTAGAAATCCATGCCGCCGGTGGAGACGATCATCTCCACGTCGAAGGTCTCCATGTTGGCACCGAAGTTCTTGACTGTGAACACAGGTTCGACATTCGTGCCGGCGGTCAGGATAAGACCGTTGGGCGCCACCGCGACTCCGATGACATCGTGGTCGGGCGGCTCAAAAATGATCACATCGTCAACCAGCCAGTCGTCGGCCCAGTCGCCTTCATAGCGAAGCGCCACGTACACCGTCTCGTAGCCGAGATAGTCATTCAGGCTGAGATCCACCGCGCCCCAATCGGCGCCGATGGCGTGATCTGCGGGAGTCATCGTCAGGATCGATGTGAAAGCGGCCGGGTCATCCGGAACCGTGGTACTGACCATGACGTGGTGCCTCAGGCCATAGTTGTCCCAGTAGGCCTGAGTCTCGGCGAAGGACATCAACAGGCTGCCCAGTCCCATGGTGTTGAGGGCCGGCGTGACCAGCCATTCGTCCTGGAACGCTCCTGGGGGACCATAGAAAACGGCGGCGCAATTTTCGCCCGTGTTGGCGCTGGCGCTACTCTGTTCCCAGGTGCTCGCGGCTCCCGAGGTCATGATCGTCCAGCCGGCAGGCAGGAAATCCCCCTCGAAGCTCTCGTTGACGAGCATCAGCCTCGAGTCCGGTTCGTACATGGCAACAGGGGTGCGTTCGATGGTGGGTCTCTGAACGGTGCTCTTCTTGTCCATGGCCAGGGCGGCGCTGGACAGGCAGAGGGCGAGCAGGGCGATGATCAGGATTCCTCTTCGCATGTCCTCTCCATTCGTTCGGTTTTGATCAGGGATTCGGCGAGCGATCAAAACGGTTTTGGAAATACCTCCCAGGTGAATGGTTCAAGTCTAAACCGTAGAAACGTACGACGGGGCGAAGAACCGGAACGCGGGTCCATCCGGATCCAATTCGGGGCACACACGGCGGCCCGCGTGTTCCACGCCCAACCGCCACCTCCAACCGTATCAGGTTTCGAGATCTGTTAAAATTGATTATTGGCGCAGAAGACAGATTTTAAAAACCCTTTGTCAAAAATAGGCACCTATTGGTCAATTTTTATCGATACCGATACTCATATTCAAACTATCGCCACGGGCGGTGAGATTTTAATACAATTAGGAACATATTTGTCTTCAATCGCCCTCATGGGGATTATAAGCGAAATCCCGGGGGAGCCATGAACCCGAAGTTCAAGCTCCACCCGGGATGTTCCTTCAGAACTCCGGTCGGCGACTACTCGCCGGCCGCAGCCTCGGCTTCCTCTTCCATGATTTCGGCCGCAGCCGCTTCGGCTTCGGCAGCCAGTTCATGGGCATGGATGCCCTCGATGATCCGCTCGTCTTCATCGACGGGTTCTTCCACCGCCAGGTGCTTGAACTCGCTCAGACCGGTGCCGGCGGAGATCAGGTGACCCATGATCACATTCTCCTTCAGGCTCCGCAGCTCGTCCCGCTTGCTGCGAGTGGCTGCGTCGGTCAGGACCCGAGTCGTTTCCTGGAAGCTGGCCGCACTGATGAAGCTGTCGGTTGTCAGGCTGGCCTTGGTGATACCCAGCAGCAGCGGCTCGAAAGTGGCCGGTTCCAGCTCGGGCTCGCCCTTGGCCCGCAGATCCAGGTTCTTCTGGAGGATCTCCAGATTGAACCCCTCGACCTCCTGCTTGGTGATCTGCTCGTCCTCGAGGAACGGCGTGTCCCCCGGGCTGATGATCATGACCTTGCGCAGCATCCGCGATACGATGACCTCGATGTGCTTGTCGTTGATCTTCACGCCCTGCAGGCGGTAGACCTCCTGAACGGCGTTCACCAGGTGCTTCTGCACCTCGCCCACACCCTTGATGGCCAGGATGTCCATGGGGTTGATGGGACCCTCGGTCAAACGATCACCGGCGACCACATACTCACCCTCATAGGTCCGGACGTGCTTGCCGTGGGGAATGGTGTACTCCTTCTCCACGCCGCCCTCGCCCACGACCGCAACCTTGCGCTGGCCGCGAGTGGTTCCCCGGAACTCCACAACGCCGTCGATTTCCGTGACGGTCGCCGACTCCCGCGGCCGCCGGGCCTCGAAGAGCTCCGCCACCCGGGGCAGACCACCGGTGATGTCACCGGACTGGGCCACTTCACGGGGAATCTTCGCCAGCTGGGTACCGACGGGCACACTCTGGCCGTCTTCCACCAGCAGGAATGCACCGGTGGGCAGGATGTACTCCGCCTGCTTTCGCCCGGTCTTATCGTTGACGATCTGCACCACGGGATGGACGCTCTTGTCGGCAGACTCGACGATGACCGGCAACTTCATGCGGGTCTTCTCGTCCTGCTCGACGCTGAGGGTCAGTCCCTCGACGATGCCGCTGAACGAGACGATACCTGCGTTTTCGCTGAGGATGAAGTCGGCAAACGGATCCCACTCGAAAACGGGATCGTTGGTCGTGACCTTCTGACCGTCCTTGATCATGACGATCGCGCCGTAGGGCAGACTCATCTGGCTACGGGTGATCCCCGAGTCAAGCAACAGGCTGATCTCGCCCTTACGGCCGATGGAGACCATCTGCCCGTCGGCGTTCTTGACCAGCGACACGTCCTTGTTGAAGGAGATCTTGCCGTTGGCAGCCGCCTTCTTGGTCGTCTGCTCGACGATACGACTGGCCGTACCACCGATATGGAAGGTCCGCAGTGTCAGCTGCGTACCGGGCTCTCCGATGGACTGAGCGGCCATCACTCCGATGGGCTCGCCGATATCCACCAGCTTGTTCTCCGACAGGTGGTATCCGTAACAGAGGGCACACACACCGACCCGGCTCTCGCAGGAGAGGACCGACCGCATGAGTACCGACTGGATTCCCGATTCCTCGATATCGCGGGAACGGACCAGGGAAAGCACCTCGCCCGCCTCGGCCAGTACCCTGCCGGTTCCGTCGATGATGTCCTCGGCGGTGGTTCGTCCGACGATCCGTTCGGCCAGGGACTCGATGGTCTTCTCGCCCTCTTTCAACGGGTTGATTTCGACTCCGCGCAGGGTGCCGCAATCGTGCTCGTTGACTACGATGTCCTGGGCCACGTCTACCAGACGACGGGTCAGGTAACCGGCGTCAGCGGTCTTCAGAGCCGTATCGGCCAGACCCTTGCGGGCACCATGAGTGGAGATGAAGTACTCGAGCATCGTCAGCCCCTCGCGGAAGTTCGCGATAATGGGCTGCTCGATGATCTCGCCGAAACCACCGGTGATCTTCTTCTGCGGCTTGGCCATCAGACCACGCATACCGGCCAGCTGCTTGATCTGGTCGGCGGAACCACGGGCTCCCGATGCGTTCATCATGAAGACCGGGTTGAAGCCTTGGTCGTCCAGCGCCAGATGGTCGAACATGCGGTCCTTGACCTCGTTGGTCACCTGGGTCCACTTGTCGATCACCTTGTTGTAACGCTCGCGGTTGGTGATGACTCCGTCGCGGTGATCGCGCACGTAGCCTTCGACCACCTTCTGGGCCCCGGCAATGATTTCCGGCTTCTCCGGCGGAATGATGATGTCATCGATACCGATGGAGATGCCGCCCTCGGTGGCGTGATGAAAGCCGAGCTCCTTGAGCCGGTCCAGGAACTCCATGCAGGCTGTCATGCCCAGCTTGGCATGGACGTCGCCCACGATGCCGGCCAGGGTCTTCTTGTTCAAGGGCTGGTTGACGTAGCCCATTTCCCGGGCCAGGATCTCGTTGAACTTGATCCGGCCGATGGTCGTCTCGATGGTCCCGCGATCATCGCCGAAGCGCACCTTGATCAGGGCGTGTTTGTCCACCAGGCCGGCGTCGAAAGCGGCCATGGCGTCGTCCTCGTCGGAGAAGAACTTGCCCTCTCCCCCGGCGCCCGGACGGGACAGCGTCAGATAGTAGCAGCCCAGCACCATGTCCTGGCTCGGCGAGGCGACAGGGTCGCCGCTGGCCGGGGACAGGATGTTCAGCGGGGACAGCATCAACAGTCGGGCCTCAAGCTGGGCTTCGTAGCCCAGCGGCACGTGCACGGCCATCTGGTCACCGTCGAAATCGGCGTTGAAGGCGGTACAGACCAACGGATGGATCCGAATGGCCTTGCCCTCGATGAGCACGGGCTCGAAGGCCTGGATTCCCAGACGGTGCAGGGTCGGCGCCCGGTTCAGCAGTACCGGGTGGTCCTTGATGATCTCCTCCAGGATGTCCCAGACCTCGGGGCGCTCCTGCTCCACGAGCTTCTTGGCGCTCTTGACGGTCTGGACGTAACCCTTTTCCTCAAGCTTGCGGATGATGAAGGGTTTGAAGAGTTCCAGGGCCATGCTCTTGGGCAATCCGCACTGATACAGCTTCAACTCAGGACCGACAACGATGACCGAACGGCCCGAATAGTCGACGCGCTTGCCCAACAGGTTCTGCCGGAAACGGCCCTTCTTGCCTTTGATCATGTCGCTCAGCGACTTCAACGGACGATTGCCCTGGCCCTTGACTGCCCGGGAGCGGCGTCCATTGTCGAACAGGGCATCCACGGCTTCCTGCAGCATCCGCTTCTCGTTGCGCAGGATGACCCCGGGTGCCTTGATCTCGATGAGCTTCTTGAGTCGGTTGTTCCGATTGATGACTCGCCGGTACAGATCGTTCAGATCACTGGTGGCGAAACGACCGCCATCCAGGGGCACCAGCGGACGCAGATCCGGAGGTAGCACCGGCAGACAATCCAGGATCATCCACTCGGGGCGGTTGTTGCTCTGGATGAACGCATCGATGATCTTCAGGCGCTTGAGAGTGGCCTTCTTGCGCTGCACCGAGGACTCAGTCTTGACCTCGGCCCGCAACTCCTGGTTCAGGGACTCCAGGTCCATGGCAGCCAGCAAGCGGCGGATGGCCTCGGCGCCCATGTCCAGGTCGCAATCCCAATCGGGATGCTCCTCCTTCAGCTCCCACCACTCCTCGTCGCTGATCACGTCTCCGGTCTGCAACTCGGTGTTGCCCGGATCGATGACGACACTGGACTCGTAGTAGAGGATTCGCTCGAGGTCCTTGACCTTCATAGCCATCAACTGGCCGATGCGGCTGGGCAGTCCCTTGAAGAACCAGATGTGGGCAATAGGGACGGCCAGCTCGATGTGACCGAGCCGCTCGCGGCGCACCTTGCTCTGGGTGACCTCGACGCCACACTTGTCACAGACCATTCCACGGAATCGAATACGCTTGTACTTGCCGCAGTTGCACTCCCAGTCCTTCACCGGCCCGAAGATCCGCTCGCAGAACAAGCCATCCTTCTCGGGTTTGAAGGTACGGTAGTTTATGGTCTCGGGCTTGGTGACCTCGCCGTAGCTCCACTCACGGATCTTGTCCGGAGAGGCAAGCTGGATCATGATGGCGTTGCAGTCCACCGTCTTCTTGTTCTCGTCGCGAAAACTCGGGCCGAGCATTAATCATCCTCCTCGCGGGGACCTTTGGTCCACCGCCTGATCAAGGTGTCTAGACGGCGTCTTCCAGATTCACATCCAGACAAAGACTCTGGAGCTCCCGCATCAGTACGTTGAACGACTCGGGAATTCCCGGCTCGGGCGGGTTCTCGCCCTTCACGATGGCCTCGTAGATCCGCGAACGGCCCGTCACGTCATCCGACTTGACCGTCAGCATTTCCTGCAGGCAATTGGCTGCACCGTAGGCTTCCAGCGCCCAGACTTCCATTTCACCGAAGCGCTGACCACCAAACTGGGCCTTGCCGCCCAGCGGCTGCTGGGTCACCAGGCTGTATGGGCCGATGGACCTGGCGTGGATCTTCTCCTCGACCAGGTGATGCAGTTTGAGCATGTAGATGATTCCGACGGTGACTTCCTTGTCGAATGCCTCGCCGGTCCGACCATCGAAAAGCTCGCTCTTGCCACTGGCGTTGAGCCCCTGCTCCTGGAGGGCATCCTTGATCTCCTCGATCCGGGCGCCGTCGAAAACCGGCGTCATGATCTTCACACCGTTGGCGGCCGCGGCATACCCCAGGTGGGTTTCCAGGATCTGCCCGAGATTCATTCGGCTGGGCACACCCAGAGGGTTCAGGACGACGTCGACCGGAGTGCCGTCGGCCAGGTAGGGCATGTCCTCTTCAGCCATGATCTTGGAAACGACACCCTTGTTGCCGTGCCGGCCGGCCATCTTGTCACCCACGCTCAGCTTCCGCCGCCGGGCCACATAGACCTTCACCAGCTTGACGACACCAGGAGGCAGCTCGTCGCCTCGCAGGGTGCGTTCGCAGTTCTTCTCGTACTCGACATCGATCCGCTCGCGCTCACGGGCAGCCGCCTCGAATACCGAACGGATACGCGCATCCCGTTTCTCGTCCTTGACCAGGGGCAAACCCCAGTGGATGGACGCGAAGTCCAGCTCTTCGATGACGGCCTTGGTAAACTTACGGCCCGACTTGAGCAGCACCTCGCCGGTATTGGCGTCGATGATGTGGTGGGCCTTCTCGTTGATGAACAGCTCGGAAAGGCGTTCCTCGGCCAGCTTGTTGGTCTTGTTGAGCTTGCGGTCCCGCCGGCGCCGCAGGGCGTCGAGTTGGCGTTTCTCTTCCTTCTTGGAACGGGTCGTCCGGTCCTGCCGGCTGAACACCCGCACCCCGACCACGATACCGTCCATGCCCGGAGGCGCCTTCAGCGAGGCGTCCTTCACGTCGCCGGCCTTCTCGCCAAAGATGGCGCGAAGCAGCTTCTCCTCGGGACTCAGCTCGGTCTCGCCCTTGGGGGTGACCTTGCCGACCATGATGTCACCGGCCCGGACCCGGGCACCGGGGTAAATGACACCGTCTTCGTCCATGTTCTTCAGAGCGTCTTCGCCCACGTTGGGGATCTCGCGGGTGACCTCTTCCACGCCCCGCTTGGTGTCGCGAACCTGCAGCTCGAATTCCTCGATGTGCAGGGAGGTATAGACGTCCTGCTTGACGAGTCTCTCGGAAACCAGAATGGCGTCCTCGAAGTTGTATCCACCCCAGGGCATGAAGGCCACCATGAGGTTTCGGCCCAGAGCCAGCTCACCATCCTGGGTGCAGGGACCGTCGGCGATGGGGTCGCCCTTGGCCACCTTTTGACCCGGCACCACCAGAGGCTTCTGGTTGTAGCAGGTATCCTGGTTGCTGCGCTTGAACTTGCGCAGGCGGTATTCCTTGATGCCGCCCTGGTCGAAGAAGCTGCCTGCTTCCACCAGCTCCGGATCGTCGTATCGAATGACGATGGTGTCGGCGGTGGCGGTTTCCACGGCACCGTTGCCTTCGGCCACGACCACGGCTCCCGAATCGATGGCGACTTTCTTTTCCATGCCCGTGCCCACGACCGGCGAATCGGCCCGCAGCAGGGGAACCGCCTGGCGCTGCATGTTGCAGCCCATCAGGGCCCGGTTGGCATCGTCGTGCTCCAGGAAGGGAATCAACGACGCGGCGGCCGACACGATCTGTTTTGGCGACACGTCCATGTAGTCGATGTTGGCGGGCTTGGCCATGGGATACTCGCCCTTGAACCGGGTGAGCACACGCTTCGCCTTGAAGTTACCCTTGGGATCCAGAGCGGCGTTGGCCTGGGCGATGGTGACCTCGTCCTCCTGATCGGCGGTCAGGTAGTCGGTCCTCTTGGAAACGACCCCCTTGCGTACCTGCCGGTACGGCGACTCGATGAACCCGAAATGGTTGATCCGGGCGTGAGTGGCCAGGCTGGCGATCAGCCCGATGTTGGGTCCTTCCGGAGTCTCGATGGGACACATCCGACCGTAGTGGGTGTAGTGAACATCCCGCACCTCGAAACCGGCGCGGTCACGGTGCAGGCCGCCTGGCCCCAGGGCACTGAGCCGACGTTTGTGAGTCAACTCGCTCAGCGGATTGGTCTGGTCCATGAACTGGCTGAGCTGACTGCTGCCGAAGAAGGATTGGATGACCGCAGACACCGTCCGGGCGTTGACCAGATCGGCCGGACTCAAAGGCTTCTCCTTGTCCGCCAGGTTCATGCGTTCCTTGATGATCCGGGCCATGCGGCTGAGGCCCACGGAGAACTGGTTCGCCAGCAACTCGCCCACCGAACGGATACGGCGGTTTCCGAAGTGGTCGATGTCGTCGATCTCGCTGGTGCCGAGGAACAGGCCGATCATCTCGACGATGATCGCCAGGAAATCCGCCGGAGTCAGCGTCGTGGTCTTGGGGTCGACATCCAGACCCAGGCGACGGTTCATCTTGTAACGTCCGACCTCGGCCAGGTCGTAACGCTTGTCGTTGAAGAACAGGCGCTCGAACAGCGCACGAGCCACTTCCTCGTTGGGCGGATCGCCCGGACGCAGCAAGCTGTAGAAGCGGCGCAAGGCCTCGTCCTGGTTGGTCGTAGGATCCTTGCGCAGGGTGTTCAGCACCAGGCTCGGTTCGTTGAGGGTGACCTCACCCTCGGCCACGAGCTTCATTTCCTTCAGTCCACAGGTCAGCAGGGACTCGCGTAGCATCGCGTCGATGACCGCGCCGGCCTTGGCGAACGGCTCCTCCTCGTCGGCGCGGAACACGTCGGCAGCCAGAATCCGACCTTCGAGAGTCTCTTCCAGGGCCTTGTACTTCTTGGTACCAGGCTTGGTCAGCTTGACCGTCTCCACGTCGTGGAATAGCTGGATGATTTCGGTGTTGGTTTGGAAGCCCAGGGCCCGCAGCAGCATACTGGCCGGTTGCTTGCGTTTCCGGTCGATGTGCACGTACAGGATGTTATTGATATCGGTCGTGAATTCGACCCATGAGCCGCGGTAGGGGATGATCCGCGAACGGAACAAACGGCGTCCGTTGGGATGAATCTCATCGCTGAAAAACACGCCCGGTGAACGGTGGAGCTGCGACACGATGACGCGCTCGGCACCGTTGATCAAGAACGTACCCTTGTTGGTGATCATCGGCAATTCGCCCAAGTAGACTTCCTGCTCCTGGATGTCCCGGATCATCATCTCTTCGTCGGAGGCACCCTCGGATTCCTCCTTGACCACCAGACGCAAACGCACCTTCAAAGGCACGCTGAAGGTCAGGCCGCGTTCCTGGCATTCCTCGATCCCGTACTTGGGTTCGCCGGTCTTGTAACTCATGTACTCCATAATGAGATGGCCACGAGTCGACTCGATAGGGAAGATTGTCTGGAATACGGATTCGATGCCCTGGGCCGTGGAATCGTCAGCGTCGGTTCCGTGGTGCAGGAATTCATTGAAAGAATCCAGCTGTACGGCAAGAAGATTGGGCATTTCTTCACTGCGAAGCAGCTTGGAGTAATTGACGC
>Ga0209692_10003820_pt1 | contig 14191 bp, 14 predicted proteins | sample tdDd472_FD_187129 | JGI IMG/M metagenome (GOLD analysis project Ga0209692, IMG submission 187129) | Marine sediment microbial communities from the Atlantic coast under amendment with organic carbon and nitrate - tdDd47.2 (SPAdes)... | ecosystem: Environmental > Aquatic > Marine > Coastal >...
TCTCATTGAAAATGCAGACGGATATTCTGGCTCCGAGCATTTTTGTGTAAGTTCTTCTGCAATCTTCGACAATCGAGTGATCACCGCACCCGGAACTGCACCTGTCAGTTTTACGGCGGCAATATTTGAAAGTGTCGGGATGGATCAGAATACGGTGCAGCAGTTTAAAGATATGATGGCGGCAGAACACATATAGGAGCCTGCTGGGCATGGTAACTAAAGGGAAGTATTCCTTTATTGCTTCGGCGTGTCTCCGCCAGCTTCCGGGACTTCACCCTCAGCAGGCGCATCCACGTCCAACGCCCTGCGCAGATCCTCTTCAAGCAAATCTGGAATGGGACGATCCCAGAATTTTTCGTCCAGTTTTTCTTCCACAGTCTTTTCCGAACAGCAAACAATCGGTTCTGAAGTCGGACATTCCACCGAAGAGAATTTAACGATGCCGCATTTGGACATGGAGTCGAATTCATAGGAAAGGGTTTTTGTCAGTGTCAAAAATTCCTTACCCTGAATGCGAATCTTGTTATTGGAAACGCCAACCACAAAGCGGGCTTCCTGCTTGGCGTAAAACACTGAAAAAAGATAAATGTTGTCACGGACCTTGGCGACATAATTGATTTCAAGCGGATCTTTGCACAAGGCCCGCGCCAAGACTTCCTTGCCCAGACAAATGTCCATGTCCTCGAACTCCGAGGCCAAGGCAGGTCCGGCGGTCAGTCCCATAAGCACAGTCGCAATAATGGCGAATATGATGCGTCGCATTGTCCGTCCTTGTTATCTATCCAAAATCGAGAAACATCTGAAATCCTTCCGGATCTCTGGTCTCACATTTTTCCTTGCAGCCACAGCATTGATAGTGGCCATCCTTGAGGTACCATTCGGCCTTCCACGAGCAATCACAATTGAAATACTCGTACACCGAAGCATCAACCGCGCCCCGGTACCGGATGTACCCTTCCTGCTTAATATCGTTCTTGAATTTCATTGTCCTTTCTCTGGCTTTAATAGAGGTCACAGCCAGAAAAACCTGTACACCGGCTGACTCTATTTTGCAAAACCCATTCCGGGGCAAAAATTGCCTTAAACAAAGGAATCATCCCGTTTTTTGAGGAATAAGCAATGAGGTGAAAAAGCATACCGCCGCGACTGCGATAATGGCTGCGCCCGATGTGATGTCCAGTGAATAGGACAACCAAAGGCCTGTGACTGTAAAAATGGCACTCAGGGTGGTAGCCAGAAACATCATCAAGGACAGGGACCGGGTACGCCGTTCCGCCATGAACGGTGGAATGGTCAAAAGAGCGATAACCAGAATAAGGCCGACCACGCGAATGATCATGACCACGCACAGCCCCACCATGACAATGAGCAGACAATAGAGAAAGTCCACGGGGACACCACGTGAGCGAGCAAATTCCTCATCAAAACTCATGACAAGAAAACCACGATAGAAAACCAGCACCAAGCCGAAAACTACCACGGCAAGCCCGGCCATGAGCCAAAGGTCCTGTCGCGGAACGGCCAGAATGGAGCCGAAAAGATAGCTCATCAAATCCACGTTATATCCGGGGGTCAGATCAAGCAGGATGATGCCGAGCGCCATGCCCGACGCCCAGATGACGCCGATAACCGTGTCCACACGTTCTCGCGCCCGCAACGTGACAAGAGCCATGATCATGGCCATGCACACCGTGAATGCCGTAGTCACAGGCAACACTGGCAGGCCGAGCAGAAAGGCCAACCCCACCCCGCCATACGAGGCGTGAGCTATGCCGCCGGAAATGAACACCATGCGGTTGACCACGACCAATGAGCCGATCACGCCGCAAATGATACTCGCCAACAGCCCTGCAATCAGGGCGTTCTGCATGAATTCAAAGCCGAGAATATCCATCACGACTCCTCGCCTTTGTCCGAACCATGGTCGTGACCATGGGGACCAAGTACGCGGTGCGGCACATGACCATGGGTCACCAACTCCACAGGACAGCAGTCGTTATCGCTGCCGCCATAGGACATCTTGAACATATCTCCGGTGAGGACAGGTGCACGGTGAAAATGCAGTGTCTTGTTGACGCAGGCGACAGACTTCACTCCTGACGCCAGGGACGAAATATCATGGCTCACCATGATAACAGTCATTTCCTCATTCAGCTCGGCTAACAATCTGAGCAAAGAATCCCGACTGGCGGAATCCACACTGGCTGTCGGCTCATCCAACAGAAGCAGTTCCGGACAATCCACCAATGCGCGGGCTATGAACACACGCTGTTTCTGCCCACCAGACAATCGAGCCAGATTACGGGATTCAAACTTCTGCATATTGACACGTTCAAGGGCCTGACGCGCCTTGTCCTTGGCTTCACCGGGATGAAACAATCCCGCAATACCGCCGAATCCTGGCTGGACCATGCCCATGCAAACCGCATCCAGCACGGTAATGGGAAATGATTGCGCCACATGAGTATGCTGCGGGAGATACCCGATACGGCCCCCGGCCTCACCGGGAGGCGCACCCAATACGCTGATCGAACCTGAATCCTGCTTGAGCAGGCCGATCATGAGCTTAAGCAATGTAGACTTGCCGCCCCCGTTTGGTCCGAGCACGGCCAGATAGTCTCCGCGCTCAATGCGCAGTTCAACATCTTCGAGAATGGGAATGCCGCCTATGGAATAGGTCAGTCCCTGTATTTGAACAACAGGCTCAACCACTTATGACTCCTGAATTATATACTGTCGACGTGGGGAACCCTAGCACAACCCGAGAACTCATGTCACCCATGCCCACCCCCATGCAAACACAGGCACGGCAAGGGCCGTCACATAGAGCCAGTCATCAGTTCTCTTGCCCGGCAACCCGATACGGGTCGTTATGAATCCGGCACATAAACCAAAACCAATACCAGACAGGAATCCGAAGAGATGCGCTCCGAGGTCGGTCTCTTCTCCAGCACCAAGCATGGCGAGCAGGCCAAGGCCCGCGCCGAATGGAATCAATGCGGACCGAATAAAGTCAAACACGCGTTGAATCCGCCCTCTATCGGACGCATATCGCCTACCGCCCATATGAAATGAAGAAATAGCCGCGAGCACCCCTGCCGCGCCAAAGGTAGCCGTAGAAAACCCGATGGCATTATGATGGACGCCAAGAACCATGGAATTGATCAGGTTACCGAAAATACCCGCGCCAAAGGTCAAGAGCCAAGTCAGCCCCGCCCCAAGCCTACGGGACGCCAGCCAAATGAACACCCCGCCGATAATCGCATTCCCAGCCACATGTGGCCCGCTGCCGTGCAGAGTCAGCGCAGTCGCCAACCTCCACCACTCGCCTGAAAGGATGGCCCCGGCATCCGCACTGCCGAGCTTCGTCCAGAGGGCAGGATACAACCCCAAGCGGGGAAACGTCCGATTGTATACCCAGTAAAAAAGGACAAGCATCACAAGAGCGTACATGGTCGGCTCAAGACCACTGACAGGCCGCAGGTCTACCAATGTAATTTTACGCCAGTCCGGCTTGTTCTCCTCGAAATAGAGCAGAATCTCACCCTTTGCCCGGTCCGCGAACCACTCCTGCACCTGCACTGTATATCCTCCACCTTGGGATACAGGCAATCGCTGAAGCTTATGCGGCACATGACGGGAAGCGAGGATCAATGCCCAGAGCTTAGCTTCCTGGTGCGACAGCCCGACCGAATCCTCACCACGAATAAACGGAGCGAGATCTATCCAGAGAGGCTGAAATGCGCGGCCAAGAAAACCGGGATTGGCAGGCGATGAGTGCATAACTTCAGTGTATGATAAAAATCGTCCCGCGCAAACCGGTTTCCCTCTTGCGCGGACGGCGTGCGCAATCTATGGTCGCCAAAACACACCGGAGTTCCCATGTTACGACGCCTGTCCCTTGCTTTTCTGTCTCTGATTCTCACACTGCTTCCCACTGTCGCCTGTAGCGCGGACCTCAACACCATGATCGGCCAGATGCTCATGGCTGGCTTCCGTGGGTACTCCGTGGATGCGAACAGCCCCATTGTTCAGGACATCCGCGACCGCCATGTGGGCGGGATCGTACTCTTCGACTATGACGTGGAACTCGACAAACCCGAGCGAAATGTCAAAAACCCGGATCAGGTCACAAAGCTCAATCGGCAACTCCAGTCTTTCGCCACCATTCCGCTCTTTGTTGCGGTGGATCAGGAAGGCGGCAAGGTCCAACGACTCAAACGGGAATACGGATTCCATACGACCCCTTCCGCGCAAAACATATGCGCGTCCGGTGATTTCAAAGTGCGCACCTCAGGGTACATGGTCGGCACAACCCTGTCCGCCAATGGATTCAATCTCGACTTCGCGCCGGTGGTGGACGTGAACGTCAACCCGGATTCACCGGCCATCGGCAAGCTGGAACGAAGTTTTTCCGCCGATCCACAAAAAGTGACACGATGTGCCGAACTCTTTGCCGGAGAACTGAAACGAAGCGGCGTGCTTTCCTGCCTCAAACATTTTCCCGGCCATGGCTCGGCAGGTACGGACAGTCACATGGGCGTGACGGATGTCACCAACACATGGACCGAAACCGAACTGATCCCTTATCGTGAACTGATCGCCAAAGGCACGCCAACGATGATCATGACCGCGCATATTTTCAACGCGAATCTTGACCCGAAGTACCCGGCCACTCTGTCACACAAGATCATCACCGGCATCCTGCGCACGGACCTCGGCTATGACGGTGTGGTCATCACTGACGACATGAACATGAAGGCCATTACCGAACAGTTTGGCCAAGAAGAGGCCATTCGATTGGCCATCGAAGCCGGAGCCGACATTCTGCTCTTCGGCAATAACCTGCGCTACAATCCAAACATCGTGAAAACAGCCCATGCCGCCATCAAACAGATGGTCAGCAACAAAACGATTTCGCAAAAACGAATTGAACAGTCCTATAAGCGGATAATGCGTTTGAAAAAGGCACTGAACTAGAACGTCTGATTGATCATGGCCCAGACGTTGGCGCCTTCCTTGCTTCCGGCCATGTCCAGACGCAGGACGGAATTGAGAATCATGACGCGCAAGCCGACCCCGGCAGAGACTTTCATGTCACCGTGCAGTTCGAGGGGATTCCAGTAGGGGGCGACTCTGCCGACTTCAGCAAAGGGAACCACTTCCCACCATTTGAACCAATTGAAAGTCCCAAGCGGGTTCCACTTGGGCATAACACGGTATTCTACGGCGTAGTTGATGGCAGCCTTGTCGTGAAAGCGATAGAACGGATAGCCGCGTTGACGGGTATAGCCACCCAGGGCCGCTCCCATAAAATACGGCGAAGCCCCTGTAATGGAACCATTGTCGCGCTCATTCCAGCTGGGTGTGTCCATAGTCCAGAAATTGAACGCCACCACCTGCTTGGTGAACCAGGATGATTCACCCAATTCCCAATACTTGCTGAAATCAAATTCGACACCGGTCCACGCGTCACTCTTGCCCGTGTCCACGCCCTGATACAGCCGAAGCATGGTTTTGCTTCCCTCGGACGGGTCATAGGTAAAATCGCTGTTGTCGTATTCAAAGGTAAACCTGAACCCACCGGTCTCGACACTCCCGTTGGCCGGAGTCGCATCCCGATACCAGCGATGCCGGTAATATGGCTTGATCTTGAAGTAGCTACGACCGCTGGCAGAGGGATCGTATGCCCCCTTGTACAGGCTTCCTTCAGTCAAAAGACCTCGGTTGGTCGTGTAGGTGTGAATAAGATCGTCGCCGAACGGCCCCCACGGCAACACATAGGTCAGTTCGCCCTCGACCCATTGATCCCAACCGTGTCCCTTGTAAAACCCCTTTTCGCCAGAACTGTTGCCAGCCCCGCCCGAGCCTGACGCATAGGACACCATGTTGTCATAGGAAGAATCCAGGCCGTGGACCGTGATGAACAATCGCTCTGCAAAGGGAAGCTGAAAATCCGTCAGGTTAAGATAGATGGCGTCGGTCTTGTCAAAGGTCTTCCAGACAGCACCGCCGACAATGGCCTGTTTCTGCGGCCAGCCGCTATAGGTTGCGCCAATGCCCAACCCCGCTCCAGAAGCTTCGGTTTTGAATCCGAACGGAATAACAAGAAGCCTCGGCCCTTCGTGGGGGTCCGAGGTGTCGTGAACCATCTTGAAGGCCGCAGCAGAGTGCGGCATCCCCGGCATAGCCATCACCATGCACAGGATAAGAACGAGAATAAGGCGTTGGATTATCAATCCTGCACAGCGAATTTCGAAATTTTCCCGTCTTCCGCGATCAACAATAGCAAGCCATCCTTGAATTTCACGGTCTGAGGTTGCGCCAAGGATTGAAAGAAACGCATCTCCTGATCACTGATAGCTTCCACGCAGGCTCGCATGGTGGCCGCCATGGGGCCGAAGGAAACCACATTACCTTCAAGGGTGTATGAACCGTGGTAGGAATTGCAACCGCCCAGACCGCCCACGGCACCATCCTCACCGAATTCAATGGAAGAATGTGTCATGTCAATGACCGGCTTGCCCAGAATGTACTCTGCCACCCAAACCTTGCCGGTCAATTGGGTCAGCACATCTTCGCCGCCTTCCTGCTTGGCACACCCCATGGACAATACGCCGACAACAATCAAAGCCAGAACAAATTTCGCTTTCATTCCGTACACGACATACTCCTTGTCAGTTTACCAGAACAGACCACCGCCGCCCGTGGTAAAGACCATTGGCTCGGATTGATCGGCACTGAACAACTTCAATTCGTCATCTTCGACCTTGACCTTATTGATCATGGCCAAAAAAGTCAGATACGTATATTCCTGCTCGCCCAAAGCCGCGCCGCACGCCTTACGAGTCGTCGCCATAGGGCCAAAGGACAGGCTGTCGCCGGTCAGGGTATATTTCCCGTTGAACGTGTTACAGCCACCAAATCCTTCCACCGTGCCATCGGCATTGAATTTCAGGGTCAGAGGTTTATCTGTCTGAACTTCTCTGGCAAACAAATTTTCCAAATTCCAGACTTTGCCGACCAGATCACTTTCCAGTGTTTTCTGATCCATGGTCGGGGCGTCTTCGTGTGAACTGCACCCAAATGCGACCAGCAACATGAGCAGCAGAGAAACAAAACAACAATACTTTTTCCAGTTCATGACCATGATTTTCTCCTTGATCTTCAATGCTCAAAAAGAACTATCAGGTGGCCGCTTTCGTGGCAAGATACAATAAGAAAAGCCCCGGCACACAACTGTGCCGGGGCCGTTACTGTCACTGTGATAGCTAGTCAATTTCCGGGCAAGCCTTGAGAGCTTCCTCGATATCACGCTGAGGCAGCTCGAAATTGGTAAGCAGCCCCTGATTAAAGGCATCATAGGATGCCAGATCAAGCATGCCGTGACCGGAATACAGGAACACGACCACATCGTCGGGACCAGCAGTCTTGGCGACTTCAATGGCCCCTTTGATTGCATGGGATGTCTCGGGTGCGGGCAGAAAGCCTTCGGTCTCAAGAAAGAGCTTGGCAGCTTCAAAGCACTCGGTCTGGAAGTAGGCCACAGGTTCAGTCAGCCCTTCTTCAACGATATTACAGACAATGGGTGCGTCACCATGGTAGCGCAGGCCGCCAGCGTGGATGGGGGCGGGCATGAAATCATGGCCGAGCGTGTGCATCTTGACCAGCGGTGTCAGTCGCGCCATGTCGCCAAAGTCATAACGGTATTCGCCCCGCGTCAGGGTCGGGCACGCCTTGGGCTCCACCGGAATGAACTTGACCGGATCACCAGCCAGTTTCTCTGGCAGGAACGGCAACACCAGTCCACCAAAATTGGACCCGCCGCCCACGCAACCAACGAGGTGTGTGACATTTTCGTCAATCATTTCAAGCTGTTTCTTGACCTCCAGGCCGGTGATGGTCTGATGGATAAGCACGTGGTTGAGCACTGAACCAAGCGCGTATTTGGTATTATCATGGGTTGCCGCATCTTCAACCGCTTCTGAGATAGCCAGACCGAGGCTGCCCTTACAGTCCGGATCTTTTGCCAACATCTCGCGACCGGTGCGAGTTTCTTCCGAGGGTGAGGCAAAAATGGTACCGCCATACGTATTGATGAGCATCTTTCGATACGGCTTCATTTCGTAGCTCACCTTGACCATGTAAACTACGCATTCCATGTCGAACTGCGAGCAGGCAAAGGACAGGGCCGTCCCCCACTGGCCTGCACCGGTCTCGGTGGCAAGGCGTTCAACGCCTTCGAGTTTGTTGTAATACGCTTGGGGAACAGCGGTATTTGGTTTGTGAGAGCCTGCCGGTGAACCGGACTCGTCCTTGTAGTAAATCTTGCACTTGGCACCGATGGCCTTTTCGAGCCTGTCAGCCCGAACCAGCGGCGAAGGACGCCACAGCTTGTACACGTCCAGAACTTCTTCGGGAATGTCGATGAACCGGTCCTGGCTCATTTCCTGAGCGATAAGCGAATCCGGGAAAATAGGAGCCAGCATGTCCGGGGTGAGGGGTTCCATGGTTTCCGGGTTGAGCGGCGGAGCCATGGGGGTGGGCAGGTCCGGCATGGGGTTATACCACTGAGTCGGCATCTGGTCTTGAGGCAAAAAGATTTTTTTCAACATTGAAAGTTCCTCCGAACAGTTTTGAGAGCTGTATCGAGGATGCGCGGGCTTTCCGGCATCATTTCGACGACAATCGATTCATAAAAAAAACCACTGGCGTCATATCCAGCGGCTTCATCCGATTCTCAAACTGCGTGCACAAGCAAGCCGTCACCCCTGCGGGATAACGGAAAGGCTTCAGCACGCGCCTAAGAGTCGGGCCGCTTGACGTTACGCCACCCGCGTCCACAAAAGTAGGTAAATGAGATGGGTGTATTCATGGGGGTAGAGGTACGACGATTGACGAAACAAAGTCAAGGAAGCCGCTTTTTCGTCACAGGAAATTGACCGCTTTCAGAGGCCATGAAGCATGGCAAGAACTCACCATAGCCGCCCTTCATGAAAACCTTTATGAATTCTACGACAAACCGACATAGACATTCTAGCTGGGTTGACGCCGTAGCTTGCCATTTATAAGATGTGCATAATTGACTGATTTCCTACGTGAGCCTTCCAACACAAGGAGAGCAATGGATTTACGGGAAGCATTGGAACGCATAGATTTTCTGGAAGAGCAACTTGAACTGCAACGACTGCTTGCAGACAATGCATTTGAAGCTATCGGTATTTTTGACGACTCTTTACATTGCATTGCCGCAAACAAGGAAGTCGCCTCTGTGCTTGGCTATTCCGAAGCCGAAGTTCCCGGCATCCACCTCCTAGACTGTCTGGACGAAGAATACCATGCGATTGCGGCTGCAAACGTACAAAATGACGTCACTGAACCATATTTCGTGTATGGCAAGCGAAAGGATGGCTCGACATTCCCGGCCGAAGGTCGAGGCAGGACCGTTTTTGTCAAAGGTAAACGATACCGCGTGGCGAGTCTTCACGACATAACCTTCCGAAGAACCACCCACGCAGATCTCCAAATCGCCTTGCATGAGATGGAAATTATCTTTGCGAACACCAAGGTCGGCCTCATGTTCCTCAAGGGGGGCCGATATGTACGCAGAGTCAATCAGACCATGGCTGAGATGTTCGGTTACGAATCACCCGACGAAATGCGAGGACTGGATGTTCGAGAACTGCATTTGTCTGAAAAAAATTACGTCGAATTCGGTGCCACATTTTTCGATTCTCTGGCTGAAGGAGCACAGATCCATATCGAATATCAACTCCGTAAAAAAGATAACACTGCCATATGGTGCTCCCTTTCTGGGCAGGCTGTAGACACTGGAAATCCTATCGACCTCAATAAAGGCGTGCTCTGGGTAATAGATGATATCTCAACCCAAAAAGCTGAAGAGGCGCGCCTGGTTCAGTTGGCTACAACAGACGACCTGACCGGTGCGCTGTCCAGAGGCGAATTCTTCCGGTTGGCCAACAACATTATGGAAAACGAAAACAGAAAGACGGCAGGAAACTCCCTACTCATGATCGACCTTGATCATTTCAAGAAGGTAAACGACACATACGGTCATGATGCAGGGGATGCCGTGCTACGCACCTTTGCTCGAGACTGTCGCATGATTCTTCGGGACGAAGACTTATTCACGCGCCTTGGAGGCGAAGAGTTTGCCATATTGCTGCCCAATTCCGACCTTGGCGGGGCCATCATCGTAGCCGAACGATTGCGAAGACGCGTCGCCGCATCCAAAGTAACAACCAGCAAAGGCGATATCTTCTACACCGTCAGCATTGGCGTTGCCGGAACCGATTCACACGAAATCAATATGGAAGAATTGCTCCGAAGAGCGGACAAAAGTCTGTACGATGCCAAACACGAAGGCCGGAACCGAGTTATCTTCTATGATTAGATAAGTCATCCCTGTCCGACATTCCCATCACCAGTTCCGGCAATATCTTGCCTACTTCTCCATGCAAGGCAAAATCCATCAGCCCGGTATTCGGGGTCGGCTCCAGATTGATCTCCACAGTTACGGCACCATGGTCCTTGGCCAACTGATAAAAAGAGGCCGCAGGCTGCACTAAACTTGATGTGCCAATGGAAAGAAAAACATCAGCCTTGCTAATTTGATCAATGGCGACTTTCAGAACACCCGGCACCAACGGTTCGCCGAACCAGACGACTCCCGGCCTGAGTAAATGGCCGCACACCGGACATTCGGGCATTTCCGGCAACTCCGATCGATCCTCACGAACATGAGTGCAGACAGTGCACTTCACCTGCCACAGACTGCCATGCATCTCCATAAGCTTCCGACTCCCGGCTTTGGCATGCAGACCATCGACATTCTGGGTAATCAGAAGAAAATTCGGCACCTGTCGTTCCATCTCGACAAGGGCCAGATGTGCTGGATTGGGAATGCACTCACTCACCAGTTCGCGCCGCCAGTTGTAGAACTCCCACACCAGTTCCGGGTGCTGGGAAAAGGCGTCAGCCCTTGCCAGATCTTCCGGCCTGTGGTTCTTCCACAATCCGTCCCGTCCGCGAAATGTTGGCACTCCACTCTCAGCCGAAATGCCCGCCCCGGTCAACGCGACCACATTCCTGCTCCCATCGAGCAAAGCTTTTACCATTTCCATATTCGCTTGGACCATACCACATACCTATTTGTAATAAATGACTTTTAACAAAAAACGACTTGCAGTTGCCGCCGTATAGACGAGAGCGAAACTTGCAATCTCACCGAATAAACGTCATAGTCCGTTTCCGCATTTTGCGCTTACCTCGACATTTCCCCGAACAAGGAGGCTCCCTTTGGCAACAAAAACCGTATATTACATCGAAGGGGACGGCATCGGTCCCGAAGTATGGAAAGCCGGTCGCCCGGTTATCGACGCTGCTGTAAAAAAAGCTTACGGCGCAGACAACGCTCTTGACTGGCAGCTTCTGCTGGCTGGTGAAAAGGCCTACGCCGAGACAGGTGAACACCTGCCCAAGGCCACCATGGACACGCTCGCCAAGGCCGACCTCGCCATGAAAGGCCCGCTCAACACTCCCGTGGGCGAAGGCTTCCGCAGCCTGAACGTCACCATGCGCCAGGTCTTCGACCTCTATGCATGCATCCGACCCATCAAATATTTCAAGGGAATCGAATCCCCAGTCAAGCGCCCCGATCTGGTCGACATGGTCGTCTTTCGCGAAAACACCGAAGATGTCTACGCCGGTATTGAATACCAGTCCGCTACCCCGGAAGCCAAGAAATTAATCGAGTTTCTGGTGGAAGAATTCGGTGCCAAAATCGACCCCACAGCTGGTATCGGCATCAAGCCCATCACACCTGCCGGTTCCAAACGCCTCGTCAAAAAGGCCCTTGATTACGCCGTTGCAGAAAACAAGCCGTCCGTTACCCTTGTACACAAGGGCAACATCATGAAGTACACCGAGGGTGGCTTCCGCGCCTGGGGTTACGAATTGGCTGATGAAGAATACAAGGGCAAAGTCGTACGCGAAGGAGAAGAAGGCTCCGGTGTTATCATCAAGGACCGTATCGCCGACGCCATGTTCCAGAACGCACTCATGTACCCCGAGCAGTACTCGGTTCTCGCCACTACCAACCTCAACGGCGACTATATCTCTGATGCATTGGCCGCACAGGTCGGTGGTCTCGGTCTCGCACCCGGCGTCAATATGGGCGATAATCTGGCCTTCTTTGAGCCCACCCACGGCACGGCCCCGACAATAGCAGGCAAGGACATGGCCAATCCCGGCTCCCTGATCCTGTCCGGTGCCATGATGCTCGAACATGTCGGCTGGCACGAGGCCGCCGCTCTTATTCACAAAGCCGTAGAAAAAGCCCTGACCAACAAAAAAGTCACTGTGGACCTTGCCGCTCAAATCAGCGGTGCCACCCAGGTCGGCTGTCAGGAATTCGGTGAAATTCTGCTGAACAATCTTTAGTAGAACTCCTCCCGCAAAATCAAAACCGTCCGGTCAACAGATCGGACGGTTTTTTATTTACATTCACAAAACGTTGGCATGGTACGTGCATTTTTCTGCTGCAATAAAAATTTCACAACAGGAACCATAAGGAGACACCGGCGTGTACCTCAAAGAACTGCAGGAAAACTGGAACACCTTTGGTGAAGAAGATGCCATGTGGGCTGTATGTTCCACACCAGAAAAAAAGCATAACCAGTGGAGTGAAAAAGACTTTTTCAAAACTGGCGTACAATGTGTCTCCCAACTTGAAACCTGGATGGAAATCAACGGACTTCCCGAGCACCGCAAGAGCGCCCTGGACTTTGGCTGTGGCGTTGGAAGATTGACGCAGGCTCTCTGTGCACACTTCGACTGCTGCGTGGGGGTCGATATTGCCCCATCCATGATCAAACAAGCCAAACGACTCAATCAGCACGGCAAAAAATGCGTTTACCGACTTAATGAGACAGACGACTTGCGAGTCTTTCCAACCAGAAGCTACGACCTCATTTACACACAGCATGTGTTGCAACACATACACCCGCAGGTCGCACTCCGGTACATTGCAGAATTCATCCGCATCCTCCGCCCCGGCGGGCTCGCCTGCTTTCATTGCCCCAGTGCTGCGGCCACACACGCCTACCCTGCAGAAGGCATCGCCTGTTCGCTCGACAGCACTGCCAACAAAGTCGCCATGGAACACATGAGCCTTGCATCAATCCCGGTTCGTGTCACCAACACTGGCAATCACCCCATCGGTACCAATAAGACCACAAACGCCCCGGCAAGAATCTGGCATCATTGGGCTAACCAGGCCACAGGTGAAATGATGCAGATGCACGGCTACACCAATGTCCCAGCCACCATCATTGAACCAGGTCAATCTGTCGAATTGGAATACAAGGCCGCATCGCCGCCGATTCCCGGTCCCTATGAACTGGTCCTGACGCCGACAAATTATTTCAACGCCCCACTCACTGATTCGATCAATGACTTGGTCACGGTTTCCGTGGAAGTAACACCGCAACCAAAAAATGAAGCTACAACGACAACCAAGATTTCCTCCACCAAACGGCCTCGCAGCGAAAGCCATGCCATCCCTGTGGAGGCAGTCACACGGGTCGTCGAACTTGCTGGCGGCCGCATAGTGGATGTGGAAAATTCACAGGTCTCCCCCGGTTCTGTTGTCAAAACAGTCTACTACGCCACACGCCAGTAACACAGCGCACCATATTCACATTCAGCAGGCTTCCGCATAATATCGGAGCCTGCTTTTTTTTGAGGAAATCCACCAGACTTTCCCTATCAAAGAATATTAGGTGTTGCCAAAATCGGCATGGTCGACTAAATGAAAACCATGCCTGAAAATGACAAACAAATTCTCGTTCTGGGCGTCGGAAATATCCTGTACACGGATGAAGGTTTCGGCGTTCGAGTTGCTGAGGAACTTGAACAGAAGTATGAGTTTTCCCAAAACGTTACCGTTGTAGACGGTGGCACCTTGGGATTACGACTCATGGGTCCGATCATGGATTCTGACTATCTGATCATCGTTGACATTGTTCTGAACGATAACAAACCTGGTGAAGTGTTCCGCCTGCTCGGCGAAGACCTCAACAAGGCATGCGCTTTCAAGAACTCCATGCATCAAACTGACTTGCTCGACACATTGGCGAATTGCAGCCTTATGGGCGAAGTGCCAGACGAC
>Ga0209692_10003827_pt1 | contig 14146 bp, 13 predicted proteins | sample tdDd472_FD_187129 | JGI IMG/M metagenome (GOLD analysis project Ga0209692, IMG submission 187129) | Marine sediment microbial communities from the Atlantic coast under amendment with organic carbon and nitrate - tdDd47.2 (SPAdes)... | ecosystem: Environmental > Aquatic > Marine > Coastal >...
GCCATTATGGCATTTACGCGAGTAGTAAAAAAGCCTCGCTTAAGCGGTGTCAGGACATGGTGGGCTGTATCTCTGATGTGAAACCGGATATAACTACTGGAAATCATGAAGAAAATGCGTTAAATTTGACCTGTAAACACTGCGGAAAGGCGCTCCAGCTGCTTTACATTCGGCACAAACAACGGATGAATGAAAATTCCTATAAAGAGAAGCGCCTGTCGAAAAACCGAAGTATCGTCCAACAAGGCGTTGATGCAGACATCGCCAACGTGCCATTTATCCGCGGTCCGGATCCAATCGGTGCCTGAAGAGGCATTTTTTTAGGGTGGGCGATGCAGCATAACTGAACGTTAGCAGGGTAAAGTAAATTTATGTTGCTTTTTTTGTTGCTCCATTCCAAACTCAAAAAGCATTTGGCTTGTGCCTAAAATTAAGATATCCTAAATCAAAGACATAAGTGTAAAAAGTTATCTTGCAAGAAAAAATAATTTAATGATTTCTAAAAGCTAAAAATTTATAAGGGGGAGGGGATGAATATCTTAATCGCAGAAGATTGTTCGATCATTCAGATGATAAACGAAGAATTCATGAACGATTGGGGTCATAGCTTTGATATGGCATCTGATGGAATAGAAGCTGTTAAATTAGCACAGAAAAATAACGGCAAATATGACCTCGGTTTGATGGATATTGATATGCCCAAGATGAATGGAATTGAGGCAACAAAAATCATCAGAAAAACTGTTCCCTATTTCCCTATAATGGCACTAACGGCAAATGATGAATATAAAAAAGAGTGTCTAGAAATAGGCATGGATGATTTTGCTGTAAAACCATGCCTTCCAGATAGCCTTTTTGCTAAAATAAACGAGTTAACGGTAAAAATTACCACAGTAAATATTAGTGAAAACAATCTATTTGTAACTAAGGAAACCCCAATGAACTCTCAACAAACCTCCGTATTAAAACAATTAAAAGAACAAAATTTATCCATGATTAGTATTTTTGGGACCTCAACAGAAGCGACGTTTGTCGTCAATGAGGTTGTCCCTCAATACATTGAAAAGGAATTTGCTGAGAATCAAAAGCAATCGGTGAAATTTCTTGATCATAATCCTGAGGGGAAAGGTTTGTGTCGTTTGTTTGCAAAAACATCAATGGTCGTAAAAAGTTTTATGCTGGATGAAGATTTTGAGAATGAAAATCAGCATGAGATAGAAAAATTAAAAAATATTGTTATTAGTAGCGAATAGAGGGATGTTTCAAAGTAAGGACTGGCTTTTACTTTTACAATTATACAACTTAAATAATAAAGCGGCTAACAATACAATGGTGCGGACTGTCTACACATCGCTTTACCTTGTTCCGAAGGCCACTTTATTATTTATGAGCATGACATTTCGTGCATTACTGAAACTACAGTATGGCACATAACGCATAAATACTAAGGAGTTCGACCGATTTACCATAATATAAATGCACTGCAATGAAAGAATCTTGGCAACTAAACGGGAAAAAGAAGGTAACTACATGAAAGTATTTATTTCGTACAGCTATGACGGAGCTGAACATAGTGAATGGGTGGGTAAACTTGCTGATGATTTAGAAAGGTATCAAGATTTTCATGTGGTAATAGATCAATATGATCTAGATGTCTATAAAGACAAGAATCTATTTATGGAGGATAGCGTAATGAACGCCGATGCTGTTCTTATTATTGCTACGGATGAATACAAAAAAAAAGCAGATGAAAGAACACGAGGAGTTGGGATTGAGACGCAACTAGCTTCTCAACGTCATTATGTTGAAATGGGTCATAATGGTAGTAGTGATTTTATTGTTATTCAGCGCGAAAAAGATTCTATTCCTAACTATTTATCATCAAAAATATATATTGATTTCACTGAAGATAGCAAATATCGCCATTCGTTTAAGAAATTAGTAAGTTCATTGCAAAAGAAGCCATCTAGAAAAAGGCCCCCAAAGCTGTTCTCAACGGAAGATATTATTTCATCTGAACTAACGCGTATTGAAGATGTACTGAAAATAATCTACCACAAACGGACGACTGTCATAGACGCCAAAGAAGGGACCGACTACTCAGGTTCGAATCGGATTAAGTTTGAATTATGGGAGGTAAAGGTACCAAAAATAGAACATATTCTTGTATTGTATGATCACATTATCATAAGCCAAACAATTGATCGCGCATTAGAATTGATTCGTTCGAAAGATGTTAATCTGAAATCACTCACAATAATACGTGTTGATGATAAATCTACATCTAATCTTGAGACTGAGGTAAAAAGGCGGGCTCCCTCAATCAATTTATCTCAATTCTCCCTTAAAGGTTTTATTCGAGAGTTTTGTATAGATTCAGAGTTTACTAGTGGACAGCGAGTTTGGGAGGAACCTTATTTCATTGATCAGCCAATTTATCAAACTAACATTGGTGTAGAAGGCATGTTACATGATCACGCAATACCATACCTGATCAGCATGATTGAATCACCTACAAACTGCTCCGCACACTTAGTATTAGCTGAGGGGGGAGATGGAAAGAGCAGCTTGTCAAGTTCGTTAGTAAATGCGATCAACAACCCTAAATCAAATACTTCAAAGAGTGCTATCTTGCTTCGGGTGGATGAAATTCGTGAAAGAATAAGTAACGACGTCGCAAATAATTACAAAATAAGGACTGTACACGATATTTACGACCTATTTTCCCTTCTCCTTGGAAAGAACAACAAACATTTTAGTTACCCTAAAATATCGAAAAACGAATTTGAAGTTAGTGTATTTTGTGGGAATTTAGTTGTTGTAATTGATGGTCTTGATGAGCTTTATTCTGTCTTTCAAGAACGCTTCGATAAAGACGCATTTATCGAATCTATTCAGTCTTTAAATGATCAGCTTGGTCAATCTTCCGTAATTTTGACATCTCGAGGGAATATTTTTTCAGAAGAGGTTAATACTTTAGGAGATATACAGGTTTGTTATTTACGGGGATTTGATAAAACTGGATGTACCAAGTATTTCGCGAAGCGCTTTTTTGGCCTTGAAGGAGCAGAAAAGCTTAAGATTAAATGTGATGAAAATGTCGATGCTTTAATAAAGGCTACAGAGGTTGAAAAAATTTCACCATTTGTTGTTGATCTTATTGCAAACGTGAACAGCGAGCAGTGTGATGGAATAGAAGATGACAACTATTCCTTGAAGGGAAAGCCTTATCCTAGTAATTCAGAGTTTAAAGATAAAATTGTATATCATGTTTTGCGTCGTGAAAAGAAACGACAAGAGGTACATATAACTATAAAAGAGCTGGTTGATTTGTTCTGTGAGATAGCTACTGAGTATGGCCCTTCCATAAGTCTGTTAAAACTCAAGGAGATTTGTGAAATATACTTTGAAAAACAAGCTAGCAGCGTTATTGACTATTTAAAGATCAATCCTTTGCTGCAATATCATTCAGACATAATAAGTTTTAGGTATCACTTTCTACATGAATATTTTGTAACACTTTTTATTATACAAAATGTTATAGAGTGTGATAAAAGCGTACGCTTTATAAACATTGCATCTAAATACTCCGAAGGAATGTCCGCAGGTTATACGGATATCCTTAAGTATTTTAGAGAGCATCACGAAATGGCTGATTTATGCAGTCAATTGAAAAAATTAAAAGATGCGTATGGGCGTGAAAAGTCCCAAAGAATAGAAAAAGCTATAAGTTTCATTGTTCATCTGCTACTGGATATTCGAAAACAGGCTCTTAGTAAAAAAGAGTTGTCTGAGCTTCTTTTTTCTTGTTTTCGTAGTAATGGAAATTTGGATATAATCGAGAACCTGTTTATATATGGAGATGGCCCCTCGCTTGATTTTCATGGTAAGTCCTTTTTACATTGTGGATTTCATGGATATTTATCGTTACTTAAAAGCAATCTAGATAATGCTTTCTTCTCCTACTCAACAATTGACATAGAAATACAAGATCTCGGTGGTTTTCATATAACAAGGGAGACATTTGATTCTACTTGCCGAATAGGTAGGCTGAGTCGGCTTTTAGGTGATGATTTTAATACTGAGGAGGGACAGGCATCTAATGAGGAAATTTTAAGGCGCTTTTTTCGAAACTTTATTGAAAACAATTCGTTTGTCGAGAAGGATGTTAGTAATCTCCGCTTTCCTCAAGAGTCGATGAGTGCAAGATCTGGTTTTTTTCGGGAAGCAATAAGACAACATGTTCTATATTTATCGTCGGATGCTAATAGAGCAGGAGTGACAACAAGGACTGGAGAGAAGGTTGTTCACAACTTTATTACAAACAATGCCATGGATATGAAGATTTATAAGATAATGAAAAGATTGCCGTATTCAACATGGAAGTGCACCACCTAATTTGTTACATTAAATTATAAGTTGAGACACCCACTTGGTATCTTTAGATAAATTGAGCTTTTTTATTTTGCTAACAATTCACTACACTCAGAAATTTTACTCGCTACGCTCCCAAAATTCTGGTGAGTGAGGCGTTAGCAGGGTAAATGTAAATCTATGTTGCTTTTTTAGTGAGCTTATTCCAAACTCAAAAAGCATTTGGCTTGTGCCCAAAATTAAGATATCCTAAATCCACAAGATAAGTGCAAAAAGGAAGCTTGTAAGAGCATTTTATTTTGTGCATGTCGGCAAGGTAAAAATAAAAACTTAATATCCTGTCAGTCAACAAAAAATTAGATCGTCAAGTATGGTATTTCAAAAATCAAATTCTGTACTCTTGGTAAATATTGTAAATTAAATCCGTGCTAGCAATTTTCTTATGCGGTAAAACTCATAAGCAGCTGCTAACAAAAAAATAAACCTGACCAGCTAAAGCTGTGCGGGTTTCAGGGCTTTTGCCCATAAATTAAATCATTTTCAACCCGTTGGTCTGGTGCACATGTCCCGCTGTCAGGTTATCTTGGCGTTAGCTAAAATAAAATGGATGAATTCTGGGAAATTGAAGAAGGTAAAGTAGATAGCACTTTTTTCTTTGGGTTGCTATTAAAATACTTTGGGGATACGACAACGGTATTTATTGAAGGAACATCAATTAAAAATAATGTTATTAGTTGCTATCAGAAGAACCTAGATAGAGGTAAGTTTTTACCTGGAAGGCAAACAAGTTGGCCAAAGTCAAAGTGCTTCAGGTGTATATTCTCAGCAAGTCTTATTAAAGAGCTTAGTCAGTTGTCGCTTAAACATGCGGAGCCTGAGTTGATGGATCATTTTTCTATTTATAAAAATGGTCTGGCAATACTGGAATGGCATGATGCATTTTCAAATGTAATGTTTATATCCAAATCAGTACCAGAAGAAATTGTTAAAGATTTTTCAAATGAACTGGGTCTTAAATATGGTGAAGCAAAATTCAGCTAACAATTTGTTCCATGTGAAAAAACACTCGCTGACGCTCGCATTTTTCACATGAACAACGCGTTAGAGCTGTTAAGGATTAAATGTAGTGCCTACAGAAAAATATCAAAAGGTAAAAAAGTTTCTTAAAGAAAATGTAAATTTTTTAGAAAATACTTCTGGTGGAGGAGAAATGGTTAATCTACCAGATTATGAAATACACCCTAGAGAATTTTTAGAATATGCAGAGGCTGAGCTTAGTGACCTCAAGTCTAATAAATCAATTGTAAACTGTATTTCAAATTTGAAAAGGGCTGTTGATAGTCAAATTGATATATTTTTTTATGCATTAAACATATTATCAATCTATAAAAAAAGAAAACTTGGAATTGACAAAAAATTAGGTTTTATCGAAAAATGTGGTATTTTTAGTAAATATTCGTTAAGTCGAATTAATACAATCAGGAATAAGCTTGAGCATCAATATAAAGTTCCAAAAATTGAAGATATCTATGTTTATTTTGATTTAGTTTCAGCTTTTATTACTGTACTTGAAGTACGTCTAGATGTTGCTGGAAATAATTGTGAAATTGAATTTGATATCAACGAAATCTCAAATGATGATGAACAGAGCGTAATAACAATTGGAGAGTTGACAACGAAGTATGATCCAAAAAAGTGTACTCATATCATTCACTGGAAAAAGAAAAAACAAAGTCAAACGTATTCAGCCGATTCAAGCAACCTTGATGAGTTAGCATCTTTTATAAATTTTCATGTTCTTTTATTAAACATTAGCAACACTATGCACGGTCAATATGCTAATTCACAAATTGAAAAGCTCTAACAATTTGCTGCTGCTGAACCTCCGGTCGCTTGCGCTCCCTACGGTCAGCAGAGCAAGGCGTTATGTCCAAAAAAATTGATCGTGTCTATCAACAAAAATGGTTTTGAATTATCATTAACAGATGAAAACCTCATTTGAACATTTACCCGAAAATAAACAGCAGGAATTACAACGTGCCGTAGAAATTATTCGGGAAGAAATAGACCTTGACATGCTGATCCTGTTCGGCAGCTATGCACGTGGTGATTGGGTGGAGGACTTAGATTCCGAAACCTTGCTTTATCGTTATCAAAGTGACTTTGACCTTTTGCTAGTCACCGAAACTCGAAAACAAGCTAATAAAGTTGAATCAAACAATCAGCTAAATCAACGTTTAATAAAAACCATCCATAGAACGCCAATTAGTCTTATCTCTGAAGATATCCAATTTGTTAATAGGCGTTTAAGAAAAAGTCAGTATTTTTATATTGACATAAAAAAAGAAGGGGTAATGCTTTATGATTCAGGAAAGTTTGAGTTAGCAGAATCTATTGAAATAACACCGAAAGAAAGAAAAAATTTAGCAGAAGAAGATTTTGAGTATTGGTTTAATAAAGCTAAAAATCTAGAAAAAATATCAAATTTCTGTCTTAAGGAAAATGATTACGCTCAAGCTGCGTTTAATTTGCATCAAATGACAGAAAGTTTGTATGGTGCTATTTTACTGGTATTTACTCGTTACAAACCAAGCACCCATGATTTGGCTAAATTATCGCAAAGAGTAGCGAGTGTTGAAACACAATTTCTTAAGGTATTTCCTCAAGGAACGGAAGAGGAAAAAAATCGCTTTAAGTTATTACGCAAAGCCTATGTGGATGCTCGTTATAAACCAAGTTATACCATCACAAAAGAAGAGTTAGAGTGGTTGGCAGAGTGTGTAAAATATTTACAAGAATTAACCGAAAAACTGTGCAAAGAAAAAATTTCCAGTTTTCAATAAAAAATCATAAACATAACCAAAGTATGCATATGAAAAATTATTCGCTGTCGCTCCTAATTTTCATATGATACTCGCGTTAGCAGGGTAAAAGTAAATCCATGTTGCTTTTTTAGTGGCCTCATTCCAAACTCAAAAAGCATTTGGCTTGTGCACAAAATTAAGATATCCTAAATCCACAAGATAAGTGCAAAAGGGAATCTTGTAAGAGCATTTTATTTGGTGCATGTCGGCAAGGTAAAAACAAAAACTTAAAATCCTGCCAGCCAATAAAAAAATTAAACCGCCAAGTATGGTATTTCAAAAATAAATTTCTGTACCCTTGGTAAATATTGTTGAGTAAGGCCGTGCCAGCCGTTTGGTTTTGCAGCAAAACTCATAAGCAGCTGCTAACAAGAAGTTCAAATTGACCGCCTCGCTCTTGCGCGGCGGCACGTTTAGCGGCTTTTTTAAAACTTGTGCACAGACTTTCAATAATGTGCATAAAAACGGCGGCAAATTAACTTGGCGTTAGCTGAAGGAAATTATACTCAAACCTATGAAACTAGACATATTTCGTGCTTTCGCTGTTATTACAACTGGTATCGTATTTACGGTGTCAATTTTAATAAGTGCTGGTGTATTAAATAATGACTTATTGATTCCAGGGGTTTTAGCATTAATACTGGCTATTGGTATGGATACGCTATCAAGGGACAGGCAAACTTCTGAGAAATTAAAAGAAATTGAAAAATCAATTAGTTTCAATACTAAAACATTATGTGAGTTTTCCAAGCAGTCAATAACAACATCACCAAGAGTTAGAATCGTCGATGATCCACGGATGGATAATGAATGGAAAGATTTTGAAAAATGTATAGATGCATTTAATGCACCATGGTCCTTGGTCAATAATGACCTCTATCTAGTATTCAAGCAGTATATGAAAAATAAAAATAATAAAATTAGAGTGGTTATATTTGAAGGTCATTCTGAGAAATGTAAATCTGAGTATCAAATAAGGCTTAAACGATTAAAAACATTTATCTCATCGTTGGAAGAAGAGCATGTTCGTGTAAATGGTAGAATAATGGTAAAAAAAGTTTCTACTAATAAATCACCAACAAGTACATTTTTTCTTTCGGAAAAACAGGGGAAAAAATCATCAATATTGTATATTTATCCATTTATTGCTGGGGACAAGCCTATGATGTCATTTGAAGTTAATGATACATCTTGTATAAGTGGGATGGCTGCTCAATTTGAAACTTCATGGGCTGAAGGCGAAAAAATTAATGTTTGCTAACAAAACCATTAAATTGAACTCAAAAAGCTTCGCTTTTTTCGTCAATTTATGGTTGCGTTAGCCGAAAACAAAGGAAAGCAAAAATGGTGAATGAATATCTTTTAGCTCTAATCACCGTTGTTTCATTTGTAATCGCCTTATGGCAAGTTATCCGAGCTTATGAATATAAAAAGGTAATGAAACAAATACGAGAGATCTCAGGTTCGTACAAAGATAATAATGCAAAGTCTTTTGAAAGCACATTGAGGGCAATAAATGTCATCGCTTCTTCACATTTAGGTGATGTAACAAGGACAACAAAAGAGAACCTTATTGAAAGAAATATCATCATCCCGCAAAACGATATAAACGTGTTTGAAAACGATTCTAGTGTGACGGAAGTATGGTTGGTAACACCTGACTTGGAGCCTGATTTATCTAGCCGACAAACAGGAGATGTAGTAGAAAAAAATATCAAAAGAGGAGTGAAATATATCTACTTTTACAAAAAGTCTTTAGAGCTTGCAGACACAAAACAGAAATGCTTATTAAAGAATATACTAGTAGACCAATCAACAAAAGAAAATGTTGATTTTATACCATTACCTGATGATGAGTTTCGAGAGTTTTTTCTTCGACACAACAACATGCTTTTTGTTTTCCATGGTGGCAATAATGATTCCTTCAGGTGCTTTGAGGAATTGTGTTTGTCGCGAGTAAATGAGCGAGGGGCTTTTTGGCAAGAACACAGCATACATATTTTCTTGCCATGGCAACAAAAGCTTGTTGACGCACGTAACTTATCAAATCAATCGGCTAACAATTGAATTCAGGTGGCCCCCGCGTGTCAAGTTCATGGTTTGTTTCACTCTCTAGTGAACGCGCGGTTTTGGGTCACCTGATTCATGATGTTAGCAGTTTTAAAGATCTAGTAACTGACCTACAAAGTAGTAGTTTAACTAAAAAGGAGCAATCATTGAGCAATGTTATAAAATTTCCAAAATCAAACTTATCATCCGATGCAAAGTTTGAAGAGGAAACAAAAAATTTACCTCCTCAACTGGTCGATTGTATGAAAAGTGCATATGAGCAGGTAAATAAACAGTATGGAAAAGATTTACCAAGTTTTGAGCTTCATGTCTCCGGTGACATTACCGATACTCAGACTGAACAAATTAGAGTGGCAGTGGAAGAACTTATGGCTTCATATAAAGAAAGAAATTTGGCCATGCTAAGGTCTATTTTGGAGCTAAAAACTGAGATTTGCATGATCAAATTCAAAGAAAATTTGTTATAAAAACGGTAATTCATAGACAATGGCTGTAAAATATCAGGAAGGAAGGCCAGTTGGCTTTGCAACCACAGGTATGTATCGAAGACGAAGGAAAAATATGAGCACTAATGTAAAACAGCCAACATATATCAGGGAAATAGAACTTCGTTATAAAAAAAAGAAAGTTAAATCTGATGCACCGGTAAATGGGCCACTCACCGATCCCCAAATGGTATTTGATATGTTTTCTGATCTTCAAAACGAAGCCAAAGAAAAACTGATTACCATTAGTTTAGATACTAAACTTAAAATAATATGTTTCGAAGTCGTTGCTCTTGGTTCTGTTAATGCTGTTCACACTCGACCAATAGAGGCCATAAGAGGGGCAATACCTTTAAATCCATACGGTATTATTATCGTGCATAACCATCCATCAGGTGATCCTAATCCAAGCAGCGGAGATGAAAAATTTACTCGTAACCTTCTAATCAATACCAAATCACTCGGGTTGGAGTTTTACGATCATATTATTATTGGCGATGGAACTTATTTTAGTTTTACAGAAAGTGGATTGATGCAGCGTTTAAAATCAGATCTTGATATGCTGCCAATTTGAATCAAATAACCACAATAATAAATATTGCTAACAAAGCCATAAATTTGAACTCATTACGCTACGCTTCATTCGTCAAATTATGGCAACGTTAGCAGGGTAAAAGTAAATCTTGTTGCTTTTTTAACGCATCATTCCAAACCCAAGAAGCATTTGGCTTATACCTAAAATTAAGATATCCTAAATTCACAAAATAATAGCAAAAGGTAAGCATGTAAGAGCATTTGTTGGGTGCATGTTGGCAAGGTAAAAATAAAAACTCAAAATCTTGCCAGCCAATAAAAAAAATAAACTGCTGAGTACGGTATTACAAAAATCAAACTCTGTGCTTGTGGTAAATATTGTAAATAAAGTTTGTTCCAACCGGTCGGTTATGGGGCAAAACTTAATAGATAGCTGCTAACAATAGGGTCAATCTGACCGTCTTGCTCCTGCGCGGCGGCTAGTTTAATAAGCTGAGACACCCATTTGGTTTTGTGAGTAAACTAAGGTAAATAACTGAGGGGTCAGGTGAAATATTGAATATAGTTTAAGTTTGTGATAAATTTCCAACCTGCCTAAACCGATAAGAATAGAATATAAAAATGCCTATTATCAAGTGATGAATAGGGGAAGATGTCATGAGGATATTTTTCATTCTGAGAAAAAAAAGGGTAGGATAAAATATTGACTTATTTAATTTAAAAGAATATTCAATATTTCACTTGACCCCTTTCTTGTTCTTTCTTGCTTTGGTCCACGGTTAGATTCCTTGCGGAAATTACCGAGACATCCATCCGGATATAAAGGGAAATGCTGAGACACCCAACCCGATAGTGAATCGAGTTGGAGGCCTATATAGAGATTAAAGCTTATTTCCGATGCCAAATTTCAAATTGAAGAGCACCTATAATGCAGTTAAGAATAAAGTACATTCCAGTCGAGGATTTAGTCGATAAATTAATCCCTTCAGGTGGATTAGTCAGATCCTGAATAGTATAAATTGCATCACGAACATTACAGAGAGTGTCATATCGCATACATCCAATGAGCGGGTTGTGGTTTGGAGGAAAAGGCTTTTGAAAATATTTCTCGGAGTACTGTTTCTTATTATCTTGTTTAATCATGGTTAATTTCCTTTTGCAATTTCTAAGTTGCGTTAAGTGAGGCGATCGGGAGGTTAGAAACAGCAAAAGGCACTGCACTGGGTATTCCCCTTTCGGGTATTGTGATCCCCAGTCCTCCCAATCATAACAGTGCCGTATTTTGGGCATAAAAAAACCGCTGTTGGCACAGGCTACGGTTTACCCACCTTTTGGAGTTTCTAAGCTCCGTATTTATAAGGGTACTCCTGTATTTACGTTTGTGTCAAGTTGTGGCATTATCTTTTAACAATAAATTAAAATAAAATGCCTAACAATTTGCTGGTTCTGACCCTCCGGTCGTTCCTCCCTACGGGCAAAACAGCAACGCGTTATGCTTTTGAATCCATGAAAACAAAGGATGAATTTACTAACAGATGGCTAAAAATTACATTAAGGTTGATTTAACCCAAGAGGAAAAAGAAGCAATCTTACAACTTGCAGGTTTTGTTATTTCAGATGAAATTATAAAAACAGATCTTGAAAATAAGAGGAAAAAATGGATTCAGTTTACTTCTTTCGAATTAAGTCAGGTTATTGGTGAACTGTCTTACCATTTCAATCGTAGTAAAAGTGACTACCAATTTTATTTTTTAGATCAGCTTATTGGGCATCTGGAATTCTATGAAAAGAATAATTGAAAAAAAACAGATTAAAAACACAAAATAAATACAATCAAAAATCCGGGGGCTTTGCTAAACAGCAATGTCCACCATATTAAACAAGCATATTGGCATAACAATCGCCTAAATAACGACGTTTTTTTCGTTCCTTCGTCACTACAAAAACGCGTATTAGGCGGGCGTTAGGATTGGCAAATGTACAAAAATAAACCAAGTTGGTTTCATTTATGTTAATCTATCAAAATGAAGAAATGCTATATAATTGCTGGGCCGAATGGAGCTGGTAAAACCACTTTTGCAAATAATTTTTTACCTAAAGAGGCAGAGTGTCTTAACTATTTTAATGCAGATTTAATTGCTGCTGGCTTATCACCTTTTAAACCAGAAAGTGTTGCTTTTCAAGCAGGAAAGTTGCAACTTCAAAAAATTGAAGACATAGTAAATAAAAAAGAATCATTTGCTTTCGAAACAACATTAAGTGGTTTGAATTATATCCGTCGTATTAAAAAGTGGCAAAATTTAGGCTATGAAGTTATCTTATATTTCCTAAAATTACCAAATGAAGAAATGGCGGTAGATCGTGTAAAGTTAAGAGTGTCAGAAGGTGGTCACAATATTCCTGACCTTGTAATTAAGCGTAGATTTAAAAAAGGATGGATAAATTTCTTGTCCCATTATAAAAATACCGTAGATGCTTGGGTTGTTTTTGATAACTCAGGAGAGATACCAACTTTATTGGATGAATCATAATGAAAGAACAAATTTCATATTCGAAACTAGCTTTAAATGCTATGTGTAGGGCTTCAAAAGAAGCACATAAAAAGGCTGCAGACAATAACTTACAAATACCTATTTGGAAGGATGGAAATATTGTCTATATAGAGCCAAAAGAAATCCTAACAAAAAAATGCAGCTGACCTCCTTCGTCGGCAGCTGATTTAGGCGTTAGCAGGGTAAAAGTAAATATTGTTGCTTTTTTAACGCATCACTCCCAACTCAAAAAGCATTTGGCTTGTGCCTAAAATTAAGATATCCTAAATCTACAAGACAAGTGCAAAAGGGAAGCGTGTAAGAGCATTTTGTTTGGTGCATGTCGGCAAGGGAAAACAAATTCTAAAAATCCTGCCAGTCAATAAAAAATTAAACCGCCAAGTATGGTATTTCAATAATAAAATTCTGTACCCATGGTAAATATTGTAAATAAAGTTAGTGCCAACCGTTTTAATGCGGGTCACAACTCATGAATAGCTGCTAACAATAGGGTCAATCTGACCGCCTTGCTCCTGCGCGGCGGCAAGTTTAGCGGCTTTTTTTGTAGTTTGTCACTTGCCTTATCTTTCGTATTTTTTAAAACGGCGGCAAATTACCCAAGGCGTTAGCAGGGTAAAAGTAAATATTGTTGCTTTTTTAACGTAAAGTAACTGAGACACCCACCTAAAATTTCCCAGAAATTTTCGTAAACCAAAGCTTTATATTTGATGATTTTAAAAAAACAGAAAATTGTGTGTTGGTTATAAAAATTTAAGAAAATGTGGGAAAGGTGGGGACAAGATTATTGATTTTGAGCTAAAAATCGGGGATGTCAGAACGGTAAAATATTGTAGCTTTATGTTAATTAATAACTTTTAAATGGAAAGGGCATTTTTTTTGGAAAATAATCGTCGGCAAAGATTACTTCCAGATAACCATTTTTTTTGCTGTTGGTGACAGATTTTTTCTAATTTTTCAATAGGACCGATAAAGGTGTAAAAATTATCAGTGAAATTGTCAACAGTTTCTAGCCAAGTTTCCGAGTCAATGCCTAGTTTATGAATGATATTGGGTTCGTTGTGGGGGATAAAGCCGCGTTTGTCATTTCTTATCGCTCTTCCTGTCCAATCGGTCAATTCAAAATAATCGAGCAATGTATATGGAATTCCCCGATATTTTTGTTCCCAACCATTAAATTTTGCAAGTGGGACATTCGTTTGAATCATGTTGGTTTTTTCAAATTGCGGTTTTAAGGAGTGTTTTTGAGGTGATTTGTCTGAATTAGTTG
>Ga0209692_10003828_pt1 | contig 14144 bp, 15 predicted proteins | sample tdDd472_FD_187129 | JGI IMG/M metagenome (GOLD analysis project Ga0209692, IMG submission 187129) | Marine sediment microbial communities from the Atlantic coast under amendment with organic carbon and nitrate - tdDd47.2 (SPAdes)... | ecosystem: Environmental > Aquatic > Marine > Coastal >...
TGGATAGTACATATGTGATAGAGCATCACTTTCCAAGTCGTTGTAATAGCATGTTTGTTTTAGTAGGTGACAATAAAGGTGTACTAATTGACACGCCAGATGAAACGACAGGAACTAAATCCTTAATTGAATGGATAGAATCAAAATTTGGAAATATAGAATTAGTTGCAATAAATACAGGGTTTCACTATGATAATCTTGGCGGTAACGAATTTTTACATTCACAAGGTATTACGATTTATGGTGCTGGACTGACAGCAAGATTAGTTGAAGAGAATGCACTAAAGTCGAAAGAGATTGTTTTAGAATACACCAACAAATTAGAAGACAAAAAATATTTCAAAGCTTTTAGTAACTTGAACTTTTTCCCACCAACTGACACATTTGAAATAAACGATGGATTAAACTTGACTATAAATGATGAGATTTTTGAAGTTTATTTTCCAGGAGAATCTCACACAATTGATAATATGGTTGTTTATATAAAAAACAAGAATGTATTATTTGGTGGTTGTATGGTTTTATCATTGAATCACAGAAGACCAGGATACATAGCTGATGCAAATATGATTGATTGGCCAAAATCTGTTGAAAACCTTAGAGAAAAATATAAAAATGCTAAAATTGTTATTCCAGGTCATGGAGACTGGGGCAATATAGACTTATTGACATATACAATTGAAATACTGAATAATTGGAACATCAACCATTAAAACGCGTTTAAACAGCAATAAAATTAATAAATGTTGCAATAGAAAATTGAAACCAAACATAGACAAACAGAATTTTAAATTAGATTATAAATAAAAAAAAGTACTCTTATTTCTTTCACAAGGATTTGAAGCATATGAAGCAAGTGCGTTTACCGACGTAATTGGATGGAGTCGAGAATCTGGTATTGAATCCGTAGACTTAATTACAAAAGGTTTTCGACCAGAATTTGAATGTTATTGGAATCTTATTGTAAAACCATAAATACTATTTTAAGTAGAAGCCAATGAGAGTAGGACAAATAATTATAGCGTCATTTTTATTTATTACGTTCCAAGCTGTTGGGCAAAAAAATAATTTAAATAACTTCATTGTACTTGGGCAATCATCAGATAGCTCAGTTAAGGTTATTTTTGAACCAAAAGAATCTGAAGGAAAAAATTATTATTTAATATATCAAAATGGACTGCAATGTGATACTTTATCTTTTCCATATAAAACTTATTGTGATAGCTGCAGCGTTAAAGTATTACAAATTGACAAAAAAGGATTAAAGGAGGCAATTATTACCTGGTATCGTGAGACACCCTTTATAGATTATTCTGGCAATGCTATAGATTGGAGTTCCAACATTATCGTAACTGCAAATGAAATTTGGAATCTTGATACTAAGCAAAATATATTTTCTGCAATTAGTAGATACTCTCTAATAAAAACAACAACGTATTACAATTGGCAATTTTCTGAAATCTGTTCGTATAGTTACGACTTTATAATTGATGATAAGGGACATGTTAGCATTAAAAATATAAAGACAAATAACTTATCAGATAAGCCTATTTTCAATTTAGTAAAACCAGATCATCAAGAGGGACTTTATGTATTCAAAAACGAACAGTACATTTTACAATAATAAAAACAGTGGCTCTCCCAACATCATCAGAAAATACATGGTTTTGGCGGTTAGACAAACCCGAATTGTTTGTTTTAGTCATAGAACTCGAGGATGAAACAAGGTGAAACTGAGCATAACAATCTCATGAGCCGTAAGACGATTAAACCCGCATATAACTAAACGCAGGACCTTTATAACACCAATATTTAAGACCAAGAGTTAGAAATACTTATAAATAACTTAATCTTGAAAATTAAAAAAAGGAAAGAAAAAAAAATACTCATTGATTAAAATTGGTGCAAGAAAAAAATAGTTTTGCCTGCCATCTTCTGCCTTTTGGGGCATTATGAAAACCTATGCACATTACACCCATTTGCAAAAGAGTATAATTACATCTTCATACACTAATATTATTATAAACATGTGTTTGTAGATAAAATAAAAAAATCAGATTTAACACTTAATAACAAATCATTTTTTATCTTTGCATGAGTAGCTGTTAGGGGTGCCTTAAGGTATAGTAGGCTGAGATAACACCCTTGAACCTGAAATGTTTAATTACATCGTAGGGAAATGGTTTTAAATATTAAAATATTATTATTTTCATATAAGCCGTTTCGTATCATGCGAGGCGGCTTTTTTAATTTAAATTAAATGAATAAAAAAAATAGTTTTGATAAGTATGCTGGGGAATATGATTCATGGTTTTTCGATAATACTAATTTACTAACTTCAGAAGTAAATTTAGTAGCACATTTTTTAAAGGATGCTGGGAAAGTATTTTCTGTTGGTTGTGGTAGTGGTTTATTTGAATCGATATTAGAAAAAGATTTTAATATTGAGATTAAATCAGGGATTGAACCATCGGATGGAATGGCCGACATTGCTCGCAAGAGAGGAATGAATGTCGAAGTAACTACTGCTGAAGATGCAGCTTTTGGAATCGATGTACACGATACTGTTCTTTTTAATGGTACTCCTAGTTATATAACAGATTTAGATAGTGTGGTTCAAAAGGCTTATGCATCAATAAAAAAAGGTGGAAAAATTGTTATGATTGATGTTCCTAAAGAAAGCTCTTATGCAACCATGTATAATTTAGCAAAAGCTTTAGATACTTGGAAACATCCATTATTAGAAGGCGTACATCCAAGAGATCCTTATCCAATAGAATTTGTAAGAGTAGCGAACTGGCGAACGACAGATGAAAAAATTAAGCTCTTAGAAAAAGCAGGATTTAAAGATTTTGAATTTGCTCAAACTTTAACAAAACATCCAAAATATTCTAATGAGGAAATAGAAAATCCAATTGAAGGCTACGATTGTGGCGATTATGTAGCTATTTGTGCCATTAAAAATTAAATATCGTGATAAAAACAAATCAAATAACTGAAGCATTAAAAAAGCTTCACGAAAAATCACCTTTAGTTCATAATATTACCAATTATGTAGTGATGAATAATACTGCCAATGCTCTTCTTTCAATAGGAGCTTCGCCAGTAATGGCCCATGCAACCAACGAAGTAGAAGACATGGTAGGCATAGCATCATCTCTGGTAATAAACATGGGTACATTAAGTGATAAATGGGTAGAAGCTATGATTTTAGCAGGGAAAAAGGCCACAAAAAAAGCTATCCCTGTAATCTTTGATCCTGTAGGAGTTGGTGCTACTGCATATAGAACTAAGGTTGCACAGCAAATAATTGAAGAATGTAAACCTACTGTAATACGAGGGAATGCTTCTGAGATAATGGCACTGTGTAATTCTAATTTAAAAACAAAAGGTGTTGACAGCACAGTATCGTCCAATGCAGCACTTAATTCTGCTAAATTATTGGCAAAATCAATAAATGCTATTGTGGTAGTTAGTGGCGAAACCGATTACATAACTGATGGTAAACGTGTAACCACGATAAATAACGGGAATACTATAATGGCGAAAGTTACCGGAATGGGATGCACAGCTACTGCCATTACAGGAGCCTTTGCCGGAGCAGAGGAAGATTTATTTGTTGCAACAGTAAGTGCAATGGCAATCATGGGCATTGCAGGTGAAATAACTAGTGAAATATCTCAAGGACCAGGGTCTATGCAAATGAATTTTATCGACCAACTGTATAAAATTTCAAATGCTGATATTGAACAAAGATTAAAAATGAATAATGAATAAGCTCGATTTAAGTTTATACCTTGTAACCGATCAAGGTCTGTCTAAAGGTAGGTCGCACGAATATATTGTGGAGGAAGCTGTAAAAGGTGGTGTTACCATTGTTCAATTAAGGGAAAAGGATATTTCATCGCGCGATTTTTTCAAATTGGCAAAATCGCTCAAGTCGCTTCTAAAACCCTTGAATATTCCATTGATCATAAACGACAGATTAGATATTGCTCTTGCCATTGACGCCGATGGTTTACATATTGGCCAAAGTGATTTGCCTTATCCCGTTGTCCGAAAATTATTGGGTAAAGAAAAAATTATTGGTTTATCCGTAGAAACAATTGAACAGGCACGTGAGGCGAATAATTTGGATGTAGATTACATAGGATTATCTCCTGTGTTTTCAACTGACACAAAACTTGATATAAACACACCTCTTGAATTGTCAGGAATTAAACAGATAGCAGGTTTTACAAAACATAAAACTGTTGCCATTGGAGGTATTAATAGTTTAAATGCAGAAAGTGTTATTACCAGTGGTGCTGATGGAATTGCAGTTGTTTCAGCAATTGTATCTCATGAAAGTCCGCTGGAAGCAGCATCTAATCTTAAAGCAATTATTGACAAAGTAAGATAGTTATTATGGATTTAAAAGATATTGGTGAGTTTGGATTTATAAAACGTTTTGCAAATAAGTTCGATAGCTTTCTTAAGGAAGAAGAATTGGGAATTGGCGATGACTGTGCAGTAATTCCCATAAATCAATTAGATAACTATGTAATAACTACAGATTTATTAAATGAAGATATTCATTTCTTAAAAGATAAAATCTCTCCCAAAGAATTAGGGTATAAGTCTTTAGCTGTCAATTTAAGCGATTTAGCAGCTATGGGGGCGGAGCCTAAATTTTCATTCCTGTCTATAGGTATTCCTAGCCATATTTCAGTGGAGTACTTGGATGCTTTTATGACCGGCTTTTATTCTCTTTCAGAAAAATATAAGATGCCATTGATGGGAGGAGATACCACAAAATCATCTGATAAACTGATAATAAATGTTGCTGTTATTGGCCAGTGTAAGAAAGCAGAGATGCATTTACGGTCGATGGCTAAAGAAGGTGATCTAATATGTGTTACAGGTTTTCTTGGAGATTCTGCTGGTGGACTTAATTTAATACTTAATGATTTAGAACTAAATCCGGAAAACAAATATTTGGTACAAAAACATCATGTTCCTGAGCCAAGAATACACGAAGGGATGTGGTTGGCAAAACAAAAATCAGTGCACGCCATGATGGATATTTCTGACGGTATTTCATCTGATTTAATGCATATTTTAGATGCATCTGGTAAATCGGCTCATGTGCATACCGAAAAAATACCAATAAGTGAGTCGTTGCGTAATGCTGCTATAAAAAATAATTGGAACTCTGTTGAGTTGGCTTCCTCGGGTGGCGAGGATTATGAATTACTTTTTACCGTTGATGCTATAGATGTTGATAGAATAAAAACGGAATTTGCAGCTCGTTTTTCAGAGAAAATTTCCGTAATTGGTGAAATAAAAGAAGGCCAAACAGGAATAAGCTGGTTTGATAATGGGAAAAATATAACAAATAATAAAATTGGGTTTAATCATTTTGTAAAGGGTTAATAATGAAGGAATATAACAGAGTACTGGCAATTGCCGGTAGCGATTCAGGCGGAGGAGCTGGTATTCAGGCAGACATAAAAGCCATTTCGGCTTGTGGCTGTTTCGCCACAACAGCTATTACAGCTATAACTGCTCAAAATACAGTGGGGATTACCGATATTCACCCCATTCCAGTTAGTACATTGAAAAAACAGATTGAAGCTGTACTCGAAGATATTGGAACCGATAGTATAAAAATTGGCATGTTGCATAATTCCGAAACAATAATAGCTGTTAGAGATGTGCTTAAACAGTTCAAAATGACAAATATTGTTCTCGATCCAGTTATGGTTTCCACATCAGGGAATAACTTATTACAGACCGAAGCTATAAATACCCTGAAAGAAGAGCTAATACCAAATGTGAGAGTAATAACTCCTAATATTCCTGAGGCAGAGATTCTGCTAGAAGAAAAAGGTCTAAGTCAGAAGGATTTCCCGGAGCATGCTCGAAATCTTGGGAGTAAATACAAGGTATCGGTCTTATTAAAAGCAGGGCATTTAGACGATAATGATTTGATAGATGTGTTTTTTAACCTTGAAACAAACGAAATACTTGAGTTTAAGTCTCAACGGGTAGCGACTAAAAATACACACGGAACAGGTTGTACGTTTTCATCTGCTTTTGCTGCATTTTTAGCTCAGGGACTTGAGCTTAACGATGCGGTACAAAAGGCAAAAGATTATATAAACAATGCTATTATTGCTGGGGTTGATTATACTACTGGGAAAGGGCATGGTCCTGTTAATCATTTCTTTAAATACTGGAGCTAATGAAAGCTGAAGGAAAATTCACAGAAAGCTTATGGTGTTCCATAGAAACTATTTATACAGATTTAATTAAGCATCCTTTTGTAAATCAGTTAGCAAAAGGAACGCTTCCGCATCAGTGCTTTGCGCATTATTTGTCGCAGGATATTTTATACATCCGTGATGACTCAAAGGCACTTGAAAATATATCTAAAAAAGCAACTGAATCTGCAGAGCAAGCCTTCTTTAGGTCTTTAGCCAGTGATGGTATTGCTATTGAACAAGAGCTGCATAATTATTTTTTGAAAAGCTTTAATGTTTTAGAAGCAAAAACAAAATCTCCAGCCATTGAAGAATATACCCGTTTTTTAATTGAGCATTCTGAAAAGTCAACATACCATATTGCAGCAGCTGCTTTATTGCCCTGTTTTTGGGTTTATAATAAGGTGGGAGAACATATTTTTACGCACGCACAAGAGAATAATGTATATCAAAAATGGATTGACACCTATCAGGGTGGTGAATATGAAGATTACACAAAAAAATTTATTCAAATAGTAGAGCGTTTAGCCAATAATTCAAACGATAACGAAAAGAAACTAATGCAGGAAGCTTTTTCTCATTCAACAATGTTTGAATTAAACTTTTTTGAAGAGTCTATTTCAAATATATATATAAAATGAAGATGTGTACTAATGAATAAATCTGTCAATGAAGAGTTGATTAGATTATTAAAAACATCAAGGGTGTATACCATCACATCACCAGATACGCGGGCTTTGGCGATTTAATTAAGTTTTGCTATCTTCGGAATCAAGTATCTGACTGACAATCCAAACTACATGGTATGTGAAGAACGTTAGCGGAAATTTTGTTTTTGCACCAATTCTAATAAGCAACTCTAAAATGGAAAAAGAATCAACCAGATTAATACTAATAACAAATTTAAACTCGGCGAAATTTATTACGAATTATTGCCTCGTTATTGGGGAAAAAGATTTGCTGAATTTTATGACTTTGATTTACCAACACTCAAACAATGGATAATAGCAGGTAAAGGAGGGAGGGATTTTGAATATGCAACGGCTGACTGAACGGTAGATCCAAATTCTGCATGGTATAATACAGAAGCATTAACACCTCCATTTCCTATTCATAAAGAACATGTACAACCAGTCAAAACACTTTCTACCAATCCTCTTGGTGTACATAATCTCGGGTATAATGTTTGGGAATGGACTAAAAATTGGTATCGAGGAACGGAGGTTTTCTCAATGGATAAACAGGAAGAAGATTTTTATGTTGCTGATGAACCTGAAGATCTCAATCATCTAAAAGGCTTATTTAAGAGGTCCATTCAATTTTTCCCAAGAACCATGCTCATTACATGGAATCATGAAGCAATGCCTTATGCTGGCAACGATCATTTTAGATTTAGAATAGTTAAAAATAATCAATAGATTTAGTTTTTATTTAGCACACCATTCTTTAGCATCAGTTAAATTTTCGAATAGTTTACAAGACCAATTTGTTTCTTTCATTTTAGTCTCATAGACATGAACTAAATCCTTCAATATCTGATTTTTTGTTACATGAGCTACTTTAACATGTCTATTCCATTGGACTGCACTAAGTTCCAAAGTGGAAATTATTATAACATCTTCATCTGATAATTCTATTTTTTGTACATCAGTGAAATCAGCAATTTGATATTCCATATTATCAAATCTATGATTCCCATAAATCAAACCATTTGCCTCAAGAAAGTCTTTAATAGTTAAAGTTCCATAAAAATTGACATTTGCATTATTCTTATCCCAAACGATTTGAAAGCTCATAAGTACTTTTTTGAAATTATTAATAAAAGTAAAAATAAATAAATAAAATTATAGATCAATAAGAATGTATGATAGTTCAATAAAATGAACTAAGAAGGTATTGTCAATTATAAACATGCTAAAGATTTAGCCTTTGTGTAAAATCTCAAAATCTGAAGCTAAGAATAAAAAAAAGTAAACTAAGAGAGAGATTTTCTTAAAGTAGATACAAAAAATGATTCCTTTTAACCAAAGAGGAGCTGAGAATTCATTTAATAATCGTCCGAATAAATAATTTGTAATTCCAAACTAATAATTTATTGCCTGAAATCAATGATATAGAATCATTAAAACAACTAATTGTTTTAATTTAATTTCAGAGTTGTATTTAAAGAATGACAGTTCATTAAAACTTGAACTGCTATTATTATTTTATTAATTTTGAAATTGTAAATGTGCTTGAATTTAATCAGTGAATGTTATATGAAATATGAATAAACTTCAGGAGAAAATAATAACATATTCGAAATATAAACAAGTGCCTAAAAATACGATTTTGCTTAAAGAAGGGGAATTGTGTAAAACATTTGTTTACCTAAAAAATGGTGTCATTAGGCATTACTTTACAGATAGAAGCGGCGATGATATTACTAAAAATTTTATAAAGGCACCTACTTATTTTTGTTATTCATTATCGAGCTTTGTTTCTCAAAAACCAGGAATTATTGAATGTGAAACTCTTAGTGATGTTGAATTATACGAAATGAGCTATAATAATTTTCAAGAGATGATGCAGAATGCTGACTTTTTAAACTTTTGGAATAATTTACTTTCGACTTTTATACTTAAAAAGGAAAGAAAAGAAATTGCTCTTTTAAGAGACAACGCTACACAACGTTACATACAATTTTTAAAGAATTTCCCAGGTGTTTTAAATGAAATACCTCATTATTATATTGCTTCATATTTATCAATTAGTCCAGAAACGCTATCAAGAATAAGAAAAAGCATTTCTTGATCTACGTCAATGAAGAAATATTGTATTTAAACTTCCTTTGCAGCTTTAAATTATAAAAGCTGTAATATATGCATACAATTAAGAGAAAATATAAACAAGCCATAATTTGGCTTATAAAAATATTTTTCCTCATTGGTTATTTATTCATGGAATTTATTACTGAGGGTACAAGCTACTATCATGAATTCGAGAGTTTAGTGATTTTATCGGTTCTTGTGTTTGGAACATTCTATTGCAATCACATTTGTCCTTATGGAATAATATCAGAACTCTTTGAGAAATTGGGAAAACTTATATTGGGGAAATGGCGTACAAAAATTCAGATTCCGGAATATCTAGATATTAAGATGCGCTTTATAAAATACATTTTCGGAGCATTTTTCTTATGGATATTCCTTTCAGGAACAGCCAGCTATTGGGGCGACCATGGTGATATGTATATGTCAACTACTGTTTCAAAAGTATATTTGCTGGTAAAAATGTTTTTAGGTATAAGTGTCTTATCATTTTTCTTTGATCGCTTCTTTTGTCGTTATTTATGTTATCAGAAAGCATGGTATAACATAATAGAGTTTTTTAGCCCAACTAAAATTGCAAGGGACAAACAATCATGTACATCATGCAAGCTATGTGATTCTAAATGCCCGATGAATGTTCCTGTAAGCGATAAAAAAACAATTAAAGCTGATAAAGACTGTATTAGCTGCTATGAATGTGTAAGTAATTGTCCTCCAAAAGCAGAATCACTACACCTAAAATTCTTTGGAATTAAAGTAAAACCATTCAGGTTTATACTCATTGTTTCAGCTATCTATTTCATTTTATCATGGGTGTGGGTAATCTTTTCTGTTGAAGAAATAATTCAACAATGGTTTTAGGATTTAACACAATAATTATAAGAGAAGATAATTTAAGAATTGAAGGTTAATTGAAATCACATTTTCAATATCAAACACAGGTATTGATATTTCTTTTCAGCAGATAAAGCATATGTAAATCATTAAAAATTATTATTAAAATTCCTAAACATGATGTTAATTAACAGAGCAATAGTTTTAATTGGAGCTATATTCATTACAACCTTAGCAGTCGCTCAAGATCCAATTACAAAACCACATGTTACTCCTCCAATACCCGTTGAAATATTTTTGGGGAATAACCGTATTGCTTCTGAATTTAAAATCGGGAAAAAAATAAATAATAGCAGATTTGGGCTCATGGCAATGTCATCTTTTGCAGCCGATTACAAAAACGAAAAATCAGAAAATGAATCCATGAATATGATTTTAATAAACTACGAAATTTTGAAATGTTTAGGGATTACATCGGGTGCTGCACTAAATTCGAATTGGGGATTTAGGCCTTATTCCGGTTTGCAATATCGTTACGCATATCACAATTTTTCAGCAATGACTTTACCCGGTTTTTATTTAACCGAGTCTCATAATTTTGAAGTTATAGGATTATTTGAATATAAACCTAAATTAACAAATAATTATTCCATGTATTATCGCTTAAAAGGATTGCTTAATGTTGATATGAACACTAAAAAACATGACAGAAGTTGCATCTATGTACGATTGGGAATTAGTTATAAAAAATATTGTTTTGGATTTGGAGTAAATTATGATTGGTATGGACCATTAAAAATTTATAAAGAAAACTATGGTCTATTTACAAGCATTGATTTAAAATAATTCAAAAATTTACGAAGATTAGATTAACTAAACTAAACAGCTAATCATATTTCATATAAAACAAAATAACAATCACAAAATTATAAAAGCCTGTAATTATTCTGCTAACTTTATTTAATTTGTATTATTCAGGTGAAACACAGCAATGTGAAACTCATTTATATATTTGAATATATGAGCTTTATATTTTATGAATTAGAAACTCAAACTATTATTCTAAAGGATAGAAAAAGTAATAGCTTTATTAAAAGATTATACAAAAACTAATTTCAGAAATTTTATAAAATATCATAAAAATATTTCTTGACTTATATCAATGGAGAAATATCGTATTTAAACTTCCTTTGCAGCTTTAAATCATAAAAGTTCCAATATATGCCTATAATTAAGAGAAAATATAAACAAGCTATTGATGGGGGGATGAAAATATTTTTCTTCATTGGTTATTTATTCTTGGAATTTGTTCAAAGCTGGGTTTAAATAGCTGTACTTATTTTTTATGTAAACTAATTTAAAATAAAATGAAAAATAAAAAACTAATATCAATAACACTTCTGCTATCAAGTACATTTACAATGATGGCGGGAGCCATTATAGCTCCATCGCTACCACAAATTGAGCGTATATTTCAGGATACCGATAATATAGCCTTGCTAACTCGTTTAATATTATCACTACCCGCTATTTTTACAGCAATATTTGCCCCTGTTTTTGGATTATTGTCCGACAAATTGGGGCGTAAGAATTTATTGCTCATGTCATTAATACTATATGCTGTTGGCGGATTTTCTGGCTATCTTCTAAACGATATTTATTTAATATTAGTAGGAAGAGCCCTATTAGGAATTTCTGTTGCCGGAATCATGACCATTTCCTCGACCTTAATTGGCGACTATTTTACAGGTTCCGAACGTAGTAAATTTATGGGGTTACAGGGTGCATTTATGGGCTTTGGCGGTGTTGTTTTTGTGTCGATAGCAGGAGTTTTAGCTGATATAAGTTGGAATCTCCCGTTTACAATCTATCTGCTCTCTATAATAGCCTTTATAACAGCTATTATCTCATTAAAGGAAGCTCCAAAGCAGAAGCAGGTAAAGCAGTTTGAATCAAAAACAGATTACAATAAATTAAAAGCCTTAAAAGTATATACCCTTATTTTTATTGGGATTGCATTTTTTTATATGATGCCTGTACAATTGCCTTTTTTGCTTGATAAACTCCCGGATATGAGTAATACAAAAATAGGTATGGTTATTAGTACTATGCAACTTTCTTCTGCCATTGTAGCCTTATTCTACAAAAGAATAAAAGCTTGGTTCAGTTTCGAAATCATCTTCGCCTTCGTACTGCTGTTTATGGGACTGGGTTATACAATGATTGCTTACTTTCAACATTTGGGCTTAATTTTATTTGCAGTAACAATTGCAGGTATTGGTGTTGGATTACTGATGCCATTAGGAAATTTATGGATAATGGAGCTGGCTCCCGAAAATAAAAGAGGCGTTATGGTGGGAAATGTTACTACAGCAGTATTCTTAGGCCAATTTATGTCTCCTCTTATATTGCAACCAATTATTAATGCTGTTGGTATAGGAAATGTATTCTTATTAGCTGGTTACATAATGATAATTTTTACTGTAATAATTTATGTTACCAATATGGCCATGAAATTTAAATTAGGTGAGAAAAGATTAGCAGATATACAACGATAATTAAAATATGCAATAATAAAATCTAACAAATACTATTGAATGAAAAAATTTGAAATTAAATTAGATCACATAGCAGTTCAGGTAAAAGATATTGATATTGCATTTGAATGGTACAATAAAGCTTTTGGCTTTAACCGGATACTTCCTCCTGGGAAAGTAGAAATGAAAGCTTCAGGTAAGAATGGCCATAGATGTTGTATTACAAATCAATCAGGCATTATATTGGAATTGGAGCAAATCTGGGATAAACCTTTTGAAATGCCCGATAATACAAAAGCTGCAATCTCTCATATATCATTTAATACAAATAACTTAAAAGAACTCCAAGAACATCTGCTTAGCCTTTCTTATATAGATCATACAGTCACAATTAAAGACATGAAAGTAGTTCACATCCTATATTTTACCGGGATTTACGGAGTAGAAATTGAGATTATTGAATATCAAGACAAATAAAAATGATGCCACAATTATTAGGAAGTAAATCAATTGAAGATGCACTGTTATTAGGGTAAAAAGCCTTGGAAATTGCCCGGGAAAAAGCTTATAATATTTGCATAAGTATTGTTGACTGTTCAGGTAATCTTATGTTATCTTTGAGAGATGATCAGGCAAATTTCATCACACCTGATAGTTCCAGAAAAAAGGCTTTTACTGCATGTGCTATGGAGCAGCCTACTTTGAAACTTACTGAAATGAGTGAGGAAAATCCTTATCTGGTTCAATTGTCTGAAACTTCTGATTCTGTAATGATATATGGAGGAGGAAGACCAATTGTAAATAAAGGATATAAAATTGGTGGAATTGGGATAGCTGGAGCTCCAGGAGGTCATAGTTATGATGAGATTGCAACAAAAGTTTTAGATTTATGTGAATTTTAAATCGAAGAATAAACGTGTGCTAACACGCATTCAATTTTAAATGAATTTTGCCCTAATTCGTCCTGATAATAGCTAAAATAGGGACTTTTTCATAAAATTACCTTCCCTACTTTACATTTATGTTAGCTGTAATATTGTACTGCATTCTAAACTTCTATAATAGTGTTTAACATTAAATTGTTAAAAACTTATGCTATAAAAACCGAATATCATAAAGATAAAGTACTCCAAATTATATAAATTTGATAACATCAATATCGTTATAAACTCAAATTAACCAACCAACTATTATGAAAAAATCGGTAATTGCAATTAGCAAGCTTTTATTTATGGCCTTTCTGCTAACATTTGTTGCGTGCAAATTTGGTAAAAAAGAAGCTCCGGCACCTATAAAAATCAATCCTGGATTTAGCGAATATATTTCTGGATACACAGCAGGAATAATATCAGCCAATTCTACAATAAGAATTAAACTTGCACCTCAATTAGAGCAAGATGTAGAATCCGGTACATATGTTAAAACTGATTTCTTTTCTTTTAGTCCTAAAATAGAGGGTAAAGTATTTTGGGTTGATAACAGAACATTAGAATTCAGACCTGATAAAATGCTTAAATCAGGACAGATATATGAATGTAAATTTCGTTTAGATAAGTTAATTGAAGTTTCAGATGAATTTAAAGAGTTTCCTTTGCAGTTTCAGGTAATAAAGCAAAACTTCCGAATTTCAAATATTACTTTCGACCCTTATTCAAATAAAGACTTAAAATACAATAAACTACAAGGTGAATTTACCTCTGCAGATATTATTGAGAATC
>Ga0209692_10003830_pt1 | contig 14143 bp, 13 predicted proteins | sample tdDd472_FD_187129 | JGI IMG/M metagenome (GOLD analysis project Ga0209692, IMG submission 187129) | Marine sediment microbial communities from the Atlantic coast under amendment with organic carbon and nitrate - tdDd47.2 (SPAdes)... | ecosystem: Environmental > Aquatic > Marine > Coastal >...
CTCCTGGGTGACGGGATGGCCGATGAGCCCATTGAATCCCTCAAGGGCCGTACCCCCCTTGAAGCCGCTCATATACCGAACATGGACATGCTCGCCGCACAGGGCCTCTTTGGACTGGCCAGAACCGTGCCGACGGGCATGAACCCGGGAAGCGATACGGCGAACCTCTCGGTCTTCGGCTATGACCCGAAAAAATACTACACGGGACGGGCACCCCTTGAGGCGCTCAACATGGGAATTGAGATGGGTCCCGATGATGTGGCCTTTCGCTGCAATATTGTAAACATCAACGACGGTGTCATGTGCGATTTCAGCGGCGGTCACATTGAGTCAGATTATGCGAAGATTGTCATTGAAGAGCTTGCCGCCGCCTCGAAGTATGAAAATATCGAGTTTTATCCCGGGGTTTCGTACCGGCATATTGTCATCTGGCGAAACTTCCCCTTTCAAAAAGTGACTGACGCGACTCCCCCCCATGATATCACAGACCGGGAAATTGCCGATTATCTTCCTGCCGGGGAAGGTGCTGATATCCTCAATAAGATTATGGAATTATCAAAGGAAGTTATCACTTCCTCTCAAAAAATAAAAGACGCCGCATCGCACTTCAAGGGCAGCCCCACATCAGTCTGGCTCTGGGGCGGAGGCACGAAACCAAAGGCAGATACCCTCAAAGAACGCTTCGGCATTACCGGTTACACCATCTCGGCAGTAGACCTGATTCACGGCATCGGCCGGGCCGCGGGCCTTAAGCCTCTTTACGTTGAGGGAGCCACCGGGTATATCGACACCAACTACAAGGGAAAAGCTGAGGCGCTCTGCGAGGCACTCAAAACCTCAGACTATGTCTACCTCCACGTGGAAAGCCCTGACGAATCGGGACACGAAGGAAGTTTAAAAAACAAGATCAAGTCAATAGAAGACTTTGACCGCCTCGTTGTCGGCCCGGTGTGGGAGAACCTTCAGCAGTATGATGACTTTGCCCTCCTGGTGATGCCTGATCATCCGACACCCATCAGCACCAAGACCCACTCTGATGACCCGGTACCCTTTATCCTCTACCGTTCACAGGGCGGCGGGTTTCCTGAGACTGAAAAGGCCTCAGGCTACAGTGAAAAAGAAGCAGAAAAATCAGGCGTCTTCATTGACCAGGCCCATCGCCTCATCGAGATAATGATCACCGGAAACCTTCCGGCTTAAACAGTTAAGGAGAATTTTTAAATATGAAAAAAGTACTTTTAGTAGTGACAATCATAGCCGTATTAGCGGCCATCACCACCGGCATCATATACGTAAGCGGCACCGATATGGATGACGCCATTGAGCAGTTCGAGGGAGGCGACTATGATGACGCACTGGTAATCATCAAGAAACTTTTTCCCCTGGCGAAATACGACGCGAAGGAGCGGATGTATTACTATCGCATCAGGTCAGTCAACGGCCTCGCTGACGAACTTGAAAAAAAATATGACGACGAGCTTCTTGAAGCGGCCCTTGAAAAAAAAGGCACCCCTGAATACGATGAAGCTTTTGCCTACCTGAACAAAAAGCTGAAGGGATACAACGATGACCTGGGCACCGACCTGAAGGTACACCCGGCCCGCAAGCAGAGTAGAATTATTTCAGGAGGAAGTTTCTACAATACCTTCGTGGCCCGTTACCGGGGAAGCCGCTATATCGAAGACCTGGACTACGAAGAGCTGAAACGTATCGTCAAGACCACGCCGGAGCGTATCATCACCGCCAGTATCGCCTACTACCTGAAGTATCCCGGGAGCAGCTACACGGCCCACCTGGTAAAATATGTATTTGGGGCCCTGGAAAAAGGGGCAAAAATTCCGGGAGACGCGAAGGATGGATTAAAAAGCCTTCTGGTTTCTTACGGCAAGCAGTACAGCACCAGTCCCGAGATGAACCGCCTCTTTGACATCAAGGGCGAAGGTATAAATATTCGCAGCAGTCCCGGGGTTGACGCGGGGCGTGTCGGTTCGGTTTCAGCAGGTGATCTTGCTATTCAGCTGGCCAAGTCGATGGACACCACGCAGGTTGGTGACATCCGCGACTACTGGTATCACATCGCCACTCTTGAGGGCAAAAAGGGATGGATCTTCGGAAAGTTTCTCACCCGCCTTGACATGAGCCGTTTCAAAGAAAGCAGCGCGGAGATTCCCTGGGGCTTTGAAGATTTGTTCAGCGCCTGGAGCGACTCCAATACCCCTGAGCAGTGGAATCACATTTCAGAGGCTCACGCCCTGGCCATCAGTTTCAGAAAGGAAGTTAACCGCAGCATGGTTCAGCTTAAAGCCCCGGCCGATAAGACAGCGGGTCTGTATAACCGTTACCCCGCAACCCGTGCCTTCACCATTGAAGCCGAAGGAAGACACCTGAAGGGAAGCCTGACGCTTTTCGCCTATGTCACCGACCAGGGAACTTCCTTTCGCATCGATCTTTCAGAAGAAACAGTGCATGTCAACGGACGAAGCATCCCGGCCCACGCGGGAGAATGGCATACCTACCGGCTTGAAAGTACCGATGGCAAATTTGCCACCCTCTACATTGACAATGACATGGTCTCTGGCCGCATTCCCGCGATCAAAGAGGCCCCCTTCTCTACCCGGGGAATTTACTGTCTTGTTTCTGCAAAGGGAAATGAGTCTGAGGGTGAGCTGCGGAGCGTGAAGGTTCGGTAATGTTCACTTGAATAACACCTCAAAAACCAGCACACAGAGCACACCCTAAATCCCGCTATGAGGGAACTTCTACCCGCAAGTCAGCTTAATGCCCTCACCCCCCCGACCCCCTCTCCCATTTAGTAAAACAAGAGGAGAGGGGGAGAAAGAAGGCATCCCAGAAAAAAATCAACCAGCACCAGAACAAGGAACCCTCTCCTTTTTTCAATTCTTAATGGGAGAGGGTGCGCCGGAGGCGGGGTGAGGGCACAGTGCCTATTCGGGCTCTAGACATCTCTTCATCCCCTTATACGGAGTCATGCAATGATGTTAAAGGGCAACTCAAAGATCCTGCAGTCATTGACCGGTACCCATACCGTACACTATTCAGTCTTTAAAGATGCAATACTTATTTTGCAGGGTTCACTGATTCAGGCAATCGGATATACTGTTTTTCTTATTCCCAACAAGATCATTACCGGGGGGCTTTACGGCCCTCTCACGGCAGAAGCTTACCTTTAAAAAAAAGTATGCTGCATCCATTGATGACAAGGCGAGTATTATTATTTTCAGTGCCCAGGAACATGAGGGGGATAAATACTATTGATAAAAAAAATGCGAGTGCAGTAAAAAAACATAAGTGTACAAAAAATGTTATATGCCCGCTAACCAAAAAAGACACCCTTTGCCGACAAAAAACTTTTTTTTGGAAAAATCACTTCAAAAATATAAATATTTAGTATATTTCATATAACATGGATATTCTTTTTCCCACAGGGTATTGCCTGATCCTGTCAAAACAGGAATTTCAAAAACAAAAGTTGACCAAAAAAATTGATAGGCTGGTTTCATGAAAAAAACATTTCCTGCCGTACTATTTGTGTGTTTTGTTATATTTACTGGATGCGATCGTGTAGACTTCTGGGGTGATCTCAGTTCATCGGTAACTGCAGTTGCAACACCGCCAGGGGGCGCATGGCTCTCAGGCACAACAAGCTCGATAAACAGTGATATTGTAGTCACCTTTAACACTTCAATGGATACAGCGAGTCTTGCCTTTACGGGAACCATGGCCTCAGCCTCAAATACCGCATGGAGCGCCACGACTGAGACTGATGACACGTTGACGATATCTGCCGCAACAGACAGAACCAGGGAAAACGGTGCAACCCTGACAATTAATTGCAATTCTGTTGAAGGAGACTCTACCACTCTCAATTTGACCTATAATGTGACCGGATCACTCTACTACGTCAACAGTACCAATCCCGGGACCACTCTCACGGGAACCCGGGATGATCCCATGACTGACATCCAGATAGCGGTAACGGCGGCATCACCAGCTGCCCCGGGAGTTGTGCTGGTGGCCTCAGGTACTTATGATAATTCATCCACACTGGATACCCTTGTAACCATGGCGGAAGGCGTATCTCTTTATGGTGGATACTCACCTGCTGACTGGAGAACACGAAACAGCGCCACATATATCTCATTACTTGAAGACACCCGGACCTCCCTTGGATCTTCTACACCCATTGCTCCGCAAAAGCTCATTTCAGTACCATCAGCAATAACCAGCGCCACCGTCATCGATGGGTTCACCATACGTATTGCTCCCTTTGTCAGCGGCCCCTCCAATCCCAGCGCGGCGGGAGTATTAATTGACAACGCCTCTCCGGTGATAAGCAATAATATATTCACCTCTTTCAATGTATCAGGAGGGTCCTATTCCGGGACCTTTGGAATTTCACATCTCAACGGCGGTACTCCTGAAATTTTCAACAACACATTTTCTTTAGGCACACGGGACAATACGGCTTTAAACAGCTCAAACTATGGTATTTACTGTTACAATAACGCCAATGCAAACATTCATGACAATATAATAGACCCCGGGACCAGTTCGGCGGCCACAGGGGCCACATACGGAATTTATATTACAGACAGTTCTCCAACTATTAGCAACAACAGCAGTATAAGAGGAGGAAACGGTGGAAGTTCTTCAACGGCAATTTACATTACTTCAACCAGTGGATCTATTTCCACACCAACAATCAACGACAACACTATCACTGCGGGAGAATCCGATGATTCCTGCACTATCGACATAAATGGAACCGATGCCAGCGGGAATTCGCAGCCGAATATCACCAATAACCTCATTGAGGGGGGAACAACGGGAACAGATGCAACAGGTATACGTATCAGCACCTTCAGCAGCGGGTTGATCCAAAACAACCGGATTATTGTTTCCGGTGCAACAACCAGCGCCAGGGCTATATCTATAAACAATGCAGCACCGCTTATCAGAGAGAACTACATCCAGGGGGGCGACACAGGAACAGCCACCTACGGCATCCAGATACAGGGAACATCTGATGACCTTTATATTTATAATAATGCCATCAATGCCGGCGGCGGAACAAGTACCAGTTACGGTATTAATATTTTTGATGCAGGTGTCAATCCGGTTAATGGCGAATTGTCTATTCTCAATAATACGATCAACGGAAGAAGAGGAACATTTGCAGCAGCAATACGGCTGGCCACTACTATTTCTCTCGCGAACCCCATCGACATCTCCAATAATAATCTTTTCACCGATATGAATTCAGGCAGCCGCTATGGAATATACGAAGGAACAGCAAACGCTTTTCCTTCGGACCTTTTTAACAATAATTTTTTCAATTGTGCAGTGTTATATTTTAATTACATCGATGGTACAACTGACCAGTCACTGGTTTCCACAAGTGAGCTCGATACTTTTTATCCTGATGGAAGCAATATTGCTGCGATGAATATTTCTGAAAATATTTATACTTATCTTAGCAGCAGCAACGAATACCGTTTCACCGGTGACCCTGCATCTTTTACCTTTGATACAGCCGGCATGGATGGAAACGCTGCCGGATGGGGATTTACTATTGACCGCGATACTATAACCCGAACAGAAGGCAATGGCTGGTCAATCGGAGCGTATGAGTATGATTAGGGGCTGATGCACAAAAAGTTCCGCAACAATGAATTATTACATGTATTCTGATATGCATTCATCTAGTGTTTCATATATCATCTCCTGATGGAGGCGGCAACTTTATTATTCATGGGGCATTGGATCGGCAAACCACATGGACATATTTTACCGTTCTCCGATGACAGTTCGTTTTTCCAGGCAAATCCAATTTATTTTAAATACCCTTCCGAAACGCATCATTGATGCATACAGAAAAAATGTTTTGTTTTAAAATTTAGAATGAACTACAGCGTGTACAAATTTACGAGCTGTTTTTTCACGCCAACCATAATCCTGCAGGTATCCCACAACAAAATCAGTAGAACTACTTCTTTTTTCTATTTCTCTAATCAATTCTTTAATCTCTGCAAATTCGACTTTCTCTGGTGTATCAGGATTAGATACATTGTTTGTGAAAATTTTTTGAAAAATCTTATGGGGATAATCTCCTTTATCAAGATCTTCCTGATAATATGTTAAAATTTGTTCATTTAAATATTGAAACCTTTGAAGTAAATCTTTTACCCCATATTCACTCATAATAATATAACCTTCTGAATATTCTGTAATTCTTTCATTATTTCAGGTACATCCGCTGATGAGAAAATAACTATTACCCACAACAGGCGGGAACGGACGCCCGCCCTAAAAAAAGGCTGGCGCAATGTTTCGCAGGCCATGGAGCGAAGCGACACAGGTAACATACATTGTTGGGCCTAGTACTCAATTTTTAAAATTACATTACATAAAGTATTTACTAAATACATAAATCCAAGAAACATTAAAAATATTATATCGGGGCCAGTAACAAAATACCAGGCTAAACCAGGACCATCATCTCCCCCAGGCCATCTATTAATTGTATATTTGAATGAAAAATATATGCAAATCATACATATGCTCAATGCTATTTTAAGAAAAACATTATTATACTTTTTAAAAATTAAAAAAGAATGAATTATACAGAATAAAGAGTTAAACCTCTGAATTTTTGTTCTGAAAACAATAGGTGTTCTTGCAGTGTTTACAAAAATAGAAAGTGAATATGGCCTGGCCGACAAAGTAGGTCACTACAAAGGGAATCAGAAGATAAAAATTCGGCATTAACCAATATATAGGAATTAGCAATATGCCATATTTTACCATTTTATGGAGAAGATTCTCATGGAAATTCAAGGTACCCTTTCGATTAGATGCAATTATTTTCTTTGCAATAGCCGGGGGCAGATTCAGACAGTCATTACCCTCAAGAAGATGTGGGCATCTGGGGCAAATAGTATAGCGCATCATTAAAAGAATACCGCCGTAAGCAAAAAAAAGATAGGCAACTGTAAGCATCCAGCTGATTTGCCACAAACCATAAGCCCCAATGATGATGCTTGTGCTGAAGGGTATAGCTGCAACTATTTTTTCAGTAGTTGTAAAATGAAGACTCTTACATTCAGGGTTCATCTATTCATACCTTTGTATTCTTAAATTAATTTTGTGCAATCTTAATGTTAACTTCAAAAATATCGAAAAATATGATTAGTAGTATATGAATTTTTAGACAATAAAATTTATAAATAGTGAGTATCTTCCGTCTAACGTCTGCAGCATGATCCGAGCAACCTCAATACAATAAATATCCTAAAATACGGATAAATTTCTGTCAAGAAAAAGATTCTTGAGCCACAATTCATTCCTTTAGATTATTCAGATCAGCTGATACCTGGAACAATTGAATTTACCATTGATGACATAGTTGAAAATTATATCGATACCTCAGCATTCGATCAACGGTATCACAATGATTACATCGGAGCTAAAGGCTATAGTGGCTGCTTTACTGTTGTGTTCATAATATTGAGAAGACTTTGAAGTCGGTTGAGTGAGGCTGGCAGGATGATTGATGCCTGCCGCTCTTGCCGGGCAGGGGATCTTCCCGGCAGATAAGAGAGGAGAGACCGGGTATATTCTTTTGAAGTAGAAATTCGATAGCCTCGTTGTGCGCAGTAATCATATCAGTTGACGACTACTTTCTTCAGATAATCTTCAATATTTAAATCAGAAATACTTTTATAGGATAATGTATCTTTATTGGAACGTTTATTCATAATCCCTAGAACAAATGATTTTTTATATTTCTCAATGGCTTCAATACTTTCCCATTGATATAAACCTTGCCAATAACCTGTTTTCCAATCAATCATCCATAGTTTGTCTCTAAAGCCTGAAAATCCAGCAATTAATGGTATTGGGATTTTGGATAATTTTATATTTTTTGTGTGATCATATTTATTAAATTTGAATCTTACAATAAAAATTGAACCAACATTGGCATTCTTCTTTTGTTTAAGCTTCATATGCCGGAAAATTTTAAATTCAAGTCCATCTTCCATTAAAACATTTTTGTTGTAGTATTTTTCAGGGAATCTAAGTTTAAAAGAAACAACATAAAAAATAGTTCTAATTAAAGAAAACAAAACTGTCATTTTAATTATCTCCCATTTGTTTTAATTGTTGCGCACAACGTCTGCAGGTGATGCGAAGTGCGCCGGCCATTCAGGCGCATTTTGCATACCCCGCTGTTGTACGATGTGCTTGGGAGTCGGTTTCCCTGATTTTATTCCCTTATTACTTAAGATTTAAAATTTCCTTTTTACTCCTCATGGATAATGTTTATACAGATTCATGAGGAGGATTATCCTGTAATTGTATGTTTAAGCCTCTAAACACAAGCCATATGCCGATTATTAGTTGAAAGATGCCGATTGGGGTAGTGCAAATTATTTGAATAATCATTATAGTTGCATAATTTGGTAAAAGAATAGTTAACGAATCATAAATGAAAACGAGAACATATGAAAGAACTCCAAAAGCAGCCAATATGCTGGGAATGTATTTAGACTTAAATAATAAATATGAAAATATCATCAAATTCAGTCCAACAAATACACCGGGAACGGCAGTTGTGGCGATATAGATGTTCAGAAATAATCCAACGATGGCTTGTATCTTTTCCGGTTCAAATGCTGTCAAAGAGGCTTGTCCATTTAGAATCAGTAGAGCTATAAAATGTCCTAGCGCAATAACGGCCCATAGCATTGCCTCTATTAACTTTAAGAAGAGTGCAAGCATAGCAAGATTTTTATTTATTGATTTAAGAATTATATAAAGAGCCAGGGCTAATACTACAATAATAACAGATGTGATGAGTTCGTTAATAATACCTATACGAAACAGGAACTCATTGCCTAAAATGTTTTGACCTGTATTGATAACATTTTCTGATGAAATAAATTTAGAGAGAATAAATACCCAATTAAGTGTTGGGACAATTAAACTACATAGAAACATGGAGCCTGCAACTCTCGCAGTTTTCTGTAGTGATACATCTTTAAAATAGCTTGTCATTTCAATTCCTTCCTATATTTTAGATTTTATATTTTTTTTATGTGTTTTACAGTAAAAGTTAGCCTCCCAAGCATTCCATGCAACGTTTTTGTTGTAATGCGAAGTTGGCCTCAAATTATCTTAAGTAAGGATTATACTATTGTACTTCTATATCAAGGTATAATATTCATGCCTGGCGAGGCCAATTTTGCATACAACGTTTCAAGCGTAGCGCGCAGTTGCGAACTACTAAATATATTATGGCTTGTTTATGATATTTTGTCAACATTGAAATTTATGAGAAGATTAGATTTGAGCAATTGAGTGCACGCTCTGTTATATGAAGCGGCCGACGACACCGAAATATTTATTCCGTGTGAGGCACGGATGCCGAACAAGGAGAGGATGTTTAGACGTCCAAACAAATTACACATATATCATCTTCAAACTTATCAGATTTTCTGAATACACATAATTCTTTTATCAAATTATGTATGAAAATATAACATTTATTATTGAAATATTGGAGAAATATATTTTCCATTGCATATTCAAATAATATATTATCATCAATTGGACAAGACTCAACAAGACCATCTGTGTATAAAAGCAATTTGCTATTTGCAGGCAATAATTTTTCATAATTTTCAAATTGTTTATTGGCTTCATGTAATATATCATTTGAAAACATAGAAATTGCGGGGCTTTTGGGGCAATTTAATTCATGAACCGATTTATCACTTATTATATATGGATGATTATGACCTGCATTTGAGTAAAGTAGCACTTTGGTGTGTGGATCATATATACCATAAAATGCAGCAATAAAATTATCTGCAGTTAAATCAGCAAGAGTACAATTTAAGTAATTTAGTAATTTTGCCGGATCATCTTTATTCAATCCAGACTGGTGAATTGTTGTTTTAATCATTGATGTAATGAATGCTGCATGAACTCCATGCCCTGATACATCACTAATGAAAATGCCTATTTTATTTGAATTTCTGAAGTATATATAATCATAGAAATCCCCTCCAACATTATCCATAGGTTTATAATATGAACATATATATTCACGGGGATCATTTTGGGGCAATAAATGCTCCTGTATTTTACGGGCATGTGCTATTTGAAATTGTATTTCATTGGAATAAGCTTGAAGAAGTTCATTGTTGTTTTATAGTTTTTCTTCATTGATTAGATTCTCTTTTTTAAAGTGATTAACAATTAAAAAAAGAAGTAAAAAGGCAATGCTAAAATTTATCATTAGCGTTGTTGCAGAGTTTGCAAATACTTGAGCCGTAATACTGATATTTCCATTTTTATATAAAATCAATGTGATCAATAGAAATGCCAAGAAATTTATTAAGCTAAAAAATAGATATAGTTTATTTTTTTTATATAATAATAATGGAACAACTCCTGAAGCGAAGATATAAAATACAGCCAGAACACCTGTCGTAAAATATATGAATATTGAAGCAAATATTGATGTACTGCAGAAAAGAAATATTGCTAGAGATATTCTTTTTTTATAATTTAAAAATAGAGTAAAAAGGCAAGAAAAGCTGAGAAATAAATCAAATATTGGAAGAATGAATTTTAAATTATTTCGTGCTGTATCTTTCAACATTCCAGTAGAAAAAAAGAAATTACTTAATAAATGTATGTTTGGTTTTTCGTATGGATAGCCTTAAATGAAGATAAAAATACTCATGGAAAATAATACTAGCCCACCAAAGAAAGCAATGCCACTAAGAATTTTAATTATTTTGACATCATCTAATGAGATGTTCGTGTCAATGCCAATATTAAAAATCGATTGATATATATTTTTAATCATTTTTACCACATACAAGCCCGCCAGGACGGTGGGCTAAAAGTTTAAACCGCCGTTTCATCTAACGTTCTAGTGTATCAGACGTTGCGACGGCCTTTTGTCGCAATGTGCCGCAGGCCAAGGAGCGAAGCGACGCAGCTGATATTGCGTGTTATATGTAGTGCAAGGTTTTATTCACGGTCCCAGTACATTCCAGAAAATGATATATCAGACAAACAGGTATCATTCCATTTGGTACCTTTATATACTTCTTTAATTAAAAATTTTATTGTAACATTTGGATTTTTTGAATTTAATTCTATTTTATTTTTCCATGGAATAAAGAAGTGTTGAATTTCAAATTTGTCTTTTAAATTAATTAAATATTTCTTTTCTGAATTTCCATTTTTTATAATACAATGCATAATTTTTATTCTGTTATTCTTAAAAAAATATTTTTTATCTCCTAAACCAGAGAATAATGAAATTAACCGAAAGTATACAGTCCTTTTTTTTCTATATTTTCCTTTTAGCCCAATTTTAACCTGAATCCATTCATTTATCCCTTCATCTTTTTTACCTTCAACCCAAGCAGTTGAATATATTTTATCTATAGATTTCTTTGATGAGTATTTTTTCTCTAAATTTGATGAAGAAGTTGTAGTGATATTCAAAAAATTGGATAAATGTGAGAACCAATCCTGTTCTGCAGATCCTCGACCATGCATTTCTTTCTCTTTTTTTAAATATGAATTTATGTTATCAGAACTATGATATTCTAACGAAGGAATATTTGAGCTAAAGAGTAGAGTTGAGAATAATAACAAAATGATTAATGGTAAAATTTTATTTAACTTCATATTTTTTCTCCTAAAATAGATTAAAACCTTGCATTACATATACGTTGTTGTACGACGTGGAGAAACATTATCGAAGTTTATAGTATTTATCCTTGTTAATTGTTATTGTGTTTTCCTTAGGATTATACTTTACTACAAAAGTATAAAGTTTTCTCCTGCCTTTAAGGTTAAAAAGACTATTTTCATAATCTGCCATTATTATTGAATTTGACATTATCAACTTTACTTTAAAAATAAATGAATTTTTGGCATTTGATTTAACTTGCAGAATTTGGAAGTATTCATTCTCAGGGGGAAACGTTGTTTTGACAGTCTTCTCTCCAAATATAATGTCATAACATCCCATCCCACCATCTTCTGCTTCTTGTTTGTTGCAGTTGTTCCAAGGATTTGCTTTTAAAACATTATATTTGCTTAACACTTTTGGTTTTGGTAATTTCTTAACGAAGTTACTTTGATCAAATTTTCCACGAGAAATTAATGATCCAAATACCCATCCTTCACCTGGTTCATATTGGCATAGATACCAATAATCAGTTTTTTTACCAATAGTAACTTTTTTGTCACTTCGCTTTAGAATAGTTATGGATGTACCAATTTTTAGAAATCCCTTCGAACCGTGTTTTGTGCTTGGACCACTACGGATATTGACATTATTAGCATTTATGTATGCTTCCTCTTTGTTTTTGAATTCTCCATGTATAGCTAGAGAAAAAATTAAAATTAATACTACAATAAAGAATACTTTTTTCATAAATTTACCTCTTACGATTAACTGTTTTTTCATTTCGTACAACGTTCAGTATATCAGACGTTGCGACGGTCTTTTGTCGCAATGTGCCGCAGGTCAAGGAGCGAAGCGACGCAGTTGATATACGTTGTTAGACGCAGTTTTATGTTAATCACTATTTTGTAGAGTTATAGTAATTTAATATTTCTGAAACTGAGTATATTTCATTCTTCATTATTAATTCATCAATGTAGCCATAAAATTGATTATCAATTGTAGTGCCGCCATATGTGATATAATTATAGCCAATCTGATGACGGAAACTATAATCTTTAAAAGTTGTTAAAAGACTTGAAGTACCAATACTTTCGCCATTTTTGTAAAATTTCACTTCATCACCATTGTAAGAAATTGCTATATGGAACCATTCACCTGCAATAATGTTTAAATCAGAACTTGTAACACTTATCATATTGGGATCTACTGGTACTTCGAAACTTATTTTATCAGAGACAATTGAAATCCCAAAGTTATCTATAGGATATGAAAAACCTGAACCCCAACCACCGATGATTTGTTGCCGATCGGTAACTTCCTCATTGAATTTGAGCCAAGCCATAAATGTAAATCCATCAGAAAATGGGAAATAATAAAGTATTTCCAATGAAATAGCAGAACCTTCACCAAGAAATTGAATACATTTACCTATTTTACCAGGAACTCTTGAAAGACCGGTTGCAGATGCATTGTAATTGTTGCCAGAAGAATCAATAATTGTTGAACCAGTTTCATCAAATGTGAAAGTAAAACCAGTAATTTCTTCATTATTATTGGATGCATCATTATCACATGAAAATGACATGAATGATACTAAAATCAAAATTAATGAATATTTAATTATTTGTTTCATTTTTAACCTCAACTTCTAAAAATTAGTTTATATTTTTTTAAGTCAAAAATTGCGTCTAACGTCGTTGTATACCCGACGATGTTATTTTGCAAAAAAGCTATATTAGAGTTTCAAGTTAATTATAGCAAGCAGTTTTTGACAGAGGCCAGGGACATTGTGGCGCAGCCCGAGCGACCAAAGGGAGCGACGCGGGTATACTTTGTTAGGCGAAGTAACGCGGAATGAAAAAAGGTGCAAGCGAACATTCTATTTTTATGCAATAACTGAAAGTAAAAAAATAAATTAAAAGTATCATGACTGCAACACTGACATGAAAATACTTTAAAGTTTTAGATATTTGAAGCCAACCCTTAAAAAATCCGAAAATTAAGTTTGGCGTTATTTCGCCTAACGTTTTTGCATATCAGACGTTGCGCCGGCCTTATGGCGCAATGTGCCGCAGGCCAAGGAGTGAAACGACGATGCTGATATGCTTTGTTATATGTAGTGTCTGACATTTCAGAAATAGTTTAAAAGTACACGGATGTACTTTTAAAAACCTATGAATATTTTATTGTATCTAATTGGGTCAAAAATTCATCTTTCGAATTAAACTTATCAAAATTTAATAAAAGTAAATTAAATACATGCCAGGTTAGATCTAAAAATTTTATGATAGTATCAATGGATTCCATGGAAGGTAAACCATGATGAATGAATCGTGAACGAATACCATATATATCTTTAATTAGTTTAACAACTTTTTGTCGCTCTTCGATGTTTTGTGA
>Ga0209692_10003834_pt1 | contig 14132 bp, 11 predicted proteins | sample tdDd472_FD_187129 | JGI IMG/M metagenome (GOLD analysis project Ga0209692, IMG submission 187129) | Marine sediment microbial communities from the Atlantic coast under amendment with organic carbon and nitrate - tdDd47.2 (SPAdes)... | ecosystem: Environmental > Aquatic > Marine > Coastal >...
TTGGCGATACTGGCGTTCATCGGGCTCGTCGCGGTGCGCCGGCGGTCGGCTCGATTGACGATCCGGCGCCGTGCGGGTACGGTGCGCCGCGACTGACGCAGCACCGTGAGGCGATCGCAGGTGTCGGCCCTCCGACCGTTGATTTTCGGCAAGTACTGCCTCCTCGAACGCGTGAGCGTCGGGGGCATGGCGGAAGTCTTTCGTGCGCGCCCCTTCAACGCGCCGGGCTTCAAGCGGTTTCTCGCCGTAAAGCGGATCCTGCCGAACCTCGCCGAGGACGACGAGTTCATCTCGATGTTCGTCGACGAGGCGAAGATCGCGGTGCAGCTCAACCACCGTCACGTCTGTCAGATCTACGAGCTCGGTCGGCTGAACGACTCGTACTACATCGTGATGGAGTACATCGCCGGGCGCGATCTGCTGAAGCTGCAGCAGCGGTTCCGCAAGCAGAAGCGCATCATGAGCGTGACGCAGGCGGGCTACATCGCGTCGTGCATCTGCGACGGGCTCGACTATTCGCACCGCAAGGTGTCGGACAACGGCGAGCCGCTGAACATCATTCACCGCGACGTCAGCCCGCAGAACGTGCTGATCAGCTTCGACGGTGAAGTGAAGGTCATCGACTTCGGCATCGCGCGCGCCGCGACGCAGAACAAGCAGACCCAGGTCGGCGTCCTCAAGGGCAAGTTCGGGTACATGTCGCCCGAGCAGGTCGCCGGCGAGCACATCGACCACCGCAGCGACGTGTTCGCGGTGGGTGTGCTGCTGTGGGAGATGCTGACCGCGCGTCGGCTCTTCCGCGGCCAGACGGACTTCGCGACCCTCGAGCTCGTGCGCAGCGCCGAGATCGACCCGCCGAGCAAGCGCAACAAGCGCGTGCCGCCGGAGATGGACGCCATCGTCATGAAGGCGCTCGCCCGTGACCGGGACGTCCGGTACCAGTGGGCCAGCGAGATGGCGGACGACCTGCGCGAGTTCCTCGCTCGCGTGCGCCCTCCGTACACCGACAAGACGCTGTCGGGCTGGATGGTCTCGAACTTCCGCGAAGAGCTGGAGGTCGAGCGCGCCCGGGTCGAGCAGTTCAAGCCGTTCGTCACCGTCGACGACGTCATCAAGTACAACGAAGAGCAGGTCGAGGTCCTCGACGACGACGATCTGCTGCTCGAAGAGCTGGAAGACGAGGACGAGGCGACCCGGGTGTTCGACCCGAGCGCCGAAGAGGTCCTCGCCGAGAACGACGACGAGCCGATGGCGACGGTCGTCATGTCGACCGAGGACATCCGTCTGCCCGATGCCGAAGAAGTCTCGGCGGACGACATCCTCGGCGAGATCGACGACGACCCGGACATCGTGTCCGACACCGGCCCGGTCGCGCCGCCCACCCCGACGGACCGTGCGCCGGTCTACACCGGCGCGCCCCCGAGCGTGCAGCTGCGGCCGCGTCGGTCGGGCGGAGCGGGGCGGACCATCGCGCTCGTGGTGGCGCTCATCGTGCTGCTCGTCGCCGGCGTCGTCGGCACCGCGGTCGCGACGAAGGGCGAGGTGTTCGGCTTCGTTGCGAATGTGCCTGGAGTCAGCTCACTGCTGCCGCCGGCCAGCGGCACCCTGATCGTGAACGCGACGCCGTCCGACGGCGTCGAGGTCCGCCTCGACGGCGAGCTGATCCCGGGGGCGTTGCCGCTCGAGATTCCAGACGTCTTGCCGGGCTCGCACTTCGTGGAGTTCCGCCACCCGGACTACGAGACCCTCGTAGAGACCGTCGAGATCCCCGAGGGCGGCGTCATCGATTACCGCGCCACGCTGAGCGAGCTCGGCGGCGACGGGACGGTGGTGTTCAACCTCGACGAACCGACGGCCCAGCTCTACCTCGACGGGCAGCTCATCGGCGGGCAGGGCGACCGCCGCAGCTTCAGCGCCACCGCGCGGGAGCGGCACGTCGTCGAGGTCCTGCTGCCCGGCCACTTCGTCGAGGTCTACGAGTTCGAGGTGCCGATCGGCGGCACGTTCGAGCGCGACGTGGAGTTCCGGCCCGTGGTCGGACGCATCACGGTCGGATCGCAGCCCGGCGGCACGGCCACCCTCGACGGTGAAGAGATCGGCTCGACGGACGATCGCCCGACGGTCGAAGACCTGCCGGTCGACGGCGTGTTCGAGCTCGTGATCCAGCCGGAGACACCCGGCTACCGCACGTTGCACCAGACCGTCATCTTCGACACGTACTACGACCTGACCCTGCAGCCGCGCCTGCCGCGCCTCGGCGCCGACCCGCCGGCGGACCTCGAGTACGGCTACCTCGCCACCGGCGACGCGAGCACCTGGTATCGTGTGCTCATCGACGGCCGTGAGACGGGTCTGGTGACCCCGATCGGCCCGCCGGACGGCGAAGAGGTCGGCGAGGACACGCTGCCCGGGCTTCCGCTGCGGACCGGTTCGCGCACGATCACGTTCGCGCGCGGCGGGCAGGAACGAAACGTCTCGGTGTCGATCGTCGCGGGCGAGACCCTGCGCGTAAACGTCCCCGAGTTCGACTGACCCGGGCCATGGTGGTCCGCCCGCTGCGGATCCCGTAGAACAGTGGCCCCACCCCCGGAGGACCCGTGGACGCGGCCTATCACTCGGCGACGTTTCGTCTCTCGGAGCTCGACCACGCCTATGGACCCGGCGTGCACCTGCTCGGTGATCCCTTCGCGCTGACGCTGCTCGCGCGGCTGTGCAGTCCGAAGACGACCCAGCCGGCGTTCAATCAGCTCATCCGGCGCCTGTACCGTCATCTGCTCACCGCGGTGATCAATCAGGAGTTCCCCCGCGAGCGCGTGCGGGTCCCCACCCGGATGGCGTCCGAGTACCCGCAGGCGGTGCTGGAAGGCGAGTTCATCGATCCGACGACCCGCGTCGTCTGCGTCGACATCGCCCGTGCCGGCATCCTGCCGTCGCAGGTCTGCTACGACCTGTGCAACGAGGTGTTCGAGCCGGAGTTCGTGCGTCAGGACCACGTCGTGATGTCGCGGGTGACCGGCGACGACGACGAGGTGACTGGCGCGGAGATCTCCGGGGGCAAGATCGGCGGCGGCATCGACGGCCGCTTCGTGCTCTTCCCGGACCCGATGGGCGCCACGGGCTCGAGCCTCGCGACCGCAATCACGCACTACAAGGCCGAGCACGGCTCGAACCCGGCGCGCATCATCACGATGAACCTCATCGTGACGCCCCAGTTCATCCGCACGATGCAGGATGTGCACCCGGACGTGGTGCTCTACGCGCTACGCGTCGACCGCGGCATGAGCGGCGCCGACGTACTGTCCACCGGGCTCGGCGAGCGCTGGGACGACGAGGACGGGCTGACCGACAAGCACTACATCGTGCCCGGCGGCGGCGGGTTCGGCGAGCTCATGAACAACAGCTGGGTGTGACGATGACGGTGACGATCGACAACGCCCCGATTCGCGAGCTCATCGACGCCGAGAAGCTTCAGGCGCGCATCGCCGAGATGGGCGCGGAGCTCACGGACGCCTACCGCGGCCTGGACCCGGTGCTCGTCTGCATCCTGAAGGGCTCGATGCCGTTCTTCGCCGCGCTGGGTCAGGCGATGACCATCCCGGTGCGCTACGACTACCTCGCGGTGGCGTCGTACCACGGTGGCACGAAGAGCAGCGGCGTCGTGAAGTTTCTCGCCGACCTGTCGACGGACATCTTCGGGCGCCACGTGGTGCTCGTCGAAGACATCGTCGATACCGGTCGCACGATGGCGTACCTGCTCGAGAACCTGAAGACGCGCCAGCCGGCCTCGCTCGAGGTCGTGACCCTGCTCGACAAGCCGTCGCGCCGCGAGGTGGACGTGCCGATCGGGTACCGCGGGTTCGAGATCCCGGACGAGTTCGTCATCGGATTCGGGCTCGACTACGCCCAGTACTACCGCAACCTGCCGTACATCGGCGTGCTCGAGCAGATCCCCGAGGTCCCGAAGCCGGGCGCCTGACGCGCGAACGCCGCCGACCGCGAGTCGCGGCGGGCGGCGTCCGATTCGGGCGTGCAGGGCGCCCCTCGCGTTGCGTGTCACACGGGTCGGGTTCGGCTGGGCGTGCACCCGCGCCGTACCCTGGCCCTCAGCCGTGGGACGTGGAGCCGTCTTCGCCGAGCGCGCGCATGACCTCGGCGTAGCTCTGCAGGAACCCTGCATGCCGCGCGCGGAACCGTTCGGCGAAGCTGCGCGAGAGCATCGACTCCCACGCGCGCTCGCGACCGACCTCGATGAGGGCGATGAGGTCATCGACGTTGTGCAGCGGCCGGGCGACGTCTTCGGGGTTGGACCCGGTCATCAGCACGGCGCGGCGGGTGTTCGAACCCCAGCCCTCGATGAGGATGAGGTTCGAGTCCGGCGACTGCCCGCGGACGGTGTCGACGATGAGCTGCTGGGGGATGTCCGGCAGCGAATCGCCGATGAGGATGATGTGCGGTTCGCCGTCGCTCAGCCGGTCGAGGATCTCGCCGCCGGTCGACATCGGTGCGGCAAAATCGAGCCGCAGCTTCGGGCCGAAGCTCGTGATGCCGCGGACGAACTCGGGGTCCTCGTGGCAGATCCACGTCGTGAGCGGGCGGCGCATGCGCGCGGCCATCTCGGGGTCGTCGTCGATGTGCTTCCGCGAGAGGTCGAGGTACTGCTTCTCGAGGTCGAGGAAGGTGTCGAGCGCGGCGCGGGCGAAGGTGAGGACCTGCTGCGGGTCGGGCCCGGTCTGCAGCGGGATCGTCGCCTCGCTGCCGCTCGTCCTCTCCATCGCCATCTCGAGGGTGCGAGCGCGCTGCTTCCAAGTGCGCAGCTCGGCGCGGGCGTTCTGCTCGCGCAGCACGTTCGCCTTCACGCGGGCGACGACCTCAGCCGGGTCCCACGGTCGGGTGAGGTGGTCGGCGATGCCCAGCCGCATCAGCTGCAGGAGCGTCGCCGTATCGAGCCCGCTGCTCGTGAAGATGACCGACGTCGACGAGCGCGCGGCCGTCACCGACAGCGCGAGGCGTTCGAGCGGCACGTTCGGCGTCTCGGCATCGACGATGACGATCGGGAACGGTGTCGCCTTCAGTGCCTGCAGGAGGCTGCGCGGATCGTCCGCGGCGTACACGTCGAACCCACCGGATTCGAGGATGTCGTTGAGCTGGCGTTCCGACGTCTTGTCGGTCTCGAGGATGAGTACGGCCGGCTTCGGCATGGGGAGTACCCGGGGATCGTTGCGCGTCGGCGCAGGCGAGGCGTCGGGATCGGCGCAGCAGACGCGCCGCCAGAATGGCCGGCTAACGGCTCGTGACCATTGGTAGGCTCGACGCCGATCTTCTACCACGTGGTCAAGGTAGAACCAAGCGCGGGCACGCCCGTTGGTACGGACTGTCACCCCGACCCCGTACCCTGGGAGGTGCCCATGTCCGCTCGCTGGATCCCTGCTGTTGTCGGCGTCGCGCTGCTCGCGTCGACCTTCGTTCTCGCCAACCGCCCCGTGCCGACCGCCGAGGCCGAGCCGACCGTGCCGACGCTGCCGGTGTCGACCCCGACGACGCCCACGCCGCCGGCCAATCACGCGGTGACCGCCGACGGCGCTGTGCAGATCGGTCTGCACGTCGATCGCTCGCTCGTGCTCACCGATGACGGCACCGGCCACCTGCTCGTCGAGGTGCAGGGCAGCGAGGACGCCATCGCCCGCCGCACCCCGGTCGCGATGACGATCGTCGTCGACACCAGCGGCAGCATGGCCGGCCTGCGCCTGTTCAACGCGCGGCAGGCGGCCATCGGGCTCGTCGACCGCCTCGCGGACGGCGATCGCATCAGCCTCGTGACGTACGGCTCGTACGCCAACGTGCTGCTCGACAACGTGACCCTCGGCGAGGACCGCTCGTACGTGCAGTCCGTCATCGGCGGGCTCGATACGAGCGGCAACACGTGCATGAGCTGCGGCCTCGACACGGCGTTGTCGGTCGTGTCGCGCGCCCCGAGCGGCTTCACCTCGCGCGTGGTCATGCTGAGCGACGGTCACGCCAACCGCGGCGACGCGTCCGAGGCCGGGCTGTCGCGCCGGGCGAGCGCACTGCTCGAGGCCGGCGTGGCCACGTCGACGATCGGTGTCGGGCAGGACTACAACGAGACGCTCATGACCCGCATCGCGACGTCGGGCACCGGCGGCTACTACTTCGTGCCGGACAGCTCGGCCATCGCCCAGGTGCTGGAGCGTGAGATGGACGGGCTGTCGCGCACCGTCGCTCGCGACCTCGTGCTGACCCTCGCCCCGGGCGCGGGCATCACGATCGGCGACGCGCCGGTGGTCGGCGCCACGCGGCAGGGCGACCACATCGTCGTGCGCATCGGTCAGCTCGCCGCCGGCGAAGTCCGCGAGCTGGTGTGGCCGCTGCAGTACGCGACCGGCGACCTCGAGGAGGGCATTCGCGTGAGCGCGACGTGGGCAGACGCCGACGGCCAGGAAGAGGGCGCCAGCGCGTCGGTCGATATCGCGCGCACCGATGACGCGGCGGCGAGCCTGGCGAGCAGCAACGAGCGCGTCGTCGTTCGCGAGCGCATCGTCCGGTCGGCCACGACGATCGAGCAGGCGATGAACGACTTCGCCGAAGGCAACTTCGAAGCCGCCGAAGCCGCCCTCGGGGCGCTGGAGGACGACCTCGCCGCGACCGCCGCGGTGACGGGTTCGGCCGAGCTCGAAGAAGAGCTCGACAACCTGATGGAGGTCCAGCGGACGATCGCCGAGCCCGAGGCCGTCGACGCCGAGACGCGGCGCAGCCTGCGGATGCAGAACACCGCGCGCTCGTACGAGTTCCAGCGCGGCTCCGGTGCCGCCGACGCGTACCACGGCCGGTCGGTGATCCACTGATCGTCGCCGCTCGCTGCTCCTGACCCCGCCCGCCCCGCCCACGCCCCGACCGGAGACCGTCATGACCGCTCGTACCCTGCAATTCTCGCTGCCGGACCCCGGCTCGACCTCGTCCCGGGCGCTCGCCGCGACGCTGACCACGGTCGGCGGGGTGGCCGGCATGGCGATCTCGACCGCAGCGTCGGTCGACACGGCGACGGCGGTGCTCGTCGGCCTCGCCGCCGGCGCTTTCGGCGGCCGCGTCCTCGACGGCGACGCCGCCGGGCGTGCGTTGCCCGAAGGCGTCCTCGCCCTCGGGTGCGCAGCGTTCGCCGCACGGATGTTCGCCCTGGACGCAGCCTGGCTCGCGTGGCCGCTGGCAGTCGCGGCCCTCGCCGTCGCGACCGGCGCACCGGGTGCGCGCACGGCAACCGGGCGGCGCATGGCGTGGATCATGACCGTGGCCGGGGTTGCCGCCGGGTTCGCGCTCGCGATGGCCGCGTTCACCGTGGGCGGGCTGTACTGGCAGGCGGGCGACCTCGCTGCGACCGCGGTGTTCGGTGGGCTCGTCGCGACCGGGGCATGGCTGGGCAACCAGCAGGCGCGGGTCGTCGCGACGGATGCCGAGGAGTCGACCGCCGCAGCGGCGCTGCCGGCCGGCGGAGACACGCAGGATGCGACGTGCGAGGGCACGGCGTTCGACGCGAGCCTCGCCGAGCTGCAGGGGGTGGCACGGCGCATCGATGCGCGCATCCGGACCCTGCGGGACGGCAGCGAGGTCGACGAGGTCATCGCGTCGCAGGTCGCGGACGCGCTCGCCCGCGCGGTCGAGGACGCCGAAGGGTCGGTGGCACGGTGGCGGCACGTCGACGTCGACGAGGAGTCGCGTCGCGCGGACCGTATCCGGGCGCGCATCACGCGGCTCGAAGCGGAGCGGGACGCAGAGCCCGACGCAGCGGTCCGTCAGGCGGCCGATGCAGCCATCGACCGGCAGCGTCACCACCTGGATGCCCTCGAGGCGGCGGCCGCTTCGCGGCGGCGGTTCGGGTTCCGCCTGGAGCGCATGCACGCGAGTCTGGAGCTGCTCGAGCTCGGGTTGGACCGGGCGCTCACCGCAGAGGGCGCGCTGGAACCGGACGCCGTCGATGGGATGATCGAGCTGCTGACCGACACCTGCGACGCCCTCGACGACGACCTCGTCTCGGCCTCGGTCGAGCCGGCGGTGGTTGCGCGCACCCTCGAGGTCGCGTCCGCCGGATGAGGCCCTCACGCCCCGTGGGTTGGGCCCCGCACGCCGCGTCGATGCTTCGGCGCGGCGTGTCGCGTTCGTGCCGCGCCGCGGTCGCGCCATCCTGGCGCGCCTTGAATTCGCGCCATCCTGGCGCGCCTTGCATTCGTGCCATTTTGGCACGACTGGACTTCGTGCCGACATTCCGGTCCAGAAGTACGACACATCGATCCGCGGGGCGCGGCCTCGGCCAGCGACCCGGATTCGGAGGACCGTCATGAGCGAAAACTACTACGAGGTGCTGGGCGTCTCGCGGGACGCTTCGAACGACGACATCAAGCGGGCGTACCGTCGCCTCGCGCGCGAGCTGCATCCGGACGTGCGCCCGGACGACGACGCTGCCGCCGAGCGGTTCAAAGCCGTCAGCGAGGCCTGGGCCGTGCTCTCGGATCCCGAGAAGCGCGAACGCTACGATCGATACGGCAGCGACGGGCTGCGCGAGGGGTTCGACCCCGGCGCCTACGAGCGCGCGCGCGCCGGCTTCGGCGGCGGCGGCGGCTTCGGCATGGGCGACCTCGGCGATCTCTTCGGGCAGGCTGGCTTCGGCGGCTTCGGCGGGTTTCGCGCCGGACCGACGCGCGGGCGTGACCTGACGATGCGCCTGGACGTGCCGTTCGAGAAGGCCGTGCGCGGATTTCAGACCCGGTTCGAGTACCAGCAGCCGGTGGGCTGCCCGTCCTGCGATGGTGCCGGGGTCACCAGCGCCGGGGTCTGCGGTACCTGCCGCGGGCGGGGCACCGTCGAGAAGGCCCGCAGCCTGACCGTGAACGTGCCGCGGGGTGCGCAGACCGGCGACCGACTGCGCCTCAAGGGGCGTGGCGCGGCCGGGCGGGGTGGTGGACCGGCCGGGGACGTGATTCTCGAGCTCGAGGTCGGCGACGACCCGCGGTTCCGCCGCGAGGGGCGCAACCTCGTGACGACAGTCCGGATCGACGTCGTCGACGCCCTCGTCGGCACGCGGGTCGAGGTCGAGGGCCTCGACGGCGGCATCCGCGTCCGGATCCCGCCCACAATGCGGAGCGGCGCGCGCCTTCGCGTGCGCGGTCGCGGCATCGAGCGCGGCGGCGAGCGTGGCGACCTCTTCGTCGAAGTGCAGATCGACGGGCTGCAGGAGCCGCTGACCGGCGAGGCGCTGGAGCACGCGGAGGCGCTGCGTGCGGCGCTCGGCCGGACGCCGGCGGCCGCGTCCACATCGGCGGACGGTGACGACGGCGCCGCGGACACGCCGGGCGCCGACACGTCGGCCCGCGAGACCGAAGACGCCGAGTGAGCGGCCCGCGAGAGCCAGGGCGCCGAGTGAGCGGCGCCGCGGCCGCCGAGGTGGTCCCCGAAGCGGTCCGAGACATCGTCGCGGCCGTGGCGGGATCACCGTGGGCAGCGACGGACCGCTCGACCGCCGAGGGAGCCGCGCAGGTCACCCGGGTCGATGGGCCGCAGGGACGGCTCTGGGTGAAGACCCACCGCCAGGCGCGCACCGCGGAGCAGGAGGCACGCGCGCTTCGCGCTGCAGCGTCGGTCGGCGATGTGCCGGAGCTGCACGCCGTTGCGGGTACGTGCCTCGTGATGACCCACGTCGACGGCGGCTTGGCCAGCGAGCGTGCCGCGTGGGCGCGCGCAGGTGCGTGGCTGGGGCGCTGGCACGCGATGCCGGTCGATGACGACGACCCGATGCCGCTGATCGACGCCGTGCGGGCCCGCGCCGAGGCGTGGGCGGCGCGGGCCCATCGGGTTGGTGCCCCCGGGCTCGCCGGCGCGCTCGCGCTCACCGACGCAGAGTCGGCTGCCCTCGTCGACGCACAGCGGGTGTGGTGCCACCGCGACTATCATCCGCGCAACTGGCTCGATGACGGGGCTCGCGTCGGCGTCATCGACTTCGAGCACGCCCGGCCGGACCTCGCCGAGTTCGACCTCGCGAAGGTGCGAGCGAGCGAGGCCGATGCGCCGTTGCGTGCCGCGTTCGTCGACGCATGGACCGAGGCACGCGGCCAGGCGCCGGACCGTGTGCTGCTCGCGCTCGGCGACCGCATGCACGCCGTCGTCACGTGGGTGTGGGGCACCCAGCGGGGCCACGCGCCGACGATCGCCGAAGGTGCACGGGCCCTCGCGCGATCAGGACTCGTCGTCGCCGACGAGCGGAGCGTCGCAGGTTCGTGACGGCAGGACCGCGTCATCGCGCACGAACGAGCGTGGCGCGGTGAACGCCGCCACGTCGTCGGTGACCCCGCCGGAGTCCGCCCAGTCGGCGCTGAACGACGGGCGACGGCGGCCGTCCCAGGAGGCGCGGATCAGCAGGCGCGTCGCGCCATCGATGCCGTCGGCGTCGATGACGAAGTCGCCATCGCGGATCGGCCCATCCCCGAACCAGGCGCACCGGGTCGGTCGAAACCAGGGGGCGCCCGGCGTGTTCACGCTGCCATCGATCTCGAAATACTCGACGAACCCGCCGATGCGATTGCCGAACTCGAACACGGTCACGCGCACGGCGTGGGTGCGGTCGTCGGGCAACCCGCCGGACGGCACGTCCTCGATGTACACCGCACCGGATCGGACGTCGTCGCCGCACCCGCCGACGGAGGCGAGGGTGAGCAGAACGAGGCCGATGGCGAGGGCGGTGCGCATGGATCAGGCGGGCAGACCGTGGCGGCGGGCGACGCGCTCGTAGAGGTCGATGACCTGGCGGACGTAGGCGCGCTTCTCGCGGTAGGACCCGGGGAAGAACGAGCGCTTGAAGCCATACACGAGATTCTGCTTGAGCTGTCGCGGGCTCAGGTCGAACGCGTCGATGGCGAGCAGGATCTCGTTCGTCACGGTGGTGTTCGAGATGAGCCGGTTGTCGGTGCACAACGTCGTCGACAGCCGCGCGTCGAGCATCTTCGCGAACGCGTGGTCCTTCAGATCCTCGAGCTCGGGCATCGTCTGCATGTTGGACGTGAGGCAGACCTCGACCGTGATGCGGCGGTCGGCGATGTACTGGGCGAGGCGCGCGATGTAGCGCTCGGGGTCCTCGATCGTCTCGCTCGTGATCCGGTCGGCGCTGAACAGGTGAAAGCCGTGGCCGATCCGGTCCGCGTGCAGCTCGGTGATCGCCTGGAAGATCGACTCGGCGCCGAACGCTTCGCCGGCGTGCACGGTCTTCTTGAGGAAGTGCCGGTGCGCGTACCGGTACGCCTCGTCGTGGGCGCCGGACGGGTAGCCGTTCTCCTGTCCGGCGAGGTCGAAGCCGACGATCGGGAGGTTGTGCTGGTCCCGGATGGCGACGGCAGCGTGCACCAGATCGACCGCGGCCATGCGGATGACGCGGTCCATCGGCAGAAAGCGGTGCAGCTTCACGTAGTCGGCGTACCAGGGCGAGAAGCCCGCGGTGAACATGCGCATCGCCGACACGATGATGCCGGCGCGGTACGGCGGCTCGTCGCCGTCGACCACCTCGGGGCGTGCGTTGAACTGCGCCTCGGCGCGGCGCAGCCCGTCGGTGACGGCGCGCAGGCAGTCGGTCATCGAGAAGTCGTCGCCGAGGTGCAGCTGCGGCGCGAATCGGACCTCGAAGTACCGGACGCCTTCGGCGAAGTTGTCCTCGGCGAGCTCGAACGCGATCCGCTCGAGCGCCACCGCATCGCGCATCACGGCGCAGGTGTACTTGAACCCGTGCAGGTACTCGCCGAGGTTCGCGTACGAATCGCGGAACACCTCGCGGCGCAGGCCGGCTTCGTCCCATGCGGGCAACTCGACGCCGCGTTCGCGGGCGAGTTCGATGAGCGTCGGCAGTCGCAGGGACCCGTCGAGGTGGACGTGCAGGTCCGTCTTGGGCAGCGAAGCGACGAGCTCGGGGGTCAGCTGGGACGTCATGCAAGCTCCGGGGGCAGGGCGGGCGTCCGGCGAGACCCTGGCACGGATGACCGTGCGGGCCAACCCGACGAACGCGGGATGGTGGGATGAATGGGCCGGTGCGCGGGGCGGCGCACAGCCACGAAACGGACGACGCCCGACAACATGTGCCGGGCGTCGAGTGGAGCCAGGGGGGCTCGAACCCCCGACCTCTACACTGCCAGTGTAGCGCTCTCCCAACTGAGCTATGGCCCCGATTGGGAGCGGCGTTATACGGGCGCTCCCGACAGAGTGTCAAACCCTTTTTGCACTCCGATGTCGGTCAGGGCGACGCGTACCGATCTCGCAGCGGGGCGAGGCGCGGATCGAGGCGTGCGGCCTCGTCCAGGGCCGACGCCGCGAGGTCGTTCTCGCCGACGTCCGCCCAGATCACGGCGCGGGCAAAGGCGGCGGGGAGCCCGTCCCAGCTGCCCCAGGTGGCCACGTACTCGCGGATCCAGTGGATGCGGCGATCCGTGTCGACCCCGACGCCGTTCACGATGCGCCACCGCTGCACGAAGCGCAGCTCGTCCGCGGGCACGAGCTGATGGGTGGGGGTGACGGGGGCGATCGCCGCGAACCACCGCCAGCGAAAGACCGCGCGCAGGACGTCCTCGTCGACGGTGAACCTGCCGTCCAGCTCGGCCAGACCGAGCGAGGGCAGGGTGACGCCGCTGTCACCGACACGGCCGGCGAGGTCCGGCGAGAGGCCGGCGCGGGTGAGCGCGGCGATGTCGGTGTTCGCGGCCTCGGCGGCGGCGACCAGCTCGCCCCAGCCGGCGACGAAGGCATCCCACGCGAGATGGGACGCGGTCGCCGTGTCTTCGATCCCGCTGTCGAGGCCGACGGCTCGGAGCGCGGACGTCCACGCGCTCTCGGCGGCGCCGCGATCGACGTCCTCGTCGCTGACGAGCGCAGCGTCGGCGCGCTGGATCCCCGCCCAGGCATCGAGGAGCGCCTGCTGCGCCTCGGTCGGTTCGTCCGGACGCTCGGCGTCCCACGCGGCGATCACCGAGGCCGGAATCGGGCTCGCACGGAACGCGAGATCCTCGGGCACGGCGCCGTCGTAGCTCACGTCGTCGTCGGCACGCGGATCGGCCTGGGCGGCGGGCGGCGTGACCGTCTCGGACTCCGGCGCCGGCTCGCGCGGGGGCGGCGCGTCCGGGCTAGGGGCCGTCGAACGACCGCCGAGGACGACCCAGGCGGCGGCGCCGGCAAGCACGAGCGCGGCGATGGCGAGAGGGGCGCGGGACGTCGACGGGGCAGTCATGCAGACCGTGGGGCGAGCGTTCGGGGGGATCCCGAGGGTGCGCGCCCGCGTCGCCCGGGGCAAGGGCCGCCGGCGAACCGGTCCGCTATTCGGTGGCGGCCGGCAGGGTGAACGTCGCCCGCAGCGCGGCGTGGTCGCTCTGGGCGAGGCTGCCGCTCGAGTCGCGGATGACCTCGGCCGTGCCGGGCACGTAGGCCCCCGCGGCGCCGGTCGCGATGTACAGGTGGTCGATCGCGCTGCGGTCGTCGAAGAAGCGGATCGTCCAGTCGTCGTCGCCGAGATCCTCGGCGACGCGGTGCAGTCCGCCGCCGTCTTCGATGGCGTCGATCGGCGGCGAGCCCGGGGTGTCGTTCAGGTCGCCGCCGAACACGATCAGGGCGTCGGGGGACGCTGCGGCGCGCTCGAGCACGATCTCACGGGCCGCCATCGCCTCGGCGAGCCGGCGCGACGCGTCGTCGTTGTTCTTCGACTTGAAGTGGGCGGCGAACACGACGAGCTCCTGGCCGTCGATGTCCATCGCGACCTCGAGGAACTCTCGCGAGAACGTCGTCTGGCCCCCGGTGGGCCGCGGGATCGGGATGTTGCGGTGCTCGCGGACCTCGATGAGTTCGCCGCGCGCGAGCACGGCGACGTCGAGGGTCGCCGTGCCGCCGATCTCGCCGAGGACGGCGATCTCGAACGCCGGGTCGAGAGCCTCGTTCAGCGCCTGGAGGCACTCGTCCTTCTCGATCTCCTGAAGCAGGATCACGTCGGCGTCGATCCGATCGAGGGCCTCCATGATCAGCGAGATCTTGTAGTTGAACTGGGCGTCCGACAGGCGGGACTCGAAGTCGCCGGAGTCGCACCGCCCGGAGTCGCACACGGTGTCGAA
>Ga0209692_10003835_pt1 | contig 14131 bp, 13 predicted proteins | sample tdDd472_FD_187129 | JGI IMG/M metagenome (GOLD analysis project Ga0209692, IMG submission 187129) | Marine sediment microbial communities from the Atlantic coast under amendment with organic carbon and nitrate - tdDd47.2 (SPAdes)... | ecosystem: Environmental > Aquatic > Marine > Coastal >...
TGGTCACTTTCCAGGCGACAGGCCTAAAGCTGAAGCTATTAAATGTGCTTTACCAGGGGCGTCACTGCCTTGTTAATGATAAAATGCTAAACGGGACCGGCCTTGACGAGCTATGTACTGTTGGAAATGATGCCGCTGCACTTAAAGGCAGACTGAGGGAACTTTTTACAACAGAATTTACTTCAGATAATATTGATAGCAGGGAAAAGACCCTCAGCAAATTGTATTCCAATGCCAGCAATGCTCAGCATCTCGTGGAGCTTATCTGGAAATAGAATCTGAATAATGCTTACTTTTGTTCCAAGCACTTATTTATCCATAGAACATGTCACTTGATACGATCATAAGCTTTGCCGATGTCCCCATTTATCAGAAGGAAAATCTAGTCCTGTCTGATGTCACTTTCAACATTGAAAAAGGAGAATTCCTCTATATCATTGGAAAGACGGGATCAGGAAAGAGCAGCCTGCTGAAAACGATTTATGCTGAGTTGCCAATCACTGCAGGAACAGCAGAGGTGGCAGGATATGACCTGAGCACATTAAAGAAAAAAGATGTCCCTTTCCTACGCAGGAAGCTGGGCATCATATTCCAGGATTTTCAGTTGCTTACCGACAGGACTGTCTTCGACAACCTTCTTTTCATCATGAAAGCCACCGGATGGAAAGACAAGCACAAGATAGACGAGAGAATACAGGATGTGCTTGATAAGTGTGAACTGGGCACTAAAGGCTTTAAGATGCCTCATGAACTCTCGGGTGGCGAGCAGCAAAGGCTGGGCATCGCCCGCGCCCTTGTCAACGACCCTGAGGTTGTCCTGGCTGATGAGCCTACCGGCAACCTTGACCCTGAGTCATCCCATGGCATCATGGAGCTCTTATTCAACATTAGTAAATCAGGCAGGGCTGTGATCATGGCCACGCATGACTACTCACTTTTTCAGTTCTTTAAGTCAAGAACACTCGTATGTGAAGATGGAAAACTTGTCTCTAGCCTAAGCTAATAATTTCAACGTTCAGAGTTCAAAGTTCAGATTTCCTAAACTATTCCCGCAAATCCCATAAATGCCATTGCCAGAATACCGGCGGTGACAAGTGCTATGGGTACACCACGCATCCCCTTGGGAACCTGCATGAGGTTAAGATGCTCGCGTAATCCGGCAAAGAGGATCATGGCCAGGGCAAAGCCAATGGCATTGGCGATGGCAAAAACCAGTCCTTGCAGAAGGTCATAGTTCTTTGATTGTGTGAGGAGGGCAACACCAAGTACAGCACAGTTGGTAGTGATCAATGGAAGAAAGATCCCCAGGGCCTGGTAAAGCGGGGGGCTTATCTTTTTCAGGATGATCTCAACCATCTGCACCAGCGACGCGATCACGAGGATGAAGCTGATGGTTTGAAGGAATGTAATTCCCAGGGGTACCAGCACGTAAACATAGATCAACCATGTTACCAGTGTGGCCAGTGTCATTACGAAGAGCACCGCTCCACTCATCCCTACTGAGGTAGAGACCTTGCCGCTGACACCAAGGAAAGGGCAGATCCCGAGGAACTGAGCCAATACGATATTTGAAACAAATATGGCACCGATGATTATTGCAAAATATTCCATGAGCTGTATATTATGATGATGTTCTCAATTTATTTATTAAAGCGATGAGGTATCCAAGTACTATGAAGGCACCTGGCTGCAGGATGAAGATGAGTATGGCATCACCTGTGGTGAATTTCACATCAAAGATAGATCCGTTGCCAAGCATCTCTCTCACTGCACCGAGCAAGGTAAGTGCGAATGTAAATCCGAAACCCATGCCTAGTCCGTCGACCAGTGAAGATAAAAGGCTTTGTTTGGAGGCAAATCCTTCTGCACGACCCAATACCAGGCAGTTCACCACGATGAGTGGGATAAATATCCCCAGGGTAGCAAAAAGGGCAGGTACGTATGCCTGCATCACCAGTTCCACGATGGTAACAAAAGAGGCTATGATCACGATAAATGAAGGGATCCTGACCTTATCAGGAATGTAGCTCTTGATCATGGTGACCACGATGTTGGAGCATACAAGTACAAAAGTGGTGGCCAGCCCCATTCCCAGGCCATTGATGGCCGACGAGGTCACAGCCAGGGTAGGACATAATCCCAGCAACAATACAAATACTGGGTTGTCCTTAACAAATCCTTTGGTAAAATTAGTCCATTGATTCATTATTCGCTCCCTCCTTCTTTTTTATATGCATTGAATGTTCTGTAGGCCCTGTTCAAGGCATCACAAACAGCCCTTGAGCTGATGGTCGAGGCTGTGATAGCATCTACATCGCCACCATCTTTCGTTACTGACATATTGAAAGTGGTGAGGTCTATACCGGCAAACTGTCCGTTGAATTTCTCCCGTGTCATCTTGGTTCCCAGCCCGGGTGTTTCTTTCTGCTGGGTGACAACAGTGCTGTCGATCACCCCTGAAGGCAGAAATCCAACCATGATCTGGATCTGTGTTGGGTCATAGCCCTGGTTAGAAAATGTCTGTACTGCCAGTCCAACGGTCTCTGTACCGTTTAAGGCCTGGTAAAATACCAGTGAGTCCTGATTGCCATTGCCCTGATCGGACAAGTTGGGATCATCAGGAATCTCCACCTTGAAGCTGATCAGTGAATCAAATTCAGGCAAAACAAATTTGATGGCTCTTTCGCGGGCTGCCTTCTTGGCTGCGGCGATAGGCTCCAGGGTCAGGTTATAGACCGAACCCAGTGCCAGTGAAGCCACCACGGTGATGATCATCAGCGTCAGCACCATGTTAATAAAGGATGATTTAACTTTCTTGGCCATTATATCCGTATTATCTATTATACATTATTAAGCAGCTTTTAGCTTCTCACCAAACCTTTTGGGCTTGAACCCAAGGTTGATCAGTGGGGTAAAGGCGTTCATGATGAGGATGGCGAAGGACACCCCTTCAGGGTATGCTCCCCATACTCTTATAAGTATGGTGATCACCCCGCAACCAATACCAAAGATGATCTGCCCCATCGGGCTGATTGGTGATGAGACCATGTCAGTTGCCATAAAGAAGGCACCCAGGATAAGGCCACCGGTGAGCAGGTGGAACATAGGATCTGCATAAGCGTTTGGATCGATGAGCCAGAGGATACCGGTGAAGATCAGAACGGAACCGATGTAAGCCACCGGGATGTGCCAGGAAATGACCTTTTTGATCAACATATATACTGCACCAAGCAGTAGCGCTACAGCAGATACTTCTCCCAGTGACCCACCTATGAAGCCTATGAGGTTTGACATCATATCGGGCATCTTTTCCATGAGTTCCGGCACGCTGTTATTCTTCAGCCCTTCCTTTAGGAAGGCAAGTGGTGTGGCTCCGCCCATCGCATCAGGATAGGAGGCAGTGCCGCCAAACAACAGCCTGGGCTCAGGCCAGCTTGTCATCTGCACCGGAAAGGAGATCAGCAGGAATACACGGCCAACGAGGGCAGGGTTGAATGGGTTTTTACCCAATCCTCCAAACGACATCTTGGCCATTCCAATGGCAATAAAGGCTCCAACGATCAGTATCCATGCCGGCAGGTCGCTGGGGACGTTAAACGCCAGCAGTATGCCAGTGACAAGGGCCGAGCCATCACTGATGGTGACAGGGCCTTTGATCAGGTACTTTTGAATAAGCCATTCGAAGAACAGGCACGCCAGTGATGAGATCACCAGTACCCGCAATGCATCGAGTCCGAAAAAATAAACGGACACCAGCATGGCCGGCACCATTGCGAACACCACAGTGTACATGATCTTCTTAACGGAAGAGTCTCCATGAACATGGGGAGACCCGGAAACAGTTAACATGCTCATATCTTATTTTTTTCCTCTGTTTCTGATTATTTGTCCAACTTTGTTTTTACCCAGCCTGATATAATCAAGCAATGGCCTACCTGATGGACAAGTATAATGGCAGGATCCACATTCTATACAATCCATGATCCTGTCTTTTTCTGCATCATCCCACATCTCACCTTCGCTCTGTTGTGCGAGCAGCAGCGGCTCTAATCCCATGGGGCATACGCTCACACAGCGTGCACAACGTATGCAGTTCTTCATCTCTACCCTCTTTGATTCATCCTCTCTGAGGATCAGTATTCCTGAAGACCCTTTAACAATAGGTGTATCCAGTGAAAGCAGCGCTTTTCCCATCATAGGTCCGCCACCGATAAGCTTTCCGCTGTCGTCGGGCAGTCCGCCAGCCTTCTCTACCAGCTCAGCAATGGGAGTACCAATTCTTGCCATAAAGTTACCCGGCTTGCTTACTGACTTTCCGGTGATGGTAACTACGCGTTCGATAAGGGGTTTATTCTTCTGTACCGCCTCATAAACTGCAAAGGCAGTCCCAACGTTGTTCACTACGGCCCCAACTTCAATAGGCAGCTTGCCTGATGGAACCTCACGCTTGATGGTTGCCTTGATCAGTTGCTTCTCCCCTCCCTGTGGGTATTTCACCTTGAGTGGGCAAATCTCGATGCCTTCATAGTTTTTTGCAAGTTCTGTCAGATGACTGATGGCATCCTTCTTATTGTTTTCAATGCCGATGACAGCACGCTTTACGCCCAGGCCTTTCATCAGTATGCTGGTTCCAACCATGACCTCATCGCCCTTTTCCAGCATCACACGGTGGTCGGCGGTGAGGTAGGGTTCACACTCGACACCATTGATGATCAGCACCTCTGCAGTCTTACCTTCCGGCACCATGAGCTTTACATGTGAAGGGAAGGTGGCACCACCAAGGCCGACAATACCCAGGTCATGGATCTTGTCAATGATCTCTTTCTGGCTGAGCTTTATCTCTTTTATGAACTCGGGTGAGCGGTCGATGCTTTCAACCCACTCATCGCCTTCAACGTTGACAACGAATGCAGGCCTCTTATAACCGGAAGGGTCGACTACGTTGTCAACTTTAAGCACCTTCCCGGATACCGGTGAATGAACATTGGAAGAGATGAATGCCTCACCTTTGGCGATCAGCTGACCCACCTTGATCTCATCACCCTTTTGGACCTGTGGTACGCCGGGAGCGCCGAGGTTCTGGTTAAGTGGAATGAATGCCTGCTTAGGCAGCGGCATTACCTCTATGGCCTTGTCGGCTGAGAGCTTGTTCTCCGGAGGATGAACGCCACCTAATGAAAAAGTTTTTAAGATACCCATTCTTTATAGCGGTATTAAATTGAATACTATTCTTCTTTCTTTTCTTCTTTCTTTTCAGCTTTTGGAGCAGCAGGCTCAGTGCCGGCCTCTTCTTCTCTAGGAGGTCTCACCTTTTTGGGAGGAAAGTGTAGCTCATGTATGGCGTTAGTCGGACAAACAGGTGCACACTTACGGCATAACTTGCACTTTTCGTGATCGATATACGCAAGGTTGTTCTCGATGGTAATAGCGTCGAACTTACATTCCTTCTCACACTTGCCACACCCGATGCAGGCCACAGCGCAATTTTTCTTTGCAGGGCCACCCTTTTCCTTGTTCACACAGCTAACAAATATCCTTCTGTCTTTGGGTCCTTTGAAGCGTAACTCGATAATATTACGTGGGCATGCTTTAACACAGGCACCACAGGCAACACACTTATCGTTCACTACCGGGAGCCCGGTTTCAGGATCCATATGGATGGCATCAAAAGCACAGGATGCTACACAGTCGCCCAGGCCCAGGCATCCGTGTGGACATCCGCCCTCTCCTGAATAAAGGTTATGTGCGAAAGCACATGTTGCCGGACCATCGTATTGCACCTTCTGTGGTGAGTTTTCTCTTGATCCATTGCATCGCACCACGGCGATCATGGGTTTTGACTCTTCCACCTCCAGGCCAAGGATGGCAGCCACCTGCGACATGACATCATTCCCACCAACAGGACAGTTCAGCCCTTCGATATGTTTGCTATCATGAGCAGATTTCACCGTTGCTTCCGCAAAATTACGGCATCCGGGATAGCCACAGCCACCGCAGTTAGCGGCAGGAAGCGCCTCTTCAACCTCATCGATCTTCGGGTCTTCGATTACCTTGAACCTCTGGGCAACGAAATAAAGGATAACGGCGGCAGCGATTCCAATGGACCCTATCGAAATCACTGAATAAATCATTACATCGTTCACGTTTTGCTCCTTTTTATAAGGCCTAGCACATAAGCCTTTTGTTTATGAATTCACAAAGGGCAAAAATATAAACATTAGCACAATTGATAAGTGATTTAGATCAAAATCTAAATAAGCATAAGTTGCTGTATAACAATACATTAGAAGCAAGCGCGAATAGCTATCAGAATGCACACATCCCAAAACCCCTATAAATCAAGGACTTCAGTTTTTGTTTAGAACTTCTCTAAATTGATACTGAGGGAGTTATTTAGAATGGGTAAGAGGGACAGGGGACGGGGCATGAGGTAAATGGCAAATGGTATAAGGATTTAGCAAACAGCAATCAGCTATCAGCATCCAGTATCCAGTATCCAGTATCCAGCATCCAGAATCCAGAATCTAGTATCTTACTAATTTAACCGTTTTCACAAATCCCTCATTCCTTACCTGCAGGTAATAGATACCCGGGCTGAAATAGCTCATATCAATGACATTGCTGTATTGACCATCAAAATCTTTGATGTGATAGTTAAAGATCATCTGCCCCTGACTGTTCGTGATCAGAAGGTTTAAATGCTCCTGCTCAACACCAGATAACTTCAGGTTGAACTTGTCACTACTGGGGTTCGGGAAGACTTTCAGGAAAAGTTCATCTCCCGGCTCAGAAAGTCCTGTACAAACATCGAGGGTCAGGTCCAGTTCAGAAGCAGTGCTGTCGCAATATGCACCGTAGGCAGTGAGGTTTAATTCAACATGCTTCACTGTTGTATCATTATCACCGGGGGTGTACACGGTAGAGAGTGCTGTAGGGTCATCAAAGAGGCCATCGCCATCAGTCCACCATTTTACAGAATCATAAGGTGTGGCATATCCATTCAGTTGCAATGATTGCCCAATACAGATCATGGTGTCAGGGCCGGCCACAACGGTGGGCATGGTGTCTATTCCCAGCACCAGGCTGTCTACAGCGCTGGCACCTGTCAGGTATCCATAGGCAGTCATCCACAGGTTCACTGAACCATTGATGATATCCTGCTGTCCGCGCAGGTATGCCAGGGATAGGTTGTCAACATTCTGGATGATCCCATCGCCATCGGTCTGCCATAATACGCTTTTTTCATTGGTGGCTGTGCCCGTACGATAGAACACTTCATTGACACAGACTGTTTCATCTGGCCCTACTGCTGCCGTCGGCGGGTTGATAGGTCCAAAATCAAAGGAGGCGATCCTTGTTTTCCAGCCTCCGATAGAGTATTCATTGGTATGCCAGAAGGTGGTATCATCCACAGGATCAACGGAGGTCATGGCATAGTCGCCCCACCTGTTATAGGTCTGTGATCCCCTGCCGGTTACAAGTTCAATCTCCTGGTAGTTCATTTCGCCCAGGGGTGCCTCGGCATTCCTGCCTGTATATCGTATTGACGGGAAAGTAGAAACAGCATCTGATACAGTAAATCCTATCGCGATGGTTCCTTCTCCGTTCATGGCTATGCTCGCCATCCAGCGATGGAGGTTATCAGGGGAGTAGGTCCCCTGCTGATATATTTCCCAGCCGTCACCGTCGAGAGAGTCTCTCAATTCGTACCAGCGTATTCCTGCCAGTCCATTGCCATCCGTATCCACAGTATGGTTCAACACCATGGTGGTATAAGACCCAAAGTTCCTGTACTGCACCCTGAACATCAGGCGATCGTTCAAGGCCTCAAGTTTCACACCAGTATTGGGCTGGTCGATACAACGCCAGCGTGGTGCTTCACAAAGCTGAGAATCAAACGGTTCGGTATCAAGTACAAACGCTTCCTGGAATATTGAATTGGATGGTGTCACCCAATCAGAAATAAACTCCCATATTACCAGCCTGTCAGATGCATATCCCCATGCATCATCTTTGAAGTTGATAAAATAGTTAGGTGTTCCTGCAGGTGGCGGAGGGCCGTCAAAGTCGGCAGGCAACATATTGTTCTGATCGCTGCCATCGGGCATGTCAAAAAGGATCATCTGGGCTGTTGAGTCACCCACCAGCATCTTATCCCTTTCGAAGGCTGCAGAAGCGCCACGGTAATAGTCACCAAACATGTTAAAGGTGGCATAATAAGCATCCTGCCATATGCCAAAGTGTGGATAGTCATTGAATGCCGGAAACTGGAAGGCGTATTGGTAGTAAGCACCCAGAGGATCGCCCGTCTCTGATATGGCGATCAGTTCCCAGTAAGTACCATCACTGGTGTTGATGGCAAACTGGCTTGCCATCCACCTGTCGGCCTCACTGTCATAGAGCACGATAGGGTCGCCATCGTTGGTTCCTGTCCATGAACCAATAAAGCCACTCCATAAAGTGGAGTTATCAACAGGGCCATATAATTTGTTTCCCGATTTATCGAAAATAGCAAATGACAGGTTGATCATCTGAAAATAATGGTTGGGACCTACATCTCCATCGGTATCCGGGGGGTATACTCCATTCACATTACCTACACCATCGATGTTTACGTTGGGTCCACGATGGCTTGATTTTCCATTATAGCGCTGGGCCACAGGATCGGGACCAATTGGTAATGCATTATCCGAAACATACATGTCTTCCATGACCTCATTGCGGATGATGCCATCTTTCCAACTCCTGTCCCTGTCACCCGGAAGGATGATGGTCATCTCTTTGAGAGGAGGTGTTTTTCTAAAATGTGCAGCTTTAGTTATCAGGATGGGCTTGATGCTCTCACCCTGTGAAAATATACTTCCGAAGGACAATAGTAGTACAAGTAAAAGGAGTAGGCTTCTTTTCTTCATCATTAATCAGGTTTAAATAAAAAAGGGGGCGCTAGTTAGCGCCCCCAAAGATATTCTTATTTTTTTTATTACTGAACCAGAACCTTTTCTACCCGAACATTTTTCCCGGTATTTATCCTGAGATAATAGATCCCTTTAGGATTGTTTCCGATATTGATGGTACCGGTATGCAAGCCTGAAAGATTGTTCAGTTGCTGAGTAAATACCCGCTGTCCGTGAAGGTTCAACACCTCCACAACTACGTTGGCCTGATCTTCTGAGTACACATCATAAGAGAAGATGCCATTGTTCGGGTTTGGCCTGATGCCCAGGGTCAGTTTATCCTTGTCTGACTCATCTATCCCCGTACATTCATCAATAGTAACATTTATTTCATCCTCGTCCTCACCTATGCATCCTTCTGTTCCTATAGCCAGTAATGTTAGTACTACTGAGCCGTTGGTCAGGTCTTGCGAACCGGGTGTATAGATGGCATCCAACATGGTGGTGTCACTAAAGGTTCCGTCACCTGTTGTTCTCCAGGCCACTTCATCAGCACTGGTAGCCATCCCTGAAAGCTGAAGCAGCTCACCTGTACAAAGCAGGGTATCATTCCCGGCATCGGCCTCAGGCTCTGCCGATAAGAAAACGTAAACACTATCAGTCGCTTCCCAGCCACTCTCATAACCGTAGGCAGTAATTGTCAGACTCACCCCGCCGTTTGCAATGTCATTGTTGCCACGCAGATAATATGTATTTGCAGAGGTCGGGCTTTGGAAGAAGCCATCACCTGTGCTTGTCCACATCACTGATTGGGTGCTGGTCACAACACCAATGGCAGGATAGAGTTCATTCACACAAATGGTGGTGTCTTCACCTGCATAAGCAGTAGGTTCCGTTAGAGGTCCGAGGTCGAAAGAGGTGATATAGGTTCCCCAGTTGGATGATTTCCTGTATTCGGTCGTAAACCAGAAAGTGGAGTCATCAACAGGGTCTACTGACATACAGCTGTAGTCACCCCAGCGGTTGATCCCTGACTGTGAGCTTAATCCGGACTTCACCTCTACCTCACTAACTGTCATTTGTCCCAATGGGTCATCGGCCCTGCGGCCTGTATATCTTATAGAAGGAAAGGTAGTGGTACTGGAAACAGAGTAACCCAGGGCGATATCACCATTGCCGTTCATGGCAATGCTACCCATCCAGCGCTCTTGAATATCAGGAGCAAAAGTCCCCTGCTGGTAGATAGACCAACTTCCTGTTGTTTTTCTTAACTCATACCAGCGAGGCGCTGCCCTGCCACTGCTGCTGATCGTATGATTGACTACCATGCTCTCATGAGTTCCAAAATTACGGTATTGCAAACGATACATGAGCATCACTGTAAGGTCATCGAGTTTCTGGCTTGTTCCAGGTTGCGGTACTCCATTGACGACAGTGGAATAAGCATCCGGTGAAAGTGTCGTTACGAGGTCAAATGAACTATTTGTTGTATTGATCCAGTCAACATCAAATTCATAGATCTGCATTTGGTGACCATCGGTCATATGCATAAAATAACAGGGTGATCCTGCTGGCGGTGGGGTCCCGTCAAAGTCAGCTGGCAGCATGGCAAAAGTACCTGGTTTGGGTTTATATACCATTCTGGCATCTGGATCACCAACAAGCATTTCATCCCTTTCAAATGCGGCCACACCAACATAAACGTTGCCCCCGAACATATTCCAGGTGGCATAATAGCCATCGTTCCATACTGAAAACTTCGGATAGTCATTGAAGGCATTCATCTGATATGCATAGCGATACCAGGCTCCCAGAGGGTCGCCGGTTTCTGATACTGCCAGCAATTGATAGTTTATACCATTACTTGTATTCACAGCAAATTGGGTGGCCAGCCAGCGATCGGCCACTTCATCATAAAGGACCACAGGATCACCATCATTGGTTCCTGTCCACGGTCCCACAAAGCCCTGCCAGAGTGTGCTGTTGTTCACAGGACCATAAAGCTTGGTACCTTGCTTATCCCAGATGGCAAAAGAGAGATTGATCATCTGAAAGTAATGGTCAGGTCCAACATCGCCATCTGTGTCAGGGGGCATCACGCCGTTCACATTCCCAACGCCTTCCATACCAACCAGTGGCCCGCGGCTACCGTTATTTGGATATACAAGCTGTGTTGCTCCATCCGGCTGGTTGGCCGGGTGGCTTTTTATACGATTTACGATTTCATCCTCTAAGGATTTATTCTCAACAATGCCATTCTTCCATGATCTGTCCTTCTCACCCGTGAGAATGGCAGGCATGTCGATCAAGGCTGGTGATTTATCAAAAAATTCAGCCTTCTGAACAATCATTTGTTCAGCATTATCCTGACCGAAACCAAGCAGCACAGTGAGCACTGCGAATAAAAACAAATAATTTTTTTTGTGCATGATAGTGTTAATTTTAGTTCAATTTAGTGCATAATTACTTCGTCGGAGAACAAACCGAAACCTTACGAATAAATATTAAAATCATTAAATAATCCATAATGATCAATCAATCATAAAGCTAAAGGTGCTTTTCAATTTGTTCCTGTAGATATATAGGAGCCCATAGTAAGGGATCAGAATCAGGATCGCTGAAAGTCCGGCCATCCCTTCATTTCCGGAAAGAAATAATACCAGGATCAATACTCCCATGAGCAAGAAGAAGGGAACGATATATCCCAGCATCACCGCCAGGGTCCCCAATGACTTTCTCATGCTTAATGTAACCTGTTCGCCCACCTTGTATTCATGTCGGGGATCTTTTCTTATCTCCACGATCTTTTCCTCAACTTCAGCCACATTGCACATTCCTTTGGCGTGGCATGATGAACAGGCCGACATGGAAAGGATCTTTACGAATACCTTTTCATCAGACATCTGTTCAATGACTCCCGGATGGGTTATTGTTTCTTTAGCGCTCATAATAAACCGCGCAAATATATCGATTTAATAGATAACAAATTAGATTATCAAATTGTTTATGGTGTGCTCAGGCTTAAAGGTAGTATCTTCCCATTATAATATTTATGTCCTTCCAGCGCAAAGTCGGCGATGTATGAAGCCATGTCTTCTGCAGACACAGGTGCTTCATAACCAGGGAAGGCTTCGGCAAGCATCTCTGTACGTGCGGCACCTAGCGCCAGGCAGTTCACAGAAATATGATGGTCTTTAAGTTCTTCAGCCATGCATTCGCTCAGTATGGCAAGAGCTCCCTTGCTGGCACTGTACAGGGACAGTCCCGGGAACTTTATGCTGCCCTGGTAGCCGCCCATGCTGCTGATGTTCACGATATGTGAGTGAGGCTCAAAAAGGGGAAGCAATTCCTTTGATAGCAAAAAGGCCGATTTAACATTTACATTCATCATGGTATCAAAATCACCGGCGGTGAGATGGCCAAACTTCTTATTGATCAGGGTGCCTGCATTATTGATGAGGATATGAATCTCGGAGATATGTTTGCGAATGTCTCTGGCAAGGGCATCATAATCACCCGTTGAAAGGTCGAATGAAATCGGAATAATGTCCGAGCTCCCCTCAGCCTCCTCACATAAGCTCCTTAGCTTTTCTTCATTCCTGGATACAATGACGATCTTATGTTTTCCTCTTCCTGCTAGCTTAAGGGTGAGCTGTTTGCCAATACCACGGCTGGCACCTGTTATGATGATGTTCATGCTGACTGAATTTAATTAGCTAAGATATGATAAAATCGAAATCCGAAAATAGAAAATCGAAGTTCAGAGCTCAGAGTTCAAAGTTCAAAGTTCAGATTTCGCCCAACTTTCCCGATTATTCCTTAACTTTGATGTTGATTTGGCTCATTATTTGTATTAAACCACTTACCAATTCCATTATTATGAGATTCTTGATCTACATGTGTATGCTGCAAGTAGGGGTCATTCTGGGTGGCAATGTCCATTCTCAGGATGTTGTCGACAAGGTAAACAATGCCATTGAAAATGCCGATGCCTCTGAACTAAGCGATTATTTCAACACCAGTCTGGATATCAGTCTGCCAGATTCTGATCAGACCATGAGCAAGGCACATGCAACGCAGATGATGAAAAGCTTTTTCAAGAAAAATCCTGCAAAATCTTATAAGGTAAATCATACAGGATCATCACGTGAGGCAACTAAATACATTATCGGCACCTATATTTCGGAAAGCAAATCCTATAAAACATATATCTTACTTAAAGAATCTTCAGGAAAATATTTGATTGTGCAATTACAATTTGAACTGGAGTAGAAGAATATTCTCGTCATGGACATTGATACATTTATCCGTTTAGCCCTTGAAGAGGACCTGGGTGATGGAGATCATTCCTCCCTCTCAACCATCCCTGAGACGAAGGTGGGGGCAGCCCAGCTTCTGGTCAAGCAGGAAGGCATCCTGGCAGGAGTTGAAGTGGCTGAAAAAGTTTTTAAAGCAGTAGACCCCGACACGCGTCTGGAGATCTTTATTCGTGATGGAAAAGAGATCAAACCCGGAGACATCGCTTTCAAGGTGTCAGGAAGTTCTATTTCACTGCTATCAGCCGAGAGGTTGGCGCTGAACTTTATGCAACGCATGAGTGGGATAGCAACCTATACCCACTTTCTAACCAGTATGCTCGACGGACTGCACACAAAACTGCTCGACACCCGTAAGACGACCCCTAACTTCAGGTATTTTGAGAAAGAGGCGGTAAGAATAGGCGGAGGGGTGAATCACCGCATGGGGCTCTACGACATGATCATGATCAAAGACAATCATGTTGACTTTGCCGGAGGGATCACCGATGCCATCAAGGCCACCAATACATATCTTCTTGAGAAACAGAAAAAGCTCAAAATAGAAATTGAAGTCAGGAACCTGAAAGAATTGAGGGAGGTAATGGAATGCCGGGGCGTTGAAAGGATCATGTTTGATAATTTCAGCATCAAAGACATGAAAGCTGCTGTGGAGATGGTAGCTGGCAAATATGAAACGGAAGCTTCAGGCGGGATCACCGAAGAAAGTCTGCGAGAAGTGGCTGAAACAGGCGTTGATTATATTTCTGTTGGAGCCCTCACCCACCAGGTCAGAAGCCTCGACCTGAGCCTAAAAGCCATTTAGCCTTGTCCGAAGAAAAGCATAAAGGGACGATCCTCAGCCGTGTGAAAGCATCACGGACTATGAGGAAGCTGAAGATAATGCTGCGCAGGGCCACCCTTCCAGGCTTCAACAAGATG
>Ga0209692_10003840_pt1 | contig 14114 bp, 8 predicted proteins | sample tdDd472_FD_187129 | JGI IMG/M metagenome (GOLD analysis project Ga0209692, IMG submission 187129) | Marine sediment microbial communities from the Atlantic coast under amendment with organic carbon and nitrate - tdDd47.2 (SPAdes)... | ecosystem: Environmental > Aquatic > Marine > Coastal >...
CCTCAAGCAGGAGTTCCCCTCGGGCTTCCTCTTCGACGCGGAGACCTGGGGCTACAAGCGCGACACCAACGTCACCGGCGGCCCGCTGAAGCTCGGCGGGCGCGTGTTCGAGAAGGGCCTCGGGGTGCACTCCTACTCCGAGCTCAACTACCGCCTCGAGGGCGGCTTCGCGACCTTCCGCTGCGTGGTCGGCCTCGACGACTCGGTGCGCCGGCTGGGCATGCCCGGCTTCGGCGGCGCCGTGTTCCGCGTGCTGCTCGACGGCAAGCCGGCCAAGGAGGTCGGCGACGCCGGCCTCGGGCTGCGCAAGGACAGCGACCCCAAGCAGCTGGAGATCGACGTCCGCGGCGTCGAGACCCTGACCTTGATCGTCGACTTCGACCCCACGTCCCTGCACGTGCTCGGGCGCGCCGACTGGGCCGACGCCCACCTGATCCGGAGCAAGTAGGCCTCTCCATGCACGACTCGATTCTCTCGGCGCGCAGCTGCGCGCTCGCCCTCGCGGTGTGCGCGGGCGCGATCCAGGCGGAGACCGTGGTCACCCGCCAGGGGCGGCTCGAAGGCGAGGTCGCCCAGCTCGACTCGCAGGCGGTCGTCCTCCGCCAGCAGGGCTGGACGGTGACCGTCCCCGCCCGCGACGCGCTGGCGGTGATCGACAGCGGGCAGGTGCTGCTGCCCGCCGCCGAGGCCGCGGAGGACGCCGGGCTGGCCGCGGCCGCGCGCGGGCGCAACGGCCCCGCGCTGGCGGCCTACCGCCGCGCCCTGCGCGAGGTGCTGGCCGCGGTGCGCTCGGGGGCCATGCCGCCGGAGGCCTGCGCGCCGGAGGTCGAGGTGTTCCTCGAGCGGATCGACCGCCACGCCCAGCAAGAGGGGGTCTCCCTCGAGGCGATCGCCGCCTGCGGGCAGCTGCTCGAGCCGGGCTTCCCCGCGGGCTGGGCCGCGCGCGCGCGGCTGATCCGCGCCAAGCACCTCCGCCGCCTGGGGCGGATCGAGGCCGCCGAGGCCGACGAGGCCGCCCTCGGCTTCGTGACCCGCTTCGCCCTCGCCGGGCCCTTCGACAACGAGCGCGGGACGGGCTTCGGCAGCGCGCAGGCGCCGGCGACCGAGCCCTTCGACGTCGACGCGCGCTTCCCGGGCAAGGGCCGCGAGATCGGCTGGCGCATGCAGCCCGTGGAGCGGCCGCCGCTGGGGGTGATCGACTGCGACGCGCTGTTCACGCCGGCCGACCAGGCCCTGGTCTACGCGGCGACCGCGCTGCACGTGGAGGAGCCGACCGAGGTCGTGCTCCGCTGGGGCAGCGACGAGGCCAGCGCGCTGTGGGTCGACGGCCAGGAGCTGGCCCGGGTCGACGCCCGCCGCCCCTACCGCGCCGACCAGAACGCCGTCGGCGTGACCCTCCACCCGGGCTGGAACCGGATCCTGCTCGAGGTCGGCGAGCAGACCGGCGACTGGCGCTACTCGTTGCGGGTCAGCGCGCGCGACGGCGGCCCCGCCGTGGGGGTCCGCCAGCCCGGCGCCGACGAGCTCGTGGCAGCGCTCAGCGGTGACGCCGAGCCCGCCGAGGTCCAGCGCTTCGACCCGCCGCCTTCGGCGATCGCGCTGCTCGAAGCCCGCGGCGGCGAGCGCTGGCGCGACGCCTACCACCTGGGGCTCTTGCACCTGGCCCTCGAGGCCCACGGCGAGGGCCAGCACCCGGACCGTGAGGCCCTGGAGCGCGCCTGCGCGCAGGCCCCGGGGAACGCGGCCCCGCGCTACGCGTTGGCCGAGGCGCTGCAGGCGGAGGCCGAGTTCTCGGTCAACCGCGAGGACAACGCGCGGCGCGCGACCCTCGAGGCGACCCTCCGGGCCGACCCCGACCACCACCTGGCCCGGCTGGACCTCGCCCGCTACTACCTCGGGCTCGGGAGCCTCGACCGCTGCCAGGAGTTGGTCGACGCGGTCCTCGCCCGCGACCCGCAGATGCTCATGGCGCGGGTGTTCGAGATCGAGATCCTCCGCGCCCGCGGGCTGCAGCCCCTGGCGCGCCGCGCCGAGCGCGCCCTGGTCCGCGACCTCGAGGCCGAGGTCCAGAGCGGGCTGCGCCGCGCCCTCCCGCGGGGGGTGGTCACGATGCTGATCCGCGCCGCCTCGAACCGCGGCGACGTGGCCGCCGAGCTGCGCCTGCGCCGCGGGCTCCTCGCCCAGGCCCCGGGTGCGTCGGGCGCGCTCCTGCGCCTGGCGAGCGCCGAGTGGGACGCGCAGCAGCGCGAGGCCGCGATCGAGCACGCGACCCGCGCGCGGGAGCTCTCCCCGTTCAGCGCCGGGATCAGCCTGCGCCTCGCGCGCTGGTACAGCGCCCTGGGCGACCTGGCGCAAGCCGCCGCCGCCTACGCGGCCGGGCTCCCGCTGGCGGAGGGCGACCCCGACTACCTGTTCGCCTACGGCCAGCTCTTGGAGCGCGCGGGCGACGTGGCGGGGGCCGAGGCGCTCTTCGCCCGCGCCCTCGAGCTGAACCCGAACCTGGTCGCGGCCCGTGACTACGTGGAGTTCCGCGAGCGCAACCAGGAGCGCGCCGCCGACTTCGAGGCCGAGTGGGTCGTCGAGCCCGAGGCGGTCTTCGCCGCGGCGAAGGACGTGCCCCTCGACCCCCGGCGCACCCACCGGGTGCTCCTGCGGCAGAAGATCGTGCGCCTGAACCTCGACGGCACCAGCAGCGAGTTCGACCAGGTCGTGCTGCGGGTGGAGAACAAGGAGGGCGCGCGCCGCTTCAACCGCTACAGCGTGCCCTACAGCACCGAGCAGCGCCTGGAGTTCCTCCGCGGGCGGGTGGTGCGCCCGGGCGGGCCGACCCGCGACGCGCGCCTGCGCACCTTCTGGGGCGGCGGCGGCGGCGAGTTCGGCGGGCGCCGCGGCGGCGGGGTCGACCTCGGCCCGCTGGAGGTCGGCGACCTGCTCGAGGTCCGCTACCGGCTCGACGACCTCGAGCCCGGCTTCTTCGGCGACTACTACGGCGAGGTCGTCTACTTCCAGGACAGCGTGCCCCTCGACCGGGCGCGGTTCGTGGTGCTCTCGCCGCGGGCGCGCGAGCTCTACGTCCACACCCCGGGCTTCGAGGCCGCCGGGGTCGAGCTGGCGTCGGAGACCGTCGAGCGCGAGGACCTGCGGGTGCAGGTGTTCGAGGCCCGCGGGGTCGCGCCGGTGGTCGAGGAGCCGAACCAGCCCTGGGCCAAGGAGCGCCTGCCCCAGGTGCAGGTGAGCACCTTCCGCGACTGGGACGCCTTCGCGCGTTGGTACTGGGGCCTCGTCGCCGGCCAGCACGAGAGCGACCCGGCCATGCGGGCCAAGGTCCGTGAGCTGTGCGAGGGCGCGACCACCGACGCGGAGAAGATCCGCCGGATCTACAACTACGTGGTCTCCGAGATCCGCTACAACGCGAGCTGGGAGTTCGGGATCCACGGGTTCAAGCCCTACAACGCGACCAAGATCTTTGCGCGCAAGTTCGGCGACTGCAAAGACAAGTCGACGCTGATCAACACCATGCTGCGCGAGGTCGGGATCCGCTCGTATCCGGTGCTGATCTTCGGCGAGGACATGCGCGGCCGCGAAGACCTGACCCTCCCGCTGATGGGCCACTTCAACCACTGCATTAGCTACGTCGAGACCGACGAGGGCGGGGTGTTCGTCGACGGCACCGCCGAGCACCACAGCTACGGCACGCTGCCGAGCATGGACTACGGCGCGGAGGTCGTGGTCGTCTCGCCCGAGGGCGGGGCGTTGAAGACGATCCCCCAGCGCCCGGCGGCCGAGAACCGCGTGCAGGAGCGGCACCGGGTCAAGCTCCTCCCCGGCGGCGGGGCCACGCTCACGAGCACGATCCAGGGCAAGGGCAGCTTCGACGTCGTGCTGCGGACCCTGATGGGCACCCCCGGGCGGCGCAAGGCCGTGCTCGAGCCGCGGGTCGGTCGCCTGTGGAGCGGCGCGCGAGTGCTGAGCGTCAAGGCCAGCGACCCCGCGAACCTCGACGAGCCGCTGGTGCTCGAGGTCGAGGTCGCGGTGCCCAAGGCGCTGCAGAAGACCACCGACGGCGACGACGCGCTGCTCGAGGTCAAGAGCTGGCTGTTCGACCTGCTCTACGCCCGCGGGCAACGGCTGAGCGCGCTGACCGCCGACGCCGAGCGCACCACCGACCTCGTGCTCCCGCTCCCGGCGGGGGTCGAGGAGACGGTGACCTACGAATTGCCCGAGGGGACCTCGATCAAGAGCGTGCCCAAGGACGTGGAGCTGGAGACGCCCTTTGGGCGCTACACCCGGCGCTACACGCGGAACCCCGACGGGACCCTCAGCGTGGAGCGGAGCATGGCCGTCGACAAGCGGCGGATCACCCCGGCGGAATACGGCGAGCTGCGCGAATTCCTCGGCGAGGTCGAGCGCGCCGAGGCCGACCGGCCGGTGCTCGGCGAAGGAGCGGACGATTGAACGCACTGCGACTGACCCTCTGCGCGGCGATCTGTGTGGGCGCGGCCTCCGCCGCCCCCGAGGGCGCGACCCTCGCGTTCGACAACCCCTACCGCACCCGGGGTGACGCCGAGCGGGCCTTCGAGCTCCTGCTGAGCGAGATCCAGCGCGCGCCCCAGGCGCCGGCGTTGCCGCTGCTGCTCGGCGAGCTCGAGCGGGTGCGCGGCTTCGTCCCCGGCGGGCGCGACCGCGCGCTGGCGACGGTGGAGGCGACCCTCGAGGCCCTCGGCGCGCACCCCAACCGCGACGACCTGCAGCAGGAGCTGGTGCGGCTGCGCTTCGAGGCCGGCGACCGCGAGGGGGCCCTGGAGCTCCAGCGCTCGCGAGGCTTCCTCCGCACCTGGGGCGTGGTCGGGTTCTTCGGCTACACCGCCGGGGCCTTCGACCAGGCCTGGCCCCCGGAGCTCTCGGCCCAGCGCGAGACCCTCGACGTCGAGGAGACCTTCCCCGGGCGGCGGGTCGACCTCGGCTGGCGGCCGCTGACCTACAGCGAGCCCGACGCGATCACCGCGCCGCTGAGCGAAGCGCTCAGTGGCAGCGGCGTCGCCTACGCGGTGACCCACGTCCAGCTCGCCGAGGCGACCGACGCCTGGCTCGTCTACCGCGGGCCGAGCGTGAAGGCCTGGGTCAACCTGCACCCGGTGGCCGAGGTCGACCGGATCCGCGAGCGCACCGACAGCGAGCTGCGGATCGCGGTGCGCCTCACGGCTGGCTGGAACCGGATCCTGCTCAAGCTCGTGGGCAACGAGCGCACGCGCTTCACCGTCCGCGTCACCGACGCCGACGGCATGCCGCTGCCGCTCACGGGCGAGTCGCGCAACGAGCGCGCCAGCGCGCACCCGGGGCCCCCGGGCTACGTCACCAGCTCCTGGGGGCTGAGCAAGCTCTCCGCCGACATGAGCCCCAGCGGGCGGCTGCTCTACGCCTGCTCGCTGAGCCAGGGCGGGCGCGGCGAGGAGGGCCTGGTCGCCTTCGACGACGCCGTGGCCGCGCACCCGGAGCTGGCCAAGGTCGCCTGGGTGCGGGTGCTGGAGGCCGAGCTCGCCCAGCGCGCCGATCACCTGCCCGAGAGCCTGCGGCGGCAGCGCGCCCAGCGCGCCCTCGAGCGCGTGCTCGAGCTCGACGCGGCCCACGTCGGCGCCCAGCGCGACCTGGTGGAGGTCTCCCTGCGCGACGACCGCGACCTCGACGCGATCCAGGGCCTGGAGTCGATCCTCGAGGCGGCGCCCAAGGACGTCTCGTCTCGCTTGCGCCTGGTCGGCGTGCTGCTGCAGAAGGGCTGGGTGCTCGCGGCGGAGCAGACCCTCGCCGAGGCCGAGCAGCTCGCGCCCTCGCTGCCCGGAGTGCTCGAAGCCCGGGCGCAGATCTTCCGCGCCCGCGGCGACGAGCTGGGCGAGCAGGCGTGCCGCGAGCTGCTCTTCGCCGAGGACCGCGGCCGGCTCTCGACGCCGCTGGCGCGCTTCGACCTGGCCCTCGACCGCGGCGACGTCGACGCAGCCGCTGAAGTGCTGGGCGAGCTCGAGGGGCTGGGGGTCAGCGTGGCCACCCGCGCCCGCCTGCAGCAGCGCCTGGCGCGCGCCAGCGGCGACGAGGACGCGTGGCTGCAAGGCCTGCGCGACCGCCTCGCCGAGCGGCCCTGGGACGCGACCCGCAAGCGGGAGCTGGCCGAGGCCCTGATCGAGGTCGGCGGCGAGCAGCGCGAGCGCGAGGCGGTGGAGCTGCTCGACGCGCTGCTCGCCGAGTCGCCGGGCCGCCACGACGTGCGCCAGCTACGCGACGCCCTCGCGGGCGAGGAGGACCGCTTCTGGGAGGAGTGGGTCCCGGACCTGGAGCAGGTCCTGGCCGAGGCCCCCGACGCGAGCCACTGGCCGCGCGCGGCGACGGTGTGCCTCTTCGACCAGACCGTGACCCGGGTCTACCCAGACGGCTCCGCGGAGGACGCCGTGCACCAGATCTGGCGCGTGCTGACCCAGGACGGCGTCGAGCGCTACGGCTCGCGGCCCCAGGCCGGGCGCCTGCTCGCGATCCGCACCGTGACCCCTGGGGGCCAGGTGCTCGAGCCGATCCGCGCGGGGAACACCTTCGAAATGCCCGGGCTCGCTCCGGGGGCCGTCGTCGAGCACGCGTTCCGCTCGGAGTCGGGGCCGGCCCGGCTGCAGTACACCAACGGGCCGTTCTACTTCCAGGACCCGGACCTCACCGAGCCGTTCTGGCTCTCGCGCTGGGTGATCTGGATCCACGAGGACGCGCCGGTCGAGGTCGTGCAGAAGAACATGGGCCGCAAGGGGATCCTCGTGAAGCGCGAGACCCGCGGCCCCTGGCGGATCCACACCTTCACCGCCCGCGACCAGCCGCGCCGCGAGCGCGAGCCGCTGGCGCCGCACCGCGACGAGGTCCTGCCCTGGGTCAAGCTGGTCGAGCGGGTGAGCCTCGAGGAGCTGGGCGAGTTCAACCGCACGCGCGCGATCCTCGCCCAGCAGGTCACGCCCTCGGTCGCGCGCGTCACCGCGCGCCTGCTGCAGGGGGTCGACGGCCCGCGCCAGCAGGCGGAGGCGCTGTTCCGCTTCGTGCACGAGCACGTCAACCGCCCCGGGCGCGGCACCCGCCCGGCGGAGATCCTCGCCTCGCGCAGCGGCTCCAAGACCTCGCTCTACCTCGCGCTGCTCGAGGCGGCCGGCGTGCCGCACCGCTTCGCCATGGCGGCCCGGCCGCGGGGCGGCAGCGGGCGGCCGCTCAACTGGTCGCTGCCCGAGCTGGGCTACTTCATGACCCCCCTGATCCGCCTCGATCTGCCGGGTGGCGCGCAGTGGGTGTTCGCCGAGGGCGCCCCGGCCTCACCCTTCGATCAGCTCCCACCCGACGTGTGGGGCGCGACCGCCTACGTGTGCCAGCCCGGCGGGGGGACCCTCGACACCGTGCCCAGCGGAGACCCGAGCCAGCGCGTGACCCAAACCACGACCCGCGTCCAGCTCGGCGCGGAGCGCTCGCGCTTCGAGGCGCGGCAGGTGCTCCCGGCCTACCCGCTCTACGGCGTCAAGGAGCGCTTCAGCGGCGTCCCCGAGGCGCGCCTGCGGCAGGTGTTCGTGCGCCAGGCCCAGGAGCTCTACCCCGGCGCCCAGCTGCTCGAGGGCAAGTTCGTCGGGTTGGAGCAGCCAGGCGTGCCGCTCACGCTCGAGGTCGCGGCCGAGGGTCGGCTGGTGAACACCCAGGGCGGGCGCCTGCTGCTCAAGCCGCCCTTCGCGGCGAGCATGCTGGCCCGCAACCTGGGCGCCTTCCCCCGGCGCTCCATGGACCTCGTGCTGGACACGATCTCGACCCACGACGCGGCCGTGGTCGAGCTCGGTCCCTACCGCTGCCCCCGCGTCCCCGAGCCCGTGGTGATCGTGACCCCCTTTGGGCACTACTCGCTCTACTACCGCCAGGAGCCGGGCCAGGTCCGGGTGGAGCGCAGCCTGGAGCTGTTCCGCGGCCGGGTCTCCCCTCAGCGCTACGCCGAGTTCCGCGAGTTCCTCCAGCGGGTCGACGAGGCCGAGTCGCAGGCTCTGCTGCTCGCGCCCGCCGAGTAGCTCCCAGGGGCCCCCGGGAAAGATCACCCTATCTGCTGCAACAGTAGCAGGTTGTGCATTTGTGTCCCGGATCGGGTTGGGCGTGTCCGAAACAGCCGGTAAAACGGGTGGTCATGGGGAACGTTCTGACGCGCATGCGGGAAGAACAGCTCACGCTCCGCGTCGAGCGAGACGGAGTCCTCGTCGCCGCGTCGGATCGAGTTGGGCTCAAGCCTCTGCAGGACATGAGTTTCCAGCGATCCGACCTCCTCGACGGGAGCGACGTGGCCCTCCCTGCGCTCGGCCTCGCTGCGGCGTATCTCCTTATCTACGGTAAGGTTGGGCGCGCGTTCGCGCACACCATGACCAAGGAGGCGCGCAACCTCTTCCGCGAAGAGGGGATCGAGTTCGCGGCGGACTCCTTCGTGCGCAAGCTCCCCACAGCTGAGCCGCTGGGCAGCTTCGACGCGCGGGCCAAGAAGGCCGTAACCCTCCTCGCGTTCGTGGAAGAGCTCAAGCGCGCCAGTGCCTGAACCGGAGCTCGTCTCCCTCGACGCGATCCGGCAGTTCTTCGTCCAGGGAATCCCGTTCAACGTCCACATGGGCCTCGAGGTGGAGACCCTCGAACGCGGGCGCATGGTGGTCCGGCTGCCCTTCCAGCCGCACTTCGTGGGGGATCCGACGCGACCGGCGCTCCACGGCGGGGTGCTCTCCATGCTCGCAGACACCGTCGGCGGCGGGGCCGTGTTCTCGCTGACCCGGGCCGGGGATCGGCTGGCGACCATCGACCTCCGGGTCGACTACCTGCTCCCAGGCCGCCCCGAAGAGGTCGTGGCGGAGGCCAAGGTGATCCGGATCGGCAACCGGGTCGGGGTCAGCTCGGTCGAGCTCTTCCAGGGCTCGCCGCGGGAGACGATCGCGGTGGCCATGGGGGTCTACACGATCAAACGCAAGGGGCGCTAACTCCTTACGTGGGCGCAAGCGCCCAGCTGTCTTGCGTCCCTGACACTGTTCCCCACGCCGAACATGAAGCGCTTCCCTTGCGGTAACTTATGGCGGCCCCCGATTTGCCCCACGCAAGGGGTTCCTCCGAGGAGGTGGTATGCGACTCCAACGATTCAGGCGCGGCCTGACCCTGATCGAAATCGCGATCAGCCTGGCTTTGATCGCCCTCATTATCCTGCCGATCTACTTCACCATGGCCAAGAGCCGCGAGACCGTGGCGCAGTCGTCCGAATACCGCATGGCCCGCGTCGCGGTGCAGACGGTGATCGAGCGCATGCGGGCCCAGGCCGCGAGCGCCTCCGTGGGCCCCAACAGCTTCCAGAGCTTCGCCGCCGACTGGACGGCCGTCGCGGGCGTCCCGCCCACGATCAACGGCTCGGTCGGATCGGGTGCGGGGCAGACGACCCTCCCCGCGAACTCCCAATACTTCATTGCGGGGCTACCGCCCCGCGGGGACGCGGGCAACGTCGGCGGGCCGCACCTGCAGGTGACGATCAACACCGCCGCCGGTGCTCTGGTGGAGAGCCTCGTCTACAGCCCGTCCAACTCGGGCGGGGTCAACACCGCCGCCTCGGCCGTGGTCTCCCTCGACAAGGACGACGACGCGAGCGGCGTCGCGATCAACGGGCTCTACCGAGCGGTCCCGGTCACGATCACCGTGTTCTGGGGCCAAAGCGCCCAGCCGCGGCTGACCGTCACGACCCTGATCGCGAAGCCCACCGACTACATGCGCGAGAACGAGAGCTAAGCCATGCGCAGACGTGACCTGACCCTCCTCGAGGTGATCATCGCCCTCGTGATCGCGACCGGAATCGCCCTGATCGTCGGGGCCGCCACCCAGACCGCGACCTTCATGGGGCGCGAGGTGGCCGTGGCCAACGCCGTCGCCGATCTGGCGACCGAGATCGGTGACGAGCTCGAGGCTCGCTTCGTGATGGCCAACAACGAGTCGCCCATCGACTTCACCGGCAGCCAGTCCGCCCTCCGCCCGACCCCCCACGGGACCCTCCCCTCCGTGCCCGCCGGGATCACCGTCCCGCTCGGCACCTACCGCACGCGTCCCTCGCTGACGTTCCGGCAGAAGGTCGGCCTGACCCCGACCGAGCTCTGGGCCCTCGACCAGTCGCACTCTCCGGCGACCACCGCCTACCAGGGGATCTTCGGCGGCGCGGGCTCGGGCTCGCCCCCCGCGCACCAGGACCCGGCGCTCAACGACCCCCCCTTCCCCGACGACCGCGTGGCGACCGTGATCGACGGTGTGCGGGTCTCCCCGCGCCAGTTCATCGAGAACGGCTTCGTGCGCTTCCGCTGGCTGCCGAGCGATCGGCCGCGGGTCTACGACATCGCCGCCGCTCCAGGCCGCATGACCGAGGCCTACATTGGGCGTGACCTCAACGGGGACGGCGTGATCAACGCCGAGACCTTCGAAGCCGGCTACATCGTGATCGAGTTCCTCAACGACACCGGCGCCGTGAGCGCGACCACCTTCGACCGCCTGGAGTTCGGCGGTGACGGCGGGGACAGCCCAGTGCGCGTGCTCTGGAACGGTGAGGGCGGCACGGCGTTGAACCCGCCGCTGCCTGCGATCTTCGGTCACATCGGCGACTCCACCTCCACCGACGTCTACACCACGCCCGGGAACCTCGCGACCCAGAAGGGCTTCCAGCTCAACCTCACCGTGATCCACGACCCGATCGCGGGCGCCGGTGGCCGCGAAGTCGCGACCGTGTTCAACTACCAGCGCGTGATCTCAGCCCGGTAGCGGACCCCATGCCTCCTTCCGACGAAAACCAGATCAGCATGACCTCGTTCCTGATTGGGGCGGTGGTCGTGGTTGGACTCTTCCTCGCGATCCAGATCGGGCGCACCGTCATGGCTCCCGAGGAGCAAGCGCCGCCCCCACCGACCGAGACCGATCAACCGCCGGTTGACGAGGACGAGCCCGAGGACCCCGAGGTCCCCGAGGATGAGCTCAAGCAGCCGCACAAGTACGACCCTCCGGTCACCGGCAAGGTCGAGTGGAACCCCGACCGGCGTCGGATCGAGGTCACCAACGCCTTCGACGAGGAGTCGACGTTCCCCGCCGACCAGATCGTGGGCCTCGAAGACGAGAACGGCGAGCTCAACCTGCGCATGTCCGACGGGAAGCGCGTGACCGTCAAGCAAGAGTTCGTCGACTCCCTCCCGACCCGGGTGCGCTATCAGTTCGACTACGAGTCGAGCGGCAACGTCGCCACCGACGGCAAGGGCACCCCCCTCGACTCCGAGGGACGCCCGATCACCAGCGGGGATCAGTAGTCAGCGAGCCACTCCGCATTCGATTCAGGGGGGAGGCCCCCTCGCCCTCGCAGCCAAGCTGCTCGGGCTCACCCCCAACGGGCCGCAGGCGCAGCAGCCATGCTGCTCGGGCTCACCCCAAACGGGCGGCCGCAGGCGCAGCAGCTAAGGTGCTCGGGGTCACCCCAACGGGCTGAGGGCTCAGGCATGTCGTCTGTTCCAGCTGGCAACGCGAGCGCAGGCCGGGAGTCGCTTCGCTGGCTGCGCGAAGTCCCGCACCTGGCCCTGGGGTTGGTGCTCCTCGAGTGGCTGTTCCGCCACGCCTGGATCGGGGACGAGGTCGTGCTCGGCGCCGACGTGGGCCTGTTCGCGCTCCCGCGATTCCAGCTGCTGACCGAGCTCTGGCGCGGGGGTAGCCTCCCCGGCTGGAACCCCTGGTTCTCGGGAGGCGCGCCGCTCTACGGCGACCTCTCCTTCGCCGTGCTCTACCCACTGAACGCCCTGGTCCTGGTGCTCGAGCCGCTGGAGGCGCTCGCGGTCTACCTCATGGGGCACCTGGCCCTCGGCTACGTTGGGACCTACGTGCTGCTGCGCGACCGCCGCTGTGGGCGCCACGCCGCCGCGATCGCGGCCCTCGCCTTCGGCGCCGGCGGGGTCGCCCTGGGCCACGTGCACACGCCGATCTACGTCGCCACCACCGGCTGGCTCCCCTGGTGCGTGCTGGGCTTCGTGCGCTGGCAGCGCGCGCCCAGCTCGTCGCGACGGCTGGCGCTGGCGGTGGCGCCCTTCGCGCTGACCTTCCTCGCGGGGTCGCCCGAGACCTGCGCAACCGCGGCTGGGATCGCGCTGCTCGTCGCGCGGGGCGACGGGTGGCGGTGGACACGGCTCGCGGGCGGCATGCTCCTCGTGGGCGTCGTGACCGCGCTCTGCTGCGCGGCGCTGCTCGTGCCGGCGCTGTTCGTGATCGCCGAGTCGACGCGGGCGGCCGGGCTCTCGGCCAGCGAGGCCGGGCGCTGGTCGCTGAGTCCGCTGCAGCTCGCGCAGCTGGTCGCCCCGCTGCGCGTGGGCTACGAGCGGCTGCCGGTGGAGGCCCTCGGGTCCGACTACCGCCCCTGGCACACGAGCCTCTACGCCGGGGTCGCGCCGTTCGCGGGGCTGGTGCTCGGCCTGGGCCTGGCCTGGCGTACCCAGCGCGCGGTGCTCGTCGGCGCGGGGGCGCTGCTCCTGCTCGCCTTCGGCAGCTACACCCCGCTCTACCCGCTGCTCAGCGAGTGGGTCCCCGGGCTGCGCGCGTTCCGCTACCCGGCCAAGCTCTTCGTCCCGGCCTGGTTCCTCGGCTGCCTGATCGCCGGGCCCGGGCTGGCGCGGGCCTGCGCCGACGCGCGGCTGCGCGGTGTCGTGCTCGGGATCGGCGGGCTGGCCCTCGCGCTGAGCGCGGGCGCCGCCTGGTGGTCGACGGTCGCGGCCGCGTGGGGCGTCCTCGCCGTGGGCAGCGCCCTCGCCGCGGCGGCTTGCCTCGCCACCCGGCGCCCGCTGCGCTGGCTGCTGGCGTTGACCCTGCTCGAGCTGGCGATCGCCGGGGACGCCCAGCTGGAGACGGCTCCGCGGGGCCTGTTCGAGCCGCCCATGCTCGCCCAGGCCGTGCAGCGCGAACAGCAGCGCCACGGGGTGCCCCAGCGCGTCGGGACCCTCTCATCAGCCCTCGAGCTGGGGATCGACCTCTCGCCCCACGGGGCGACGCGCATGGCGAGCGAGCAGGCGTCGTGGCGCCAAGCGCTGTTGCCCAACGCGGGGGCACCCTACGGCGTGCGCACGGTCACTGGGTTCAGCTCGATCACCCTCGCCCGCGGTCGGGTGCTGCGCGACCTGGGCAACGAGCTCGACGTGAGCGAGGCCGAGCTCAACGCGCTGCTCGGCGCGCAGCTCCTGGTCTACACCCTGGGCGACGTGGCCGACGTCGCCTCGGCGGTGACCCCGGTCGCCGACGCGGGCCTCTGGCGCCTGGGGCGAATCGACGGCGCCTTGCCCTGGGTCGCGCTCTACCGCGCGCCGCGCTTCGCCGGGTCCACCCAGGAGGCGGCGCAGCAGCGCTTCGTCGCCCCGCACTCCCGGGTCGTGCTCGAGGCCGAGCCCTTCGCCTGGGTCTCGGAGTCCGTGGGCTATGAACCGGGTGAGCGCGCCGAGGACGCGTTCGCCGTGGGCAGGGTCGCCCTCTCTCGCCTCGAGCACGACCGGGTCGAGCTGCAGGTCGTGGCCAACGAGCCGTGCGTGCTGGTGTTGCGCGAGAGCTACGCCTCGGGCTGGGAGGCCACGGTCGACGGCGAGTCCGTCCGGATCGTCCCGGCTGACGTGGTCTTTCGCGCGGTCGAGGTGCCCGCGGGTGCGCATGCGGTCAGGTTTCACTACCGGGTTCGTGGGTTGCTGTTGGGGGTCGTGCTGAGCGTGCTGGGGGTGTTGGTGTGCCTCGCGCTGCCCTGGGTCCTGGGGCGCTTGCTTCCTGCTCGATCGGGTTGACTCGGTCTCGGTCTTGGCTCGCTCTTGGTCTCGGTCTCTGTCCGGTTCTGACTCTGGTTCTGGTTCTGACTCTGACTCTGGTTCTGGTTCTGACTCTGGTTCTGACTCTGACTCTGGTTCTGACCTCTGACTCTGGAAGCTGACCCAGCTGCTTCGCTGGATTGAGCGCTTGGGCGCGGCGACGGCGGAGGGGGGTCGGGGGGCTCCTCTCTCCGGCGCTGCGCGCGTCCTGGTACACCGAAGGGCTGGCGCCGTACTGTCAGAACAGGGACGCACGCA
>Ga0209692_10003843_pt1 | contig 14108 bp, 11 predicted proteins | sample tdDd472_FD_187129 | JGI IMG/M metagenome (GOLD analysis project Ga0209692, IMG submission 187129) | Marine sediment microbial communities from the Atlantic coast under amendment with organic carbon and nitrate - tdDd47.2 (SPAdes)... | ecosystem: Environmental > Aquatic > Marine > Coastal >...
GAAGTACCTGCAAAAAGCGCGACGCCCCGCGGCGAAACCGCGGGGCGTCGTCGAAAACGACTCGCCGGTCAGGCGTTCGTGGTCGCAGCGCGCAGGTACTCGCGGTTGAGCCGCTGGATCCACTTCACCGAGATCTCCTTCGGGCACGCGGCCTCGCACTCGAGGGTGTTCGAGCAGGCGCCGAAGCCCTCGGCGTCCATCTGCTCGACCATGCGCAGGGCGCGGCGCTCACGCTCCGGCTGGCCCTGGGGCAGCAGCGAGAGGTGCGACACCTTCGCGCCGACGAAGAGCATCGCGGCCGCGTTCGGGCAGGCGGCGACGCAGGCGCCACAGCCGATGCACGTTGCGGCGTCGAACGCCTCGCTGGCCACCTCGCGCCCGATCGGGATCGAGTTGCCGTCCGGCGCGTTGCCGACGTTCGTCGAGTTGTAGCCGCCCGCGTGCTGGATGCGCTCGAACGACATGCGATCGACGCCGAGGTCCTTGATGACCGGGAACGCCTTCGCGCGCCACGGCTCGAGGACGAGCGTCTCGCCGTTCTTGAACTTGCGCATGTGCAGCTGACAGATCGTCGTGCCGCGCTCCGGCCCGTGGGCCTGGCCGTTCACGACGAAGCCGCACGTCCCGCAGATCCCTTCGCGGCAGTCGTGCTCGAAGTAGATCGGGTCGCCGCCCTCGTTGATGATCTTCTCGTTCAGGACGTCGAGCATCTCGAGGAACGACGCGTGCGTCGACACCTCGATGTTGTTGAAGTCCTCGAACTTGCCGGGCGCGTCGGGGCCGTTCTGGCGCCAGACACGCAGGTTCAGGGTGACCGTGTCGGTGCTCATTTGTAGCTCCGCTGCGTCAGCTTCACGTATTCGAACTCGAGGGATTCGCGGTGCTCGACCGGCGCGGTGACGTCGCCCGAGTACTCCCACGCCGTGACGTGGCAGAAGTTCTCGTCGTCGCGCTTCGCCTCGCCTTCGGGCGTCTGGTGCTCCTCGCGGAAGTGCCCGCCAGCGGACTCTTCACGGGTCAGCGCGTCGAGCGCCTTGCACTCGGCGAACTCGAGGAAGTCGGCCACGCGGCCGGCCTTCTCGATCTCCGGGTTCACCATGTTCGGATCACCGGGGATCCGGACGTTCTGCTTGAACTCGTCCCGGATCTCGCGAATGCGCCCGATGGCGTGCTCGAGGCCCTCGCGGTTTCGCGACACACCGACCTTGTCGAGCATCAGCAGGCCGAGCTCGCGGTGGAAGCTCTCGACCGAGCGGGAGCCCTTGACGTCGAAGAGGCTCTGGATGGCGTTCTTCGAGTCGTCGATCGCCGCCTTCGCCTCGTCGCAGTCCGCGCTCGGCACCGTCGCGTGCAGCTCACCGGCGAGGTAGCCGGCGATGGTGTACGGCAGCACGAAGTAGCCGTCGGCGAGACCCTGCATGAGGGCCGACGCGCCGAGGCGGTTCGCGCCATGGTCCGAGAAGTTCGCTTCGCCGATGACGAAGAGCCCGGGCAGGTTGGACATCAGGTTGTAGTCCACCCACAGGCCGCCCATCGTGTAGTGCGGCGCCGGGTAGATCCGCATCGGCGTCTTGTACGGGTTGTCGCCGGTGATCTTCGCGTACATGTGGAAGAGGTTGCCGTACTTCGACCGGATCGTGTCCTCGCCGTCGCGGCGGATCGCGTCGGCGAAGTCGAGGTACACGGCCCGCTTCGTGGCGCCGACCCCGAGGCCGTCGTCACACACGTACTTGGCGTTCCGCGACGCGACGTCGCGGGGCACCATGTTGCCGAAGGTCGGGTACTTCTCCTCGAGGTAGTAGTACCGGTCGGCGGCTGCGATCTGCTCGGGCGACTTGCCGGCGTCCGCAGGGTTCCGGGGCACCCAGACGCGCCCGTCGTTCCGCAGGGACTCGCTCATCAGCGTGAGCTTCGACTGGTAGTCGCCGTGCTGCGGGATGCAGGTCGGGTGAATCTGCGTGTAGCAGGGGTTCGCCATGAACGCGCCGCGCTTGTGGGCGCGCCACGCCGCGGTCACGTTGCAGTTCATCGCGTTCGTCGACAGGTAGAAGACGTTCGCGTAGCCGCCGGTGCCGAGCACGACCGCGTGGGCCATGTGGGCTTCGAACTTGCCGGTCTTCAGGTCGCGCACGACGATGCCGCGCGCCTTGCCGTCGACGACGATGAGGTCGTGCATCTCCTTGCGGGTGTGCAGCTCGACCTTGCCGGTGTCGACCATCCGGTTGAGGCTCGAGTACGCGCCGAGCAGCAGCTGCTGGCCGGTCTGCCCGCGGGCGTAGAAGGTCCGCGAGACGAGCACGCCGCCGAAGGTCCGGTTGGCGAGGGTGCCGCCGTACTCACGCGCGAACGGCACGCCCTGAGCGACCGCCTGATCGATGATGTTCGCGCTGACCTCGGCGAGTCGATACGTGTTCGACTCGCGGCCGCGGAAGTCACCGCCCTTGATGGTGTCGTAGTAGAGCCGGAACGTGCTGTCGTTGTCGTTCTGGTAGTTCTTCGCGGCGTTGATGCCGCCCTGAGCGGCGACGCTGTGCGCGCGACGCGGGCTGTCGTGGAAGGTGAACGCCTTCACGTTGTAGCCCTGCTCGGCGAGCGTCGCTGCGGCGGACGCGCCGGCGAGGCCGGTGCCGACGACGATCACACTGAACTTCCGCCGGTTGGTCGGGCCGACCAGCTTGAGGTCGGCCTTGTGCCGCGACCACCGGGTCTCGAGCGGACCGCCGGGGGCGCCGGACTCGAGCGTCGTAGGGGGTTGGGCGTTGGGCATGGGGTACTCCAGGGGACCTGGTCGTGTCGTCAGTGGGTCTCGTCGGCGCTGGCGGACTCGTCATCCGCCGCGTCGTCCGTGTCTTCGTCGTGGGCGTCGTCGTGCGATTCGTCGCCGTGCGCGTCGCCATGGTCGTCGGAGCTGGCGAACACCGCCAGACCGTCCGTCGGCAGACCTGCCATCACGGCCACGGGGATCGACGCGAAGCCGACCGCGAACACGACCGCGAGCGCCGCGCCGCCCTTCACGATGAGCGGCGTGTAGTTCTCGTGGTTCACGCCCAGCGACCGCGCCGCGCTCTGGATGCCGTGGTAGACGTGCCAGGCGACGGTCAGCGAGCCGGCGATGTAGAGCGCCGAGATCGCCGGGTTCGCGAGGGTGTCGAACGTCAGGTTGCCGACGCCGCCCTCGATGCCGCGGTTCATGCGCAGCTGGACGATGTGCACGACGAGAAAGACGAGCAGCGTCATCCCGCTGAGCGCCATCGTGCGGCTGGCCAGTGAACCGGCGCCGCCCCCCGTCTTCGACCCCTTGACGGCGTACCGGCTGGCCTTCGCCGACCGGTTCGACATCGTCAGGTTGATGACGAGCCCGATGTGCAGCGCGAACGCTGCCAGCAACCCGATCTCGATGAGCGGGAAGCCGGGGATCTCGTGCAGGTGGTGGGCGTACTCGTCGAGCGCGCCCGCGCCCTTGTAGATGTGAAGGTTGCCGTACAGATGCCCAATCAGGAATCCGACGAGCGCCAGCCCCGAAAGGCCAGCCAGCACCTTCTTGCCGATCGTCGAGCCGAACGCTCGGGTGAACCAGCTCACAGTACTTCCTCGGGACAGAGTCGAGGCGCTCGCGAGAGACGTCCGATTGACGCGGTGCGGCGACCCCGGAATTCACGGGTGGACGCGGTCTAGCACACCCGCGCGGATGTGCAAGCGTACGAACCCGAAGTCTGCGACGGCCAGCCGGGCCCGGGAGCCCGCGAAGACCTCTGCCGTCGCGTTCACAGAGGTAGATCGTCGTCACGCAGGCGCAACGGTCGCGCGACGATTCCGGCGATGGGCAGCCCGGCGCCGCGAGCGCCACCCAGCCCCCTTGACCCTCCTCGGGTCGTGGTCTACCACCGCCGCGCCCCCGTGCCTGCCGGCCCGAGCGCCCACTCGAACGTCGAGTCCGGCGCACCGACGGCGGGGGTTGCATCACGATTGGACCACCGCACCGACGAGGACAGCCGATGAAGCTGCACGAGTACCAGGCGAAGGAACTCCTGAAGGGGTTCGGCGTCCCCGTGCCCCCGGGCACGGCCGCGACCACGGTCGACGACGCCGTCAAGGCGGCGACCGACCTCGGCGGCAACTTCTGGGTCGTCAAGGCGCAGGTGCACGCGGGTGGCCGCGGCAAGGGCCGCTTCAAGGAGGCCGTCGACGCCTCGGTGCTCGAGCGCGTGGTCGCCGGTGACGGCGATGTCCCGGGGCAGGGCGGCGTCGCCCTCTGCCGCTCGATCGACGAGGTCCGCGCGGCCGCGTCGACGATGCTGGGCAACACCCTCGTGACGAAGCAGACCGGCCTCGACGGCGTCCAGGTGAACACGATCTACGTGACCACCGGCGCCGACATCGCCAACGAGCTCTACGCTGCCGTGCTGCTCGACCGCGCCAACTCGCGCGTCCTGCTGATGGCGAGCTCCGAGGGCGGCACCGAGATCGAAGAGGTCGCCGAAGAGAGCCCCGAGGCGATCCACAAGGTGTGGGCGCACCCGGCCGTGGGCCTCGCCCCGTGGCAGGCGCGCGAGATCGCCTTCCGCCTCGGCCTCTCGGGCAAGGCCCTCAAGCAGTGCGTCAAGCTGCTCATGGGCCTGTACAAGACGTACGTCGAGAGCGACGCGAGCATGGTCGAGATCAACCCGCTCGTGATCACGCCCGACGACGACGTCGTGGCGCTCGACGCGAAGATCGAGATCGACGGCAACGCGGAGTTCCGCCAGAAGGCGCTCGCCGCGAACTACGACGCGGCCGAAGACGACGCGTCCGAGGTCGAGGCCGCGAAGTACGACCTCTCGTTCATCAAGCTCGACGGCACCGTCGGCTGCATGGTGAACGGCGCCGGTCTCGCGATGGCTACGATGGACATCATCAAGTTCTACGGCGGTGAGCCGGCGAACTTCCTCGACGTGGGCGGTGGCGCCAACGCCGAGAAGGTCGCCGCGGCCTTCCGCATCATCACGGACGATCCCAACGTGAAGGGCATCTTCGTGAACATCTTCGGCGGCATCATGCGCTGCGACGTCATCGCGGAGGGCGTCATCGCCGCCGTGAAGGAGGTCGGCCTCGAGGTGCCGCTCGTCGTCCGTCTCGAAGGCACGAACGTCGAGGAAGGCAAGCGCCTGCTCAACGAATCCGGCCTCGCCGTCATCGCCGCCGACTCGATGGCGGACGGTGCCCAGAAGGTCCTCGCGGCCATCTCCTGACCCGACCCTCACGGAGCAATCCCATGTCGATTCTCGTCAATCGCGATACGAAGCTCATCGTGCAGGGCATCACCGGCTCGGCGGGCGGCTTTCACGCAAAGCAGTGCATGGCCTACGGCACGAACGTCGTTGGCGGTGTGACCCCCGGTAAGGGCGGTCAGACCTTCGAGGGCTCGGTGCCGATCTTCGATACGGTCGCCCAGGCGGTGGACGCCACCGGCGCCAACGCGTCGGTCGTCTTCGTGCCCCCGCCGTTCGCGGCGGACGCGATCATGGAGGCCGCCGGTGCGGGCATCGAGCTCGTCATCTGCATCACCGAGGGCATCCCCGTCCTCGACATGGTCAAGGCGAAGGCTGCGATCGCCGCCAGCGGCACGCGCCTCGTCGGTCCGAACTGCCCCGGCGTCATCACGCCCGGGGAGTGCAAGATCGGCATCATGCCGGGCCACATCCACACCCCCGGCCGCGTCGGCGTCGTGTCCCGCTCGGGCACGCTGACCTACGAAGCCGTCGGCCAGCTCTCGGCCCTCGGCATCGGCCAGTCGACCTGCGTCGGCATCGGCGGTGACCCGGTGAACGGCACGAACTTCATCGACGTGCTGTCGCTGTACCAGGACGACCCCGACACCGACGCCGTCATCATGATCGGCGAGATCGGTGGTACGGCCGAAGAAGAGGCCGCGGCCTGGATCAAGGACAACTTCACCAAGCCGATCGTCGGCTTCATCGCCGGCGCGACGGCGCCTCCCGGCAAGCGGATGGGCCACGCCGGCGCCATCATCTCCGGCGGGCAGGGCACGGCTGAAGAGAAGTACAAGGCGCTCGAGGCGGCCGGTGTGGTGCTCAGCCGCAACCCGTCGCATCTCGGCACGACGCTCAAGGACGCCGCCGGCCTCTGAGCCACGGCACACGCTGAACCCGACGCCCTCGGCCGTGCCGGGGGCGTTCGTACATCCGCCATGCCCGACGCGGCGGCGGACCATCCACGGAGACGAACATGGCCATCGAACGTACCCTCTCGATCATCAAGCCCGACGGCGTGAAGCGGAACCTCCTCGGCGAGATCCTCGGCCGCTTCGAGAAGGCCGGCCTCACGGTGATCGGCACGAAGCTCGTGCACCTCTCGCAGAAGGAGGCCGAGGGCTTCTACGCCGTGCACGCCGAGCGCCCGTTCTTCGGCGAGCTCGTCGAGTTCATGACGAGCGGTCCGGTGCTCGTGACCTGCCTCGAGGGTGAGGACGCCATCGCGAAGAACCGCGAGATCATGGGCGCCACGAACCCCGCCGAGGCCGCCGAGGGCACGATCCGTCGCGACTTCTCGGCGTCGATCGGCGAGAACACCGTCCACGGCTCGGACGCTCCCGAGACCGCGGCTGTCGAGGTGGCGTACTTCTTCGCCTCGACCGAGCTGCACTCGCGGTGAGCGCGTCCCCGCTCGAATACGTCGAGGGCGTCACGCCACAGCGTGACGCCCTCGTGCGTTTGTACGACGCCGTCGGATGGTCGGCGTACACGGCGAATCCGGACCAGCTCGTGGCCGCTGTCGACGGGTCCGCGTGGGTCCTGACCGCGTGGGACGACGGCGCACTGGTCGGGCTGATCCGCGCGGTGTCCGACGACGCGTCGATCGCGTACCTGCAGGACGTGCTCGTCCAGCCGTCGCACCACCGGCGCGGCATCGGTCGCGTGCTCGTGACGCGCTTTCTCGAGCGGTTCGAGCACGTGCGGCAGCGCATCCTGCTCACCGACGACCGCCCGGAGCAGCACGCCTTCTATGCGTCGCTCGGGTTCTCGGATACCCGCGCCCTGACGAAGGTGCAGCTGCATACCTTCGTGTCGTATCGAGGGCTTACGCTCGAATAGGTCATGGCCGCCGCGTCGGGCTCGGCGTCGAATTTCGCTTGCATTGGGCGCCTCGGGCACCCAGCCTGCGGCGGACTGATGCGCCGAGCCCCCGACGAAGCCATGACCGAGAAGCGGTTGCCCGAACTCCGCGACGTGCAGCGAGACGACGAAGGTCGTGCGCTGCTGCTGTCGATGACCTTCCCCGAGCTGAAGCGCTGGGTGCAGGACGACCTCGGCGAGAAGCCCTTCCGCGCGAAGCAGCTGTGGAAGTGGCTCTACATCCGCATGGTCAGCGACTTCGACGAGATGACGGACCTGTCGAAGTCCGTCCGCGCCAAGCTGAAGGACGCCGCGCGCATCGACGTGCTCACCCTCGAGGACGTCTACACCTCGGCGGACGGCACGCGAAAGCTCACCTGGACGACCCTCGCTGGAGCGACGATCGAGTCGGTGCTGATCCCGACCGAGGACCGCAACACCCTGTGCATCTCGTCGCAGGTCGGCTGCGCAATGAACTGCCAGTTCTGCCTCACCGCGCGGATGGGGCTGCGTGGGCAGCTGACGACGGCCGAGATCGTGAATCAGGTCGTCGGCACGCGGCGGCTCTACGAAGAAGAGCAGCACCTCTCGAACATCGTCTTCATGGGTATGGGTGAGCCCTTCCACAATCCGGACAACGTCATCCCGGCGACGCGGATCCTCATCCACCGCGACGGGCTGAACTTCTCGAAGCGCAAGGTGACGGTGTCGACGTCCGGCCTCGTGCCCGAGATCGAGCGGTTCGGCGCCGAGTCCGAGGCGCAGCTCGCCGTCAGCCTGAACGCGACGACGGACGAGGTCCGCGACTGGATCATGCCGATCAATCGTCGGTACAACCTCGACCGGCTTCTCGGTGCCCTGCGTAGCTACCCGTATCGAAAGCACGAACGAGTGACCTTCGAGTACGTGATGTTGGACGGTGTGAACGACTCGGACGACGACCTGTGTCGGCTGGTGCGCATCGCGTCGAGCATCCCGTGCAAGGTGAACCTGATCCCGTTCAACCCGCACCCGGGCACCGAGTTTCGGCCGACGCCGATGCCGCGGGTTCGGGAGTTTCGCGAGCGGCTGCAAGGCAAGCACATCCACGCGACGATCCGCGTGACGCGCGGCGACGACGAGATGGCGGCGTGCGGGCAGCTCGGCAAGCCCGGGCCGAAGCAGCCGAAGCGGATGCGCCCGCCGGAGTCGTTCGTCGAGGCCGTCCGCGCCGAAGACACGCCCTGAACGCACAGGGCACGGGGCACAGGGCAGGGGGGCGGCCAACCTCACGGATCCGAGCCATTTCGAGGCGCTCGATCCGGGGCGGTAACGGCGGGATGCGCGGTCGATTGCACGACCGTTGAGGCGAATGGTGGTTTTGCCTACGATGCCGCCCACCTCAGCGTCCGACACGCACCTGCCACATCCCCGGTACGACCATGCCCGTCCGCTTTCGGCTGCTTTGCTGCGCCGTTCTGTCCTGCGCCCTCGGCGCTACCGCCTGTTCTGACGACCCGTCCGACGGCGGATCCACCGACACCGGCACCGATACGACCGATACCGGCGCCGACGTCGCGGACGACACGGGCGATGACACGTCCGAAGACACCGGCGAGGACACCTCGGTCGACGCCGAGCCCGACGCGGAGCCGGATGTCGAAGAAGACGCCCTGGCCGACGTCGAGGTCGACGCCCCCGTCTGCGGCGGTGAGACCCAGTGCATCGACGAGCGCACCGGGCGGCCGAGCCTGACGGTCTGCCGCGAGGCCGGGTACCCCGAGGGCACGCTGTGCATCGCCGAGAGCGACACGCTGGCGTGCTGCGTCCCGCCGTTCGCCTGCGAGACCGACGACGACTGCGAAGCCGCCCGCGCCGACGAGGGCTTCTGCCCGGACGACCGGTACGGCTGCACCTGCGTCGTCGAGACCGGGACCTGCGTGCCCGACGTCTGCTCGACGGACGCCGAGTGCGGCGAAGGCGAGTCCTGCCTCACCGGTCGCTGCCAGGAGACCCCGGACGCGGCGACGTACGTGGCGCGCATCCTGACGCGCGAGAATGTCGGCGCCACCGGCTCGACGCGCCAGATGGTCGCGGTGGCCGTGTCGCCGGACGACGCGACGGACACGCTGCCCGGCGCGGCGATCGACTGGACGGTCGCCGAGGGTGACGCGACGATCGATGCCGCGGGTCTGCTGACCCTCGGCGACACCGCTGGTGCGGTCACGGTCGAGGCACGGGTTGCCGCGAACAGCGCGGACCCGGGCGATTCGGTCGTCATCGACGCGGTCGACGCCGCAGAGGACCGCGAGATGCTCGTCATCGTGTTCGACGAGTCGACCCGCGCCGCGATCGAGGGTGCGTCGGTGCTCCTCGTTGGCGACGACTTCACCGAGACGGGCCTGACGGACGACGCCGGGCGCGTGCGGTGGGATGACCTCGACGGCGGCGACCTGCACGTGTTCGCCGACGGCTACGCGTACGTGTCGGTCTACGGCCTCGAGGACGGCACCCACGCGGTCGCCCTGACGCCCACGCAGCGCGCCCGCATCACCGAGGTCCGCGACGGGTTCGTCTGCGACACCGAGGACCCGTTCACCACGCTCGACGAGACGGAGTGCGGGTCCGGCGACCTGCCGCCGTGCCTCTGCTACGAGCTCGAGAACATCGACGTCGTGAAGGGCGTGCCGTCGTTCGAGAACGTCGCCGGTGGCGGCGAGCTCGACATCTCGCTCAGCGGGTTCAGCCTCGGCAACACCCTGCTGGACCTGAACTTCGACCTCATCGTCGGGCCGAACATCGAGCGGATCATCCCGCCGAACCCGGTCATCAACCTCGACGACCCGGTCGACATCCCGTCCGGCGTCACGATGTACTTCAACAACTCGCCCTTCGTGGACTCGTTCATCGGCACGGCGCCGGCGGGCGAGCGGACCCTGTGGTCGATCGGCGGCTCGGTGCCGCTCGGTGAGACCCTCGTCGAGCTGCTGCCCAGCCTGAGCGGCGACCTCGAGTTCGGCCCGATCATCGCGGCGGTGCTGCCGCTCTTCGAGGACTTCTACAGCGGCGTGACCGAGTCCGTGACGCTGACGCCCGGCGGCACCTTCCCGGTGCGCGACCCGGGTCTCGTGCTCGAGGTGCCGACCCAGCGACGTCTCGAGGTCGACGCGCCGGCGCTGCCCGAGGTGGGCGAGGCGTGGGCCGACACCTTCATCGTGCTCGGCGGCGCGCTCGTGCCCGGCGAGGGCTTCGTGCCCACCGGTGTCAGCGGCGCGACGGACGTCGTCGGTCGCGGCGCGGCCGACGGCATCGTCGACGCGGACGAGGACGAGGACGGCAACCAGAACCCGTTCATCTCGATGGCGCCCATCCACGGGTCGATCAACACGTCCAGCACGCAGTACCTCTTCGCCAGCGTCGCGCTGACCCTGGGCGACGTGCCCGGCGCGCCGCGCGAGGCGACCTCGGGCCTGCTCACGGCGATCGAGCCGGGTGGGGCGCTGCCGTCGGTGCTCGAGTACGGGCGTGAGGCGTTCCCGCCGATTCCGGCCGGGTCGAGCTGGTCGAACGACGAGGGCGAGCGCACCCTCGCGCTCGAGGGCAACGGCGCCGACTGGGCGTTCTACCGCGTCGTGTTCCGCGGCGACGGGGACCGCCTGTGGGTCGTGTACGTGCCCGCCGACACCGAGTCGGTCGTGCTGCCCGAGCCCGCCGAGGACTACGAGGACCGCGTGGCCCGCGGTCGCGCGAACGTCGTCGGCGTCGGCTTCCGTGGCGACGCGGTGACGTACGGCGAGCTCTTCGAGGCGAACGGGACGAACCTGCCCGAGCTCTTCGAGTTGGTGGATCGCTTCGCGGTCGCCGGCTTCTGAGCCGGTCCGCGGGCCGGGCGCCGTCACGCTCCCTCCGATCGAGCATTGACGGCGCCCGCCGCCTGCGGCACAGCCACGAGGTGAACCTCGGACCGGAGCCCCCGTGCCGCGCCTCGACTACGACTATACGAACCTGACCGCCGACGTCGTCGGCGTCGACCACGGCATCTCCGACGCGGACATCGACGCCCTGCGGCCCGCGCTCGCGGCGGCGGTCGACGACCTGCACGAGTTCGGGGCCGGCGAAGACCGGGTCTTTCTCGACCTGCCCGACGTCGACCCGACCCCGCTGATCGAGCGCGCCCGCGAGGACGCCGAGCGGTTCACCGATCTGGTCGTGCTGGGCATCGGCGGCTCGTCCCTCGGTGCGCGGGCGGTCTACTCCGCGCTGACGCGCCCGTACACGGGGGACCACCGCGACGGCTCGACGCGAGACGGGGTGCGCCTGCACTTCGTCGAGAACGTCGACGCGGTCGCCACCATGGACCTGCTCGACCACCTCGATCTGCGCACGACCGCGTTCAACGTGGTCACCAAGAGCGGCAACACGATCGAGACGATGTCGACCTTCGCCATCATCCGCGAGCGGCTCATCGACCGCTTCGGGTTCGATGGATACCAGCAGCGGGTCATCGCCACGACGGATCCGCGCCGCGGCGGTCTGCGCCAGATCGTCGAGGCCGACGGGCTCACGTCGTTCGACGTGCCCCCCGGGGTCGGCGGTCGGTTCTCGGTCCTGACCCCCGTCGGGCTCTATCCGCTCGCCGCCGCCGGGCTCGACATCGAGGCGCTGCTGCACGGCGCCCGCCGTGCGCGCACGCGCGCCGGTGAGCGCGCGGCCGAAGAGAACCCCGCCGGGCTCTTCGCTCTCGCGCAGGTCGCGTTCCACGAGCGCGCGATGCGCGACGTCGTGCTCATGCCGTACGCCGTCGGGCTCGCCGACACCGCCGCGTGGTTCGTGCAGCTCTGGGCCGAGAGCCTCGGCAAGAAGCGCCGCGCCGAGGACGGCACGGTCGAGCACGTCGGGCCGACGCCCATCGGCGCAATCGGCGTCACCGACCAGCACTCGCAGCTGCAGCTGTACATGGAGGGGCCGCCGACGAAGAACCTCGTGTTCGTCGAGGTCGGCACCACCGAGGTCGCGTCCACCGTGCCGTCCCTCGGGGACGCCTGCAGCAGCCTGCGCCACCTCTCGGGGCGCAGCCTGGACGAGATCATGCTCGCCGAGCTGCGCGGCGTGCGCGCCGGCCTCGCGGAGGTGGGCCGCCCGACGTCGACCTTCCGCATGGACGTCCTCGACGCGGACACCCTCGGGCAGCTGCTGATGACCCTCGAGTGCGCCACCGCGATCGCAGGGCACATGCTCGGCGTGGACCCCTACGACCAGCCGGGGGTCGAGCTCGGCAAGCGCTACGCCCACGGGCTGCTCGGGCGCGACAAGGAGCGCGCCTACGCCGAGCAGCTCCGTGAAGGCATGGCGAACCGCACGACACGGGTCGTCCGCGGCTGACCGCGGCCTGGGCGTCCGCACGCTCCTGCGCCGCCCATGCGAGCGTCAGTCCGAGTTCGTGCGGTCGTACGGGATCGCGTGGAACTTGATCGTGTTCGTCGGTGTACCGACGCCGACGGGCACGCCCATCACGATGATCACGTGGTCCCCGGGGCCCGCGATGCCGGCGTCGACGAGCTGGTCCTCGACCATCTCGATGAGCGAGTCGGTCTCGAAGCGGACGTCGGTGAACACCGGCGTGATGCCGCGGTAGAGCGCCATGCGGTTGTACGTCGCGCGCACGGGCGTGAAGGCGAGCACATCCCGCGACGGGCGGTTCGTCTTGATGAGCCGGGCCGTGCCGCCGCCCATCGTGAAGCACGAGATCGCGCTGACGTTGAGTTCCTGCGCGGCGACGGTCGCGGCACGGGCGATGGCGACCGAGAACGTCTGGATCGACTCCGACCCGCGCAGCGTGACCCGGTCACACTGGATGAACGGGCTCGCCTCGGCTTCGCGGATGATCGACGCCATCATCTTCACCGCTTCGACCGGGTACTCACCGGCGGCGGTCTCGCCCGAGAGCATCACGGCGTCGGTGCCGTCGAAGATCGCGTTCGCGACGTCCGACGCTTCGGCGCGAGTCGGACGCGGGTTCACCGTCATCGACTCGAGCATCTGTGTCGCCGTGATCGTGAGCTTGCCCATCGAGTTGGCGAGGTCGATGGCCTCCTTCTGCACCGTCGGGACCTGCTCGGGCGGCAGCTCGACGCCGAGGTCGCCTCGGGCGATCATGATGCCGTCGCTCGCGGCGATGATCGCGTGCAGGTTGTCGACCGCCTGCGGCTTCTCGATCTTGGCGATCGTGTGCGGCGCGTCCGGGCCGCTCGGCAGGTAGCACCGGAGCTGGTGCATATCGAGCGGGCTGCGGACGAACGACAGCGCGACGAAGTCGACGCCGAGCTCGAGACCGAGCTCGAGGTCGGCGCGGTCCTTGGCCGTGAGGGACGGCATCGAGATCCGCGTGGCCGGCAGGTTCACGCCCTTGCGGTTCTTCAGGCGACCGCCGACGAGCACCTTCACGTCGACCTCGGTCTCGGTCACCGAGCACACCCGCATGCGCAGCAGCCCGTCGTCGACCAGGATCTCCTGGCCCACCTCGACGTCCTGCGGCATCCGCGGGTAGCTCACCGAGCACCGCTTGTTGTTACCCTCGACCTTCTCGGTGGTGAACACGAAGTGCTGGCCCGCGGTGAGATCGACGCCGCCTTCGGGGAAGGTCCCGACCCGGATCTTGGGGCCCTGCAGGTCCTGCAGGATGGCGACCGGGACGCCCATCTCGCGGCTGGCCTGCCGCACCCGGGCGTACACCGCGCGGTGGTCGTCGTGGGTGCCGTGGCTGAAGTTGAGGCGGGCCACGTTCATGCCAGCCTTGATGAGCTGGCGAATCGTGGTGTCGTCGGACGAAGCCGGGCCGATCGTGCAGACGATCTTGGCGCGTCGCATGCGAGGTCCTTTCACTGGGGGATGGCGCGCGGCCGCGCACATCCGCTGGCGCCCCGCGTCGCGTGTCACCATGCGAACGGGTGCCCCCGGTGGTCAAGCGATGTAGACGACGCAAGGCGTCAACGCCGCCCCCGTCACCCGCTGGTCACC
>Ga0209692_10003844_pt1 | contig 14105 bp, 17 predicted proteins | sample tdDd472_FD_187129 | JGI IMG/M metagenome (GOLD analysis project Ga0209692, IMG submission 187129) | Marine sediment microbial communities from the Atlantic coast under amendment with organic carbon and nitrate - tdDd47.2 (SPAdes)... | ecosystem: Environmental > Aquatic > Marine > Coastal >...
TTAAAAATATAATTTGTCATTATTTGATATGTATAGATATATTACATAACATATCTATAAATAATATTGTCCAATTTTAATTGGAATAGCTGTAATAAAATAGAATGTCTAGTCAAACAGTAACCTATATATCAATTTGAACGTCATTAATACTAATAAATATATCACTATAATGACTATCACATAATACACACATATTGTCTAACAATATATACATTTGGTCTTGTTTTATATATTTGGCATAATATGGAACATATATTTCTCCATTATTATTGCACATGATACACTTGCATGAGATACAAGAATCATACATTACAGGAATTGTACATATACAATACTTCTTACATGACTTATCTAATTTATCTGAAGTTGAGACATATAGTATTCCTGCTTTTCCAAATGAACACTCGCATAATTTACAATAAGGACAAATATCATCCACTATATTTTCTTTTCTTCCACATATTTTGCACCAATTAAAATGTTTAGGATAGAGTCGAGATACTTGATGGAAAGATTTATGAGTGACTGTGTTTGGATATTTTTCATATATTTTCTTAACAGGATACAGTTCTGCACATTTATCACATAATCTAATACAATCATTTACAATATTTTTTATGGTTATATTTTCCACTGTTACACTAAAATCTTTGGAATATATGTTGCCTCTATTACACCTACATCTTTTACAAATACATGCATTACATCCATCGTATTGGTACATGTGATATTTTTCTATACATGTTATATCGTCATAATATCCATGTTTTATTTTTTCTGTAATACCTAACTTTCCTATATCACAATCACACCTATTACATATTGTACAAATTTTAGAATAACTACAAGGACCATTGCAAACTAGGCATGAATGCTTAAAGCAGTATTCTCCATCCCATCTAACAGATTCACAATTAACAAATTGACATATATCTTGTGGACATGCTTCTTGTTGTATATCTTTATAATCATTACATTTTGGACATGTATGGTAAACACAATAAGTAGAGTTATAAATAGCAGTTTTTTCACAATTATCTGCGATACATTTATCACCATAAATAATCCCCCAATATATACACTTTCTATCTGTTATATTGGGTATATATTCAGTTTGTACATAAACAACAGAATCTGTGATAATATCAGGATCTATGTTTTCAATATCTATGTTTTCAATATCTATTTTATCAATATCTACGTACATTACATACTTTTTGATAGTATTTACAATTGCTAAATTATCGGTATGATTTTTGCAATATTTGTATATATCTACCTGTTCATCACAATTATGATACATACATATATCTTCGTTGCAATATTTAACAGATTTGTCAATAATGTTGAAACATTTACTATGGTTACACCTATTATATATAGGACCATTCTTTTGGCATGTATCACAAAAGGTATCTATCGTGTAATTTGAACATCCTTTACACTGATGATCTTCACAATATGTAAATCCATCTACACATTTTTTCTCACAATTTTCAACTATACATATTTTCTGATGGGAAAAACAAAATCCATTATAACTTGTATTTAGGCAGTCAAACTTCCGACATATCATATTTATTGTAATAGTTATTTATAATTAGTTGTAATGTTATACATTATAATAATCAATTTTTATTTTTGAAATATACAGATTAATAGGCAAAAAATTGATATTTTAACAGTATAAATTACATACATTATACTATATTATAATTATATAATTATATACATTGATAAGATAGTAGATTATGAACAAGTTAAGAAATGGTATGATATCAGGATCTGCTGTATGTGTTATAGCCCATCCTACAGATACTTATTGGTATAGATTACTGCTTAACAACAAGCCTCAAAAATTGGGCATAAAATCATTATATAATGGAGTAACATTTAATATTATATCTACGGGGATAAAGGGTATTGCATTATTTTCTGTTCAAGATGTGGTAAATGACATATTTATAAGATTAGGATATAGTAAAGCAATATCATCAATATATTCTGGTATTTGTGCAGGAGTTGTATTAGGAACTATAGCTAACCCAATAAATGCCATTAAGGTACCTCTTCAAGTATCATATAACAGAATAACTACTGCTAATGCATGTAAGCAAATTTATAATAAATATAAATTAAGGGGTTTTTATAATGGTGGATTATCTATATTTTTAAGAGATTTAACATATTCTACAGTATATTTCCCACTGTTTACATATTTGTACAATAATAGCAATATGAATAAATTATGTTGTACTATGATATCTGGTATGACAAGTGTTTTAATTAGTTATCCATTTAACTGTGTAAGATTATACAGACAAGATATAAGGAACAATATATCTTTTATGGATGCATTTAAGAAATCATTTGAATTATCAACAAGGAATTTTAAATCTCTTATTATTATGGCATTAAGAATTCCGCTATTAAACGGTCTTACTCATATAATATATATGAGACTGAATAAAAATTGATATGTTTTACATATATCATAATTATATTTATTTATGATATATATGGATATAGATATAAGCCTTACAAAAATTATAAAGCCATCGATAGGTATATTATGTGGGATATTAGTATATTATGGAATTTTACAGTATATAATACTTAATATTATAACATTGATATATGTTATATCAAAATCAGTTGTTGCGATAGAGAATGATGGTGAAAATACAACAAAAATGTGGATTATGTTGATGTGTATTATTAATATTGATTATATATTGAACATGTTATCTAGTATGATGCCATTTGGATTTTTATATCAATTTGTAAGGATATGTGCATTAATATGGATGAATAGATCTGATAATAATATTAATAATATGTATGATAGGACAGTAAAAATTGTGTATAAAAAGTACGGCAATGTATTAGATGAATATATAAATACTATAGATGCATATAAATCATATATGAATGAAAAATTGGATGGAATTGTAGACATATCTTATGATACTGTATCACAAATACTTACAAACCATAAACAAATCCTTCAAAAGCACATAAAAGATGATAAGACAGATTAATTTATACATTTTATACATATGGACTTATCTGATCCACAATTACAATTAAATGATGCAAATATAAATAAATATAGGACTGCTGGTCATATTGCAAGCAAGGCTATAAATATGTTAGTATCATCAGCAAAACCTAATTCAAGAGTGATGGATTTATGTAAATTAGGTGACCAGTTTATAATTGATGAAGTCAGTAAAGTGTATAGTAAAATAGAGCACAAGGGAATAGCATTTCCCACATGTATAAATATAAATAATGTTGGTGGATATTTTACTACTACTTGTGATGATACTGTAGTATTAAAAGACAATGATCTAGTAAAAATAGAAATAGGTGTTCATATTGATGGATATCCTGCATTGCAAGTATTTACATGTATAATTGATGGTGAAACAGACAAACCAACTAAATTATCTGATAAAGGAAGAGTATCTATAGCATGTTCAGAGGCAAGTAAAGAAATATTAAAAATAATGAAACCTGGAAATAAGAATACAGATGTTGTAAAGATTTTGGAAAAGGTTGCTAAGAAATATAATTGTTCATTGCCAATAATAGGAGATGAGGGTATAGCACCAACAACATCATATCAAATAAGTAGAAATATTATTGATGGTTATAATGATGATTCAGATGAGTATATTCATCAATTAATTTTGTGTAGAGATAATGAAGAAGTGTATGGATATAAATTGGCAGAAGAGGAATTTTTAGAAGATGAAGTGTATGCTATAGATATTACTATGTGTTCTGGTACGGGTAAATTAAACAGAATGACAGATTATGTAAATATATACAGAAGAGATCACAGACATAAATGCAATTTAAAATTAAAAGCATCAAGACATACACTTAATATATTTAATGGTATGTGGTTTCCCTTAAATACAGATAATAATAGGGATAATAAATTTAGATTAGGTTTAAAGGAATGCATAAGGAAGGATTTATTAGTCCCATATATTCCTGTAAGTGTGAAAGAGGACTATGTTATAGGAAGAATAAAATTTACAGTTATAGTTAAGAATAAACCGATATTAATAACGGGAAGATCTATGGATAAACAAATAAATAAATTTTCTTAGTATACTTAATCATACTTAATCATATATATTCATATATGATTGAATATAAATTTATAGCTATTTCTAATTACAGCTATTCCAGTTAAAATTAGACAAATAAACTTAGTTAATTAGTCTATTTATTTTCTAGATCTTCTTTTTTTACCTTTAGATTTTCTTTTAGATTTTTTACCTTTGGATTTTCTTTTAGATTTTCTTTTAGATTTTTTACCTGCTTTTTTTGATGATTTTCTTTTAGATTTTCTTTTAGATTTTCTACCTGCTTTTTTTGATGATTTTCTTTTAGATTTTCTACCTGCTTTTTTTGATGATCTTCTATTAGATTTTTTTGCTGGTTTTTTTGCTTTTGATTTTCTTCTTCTTTTTCCACCAGCTTGAGTAAGGATATTATTAAATTCGTCTTCCATTGTAATATATAACTATTCTATATTTATTTTTATACGATAAACATTTATAAAAACTCCCCTTATTATGGTATATAAAAAATTCTATATATAAACATACTAAATATGGCATCAATATTATGTTCAATATGTAATACAAGTGCAACTTCTCTTAAAAATAGAACATTATCACAAAATCCTATATGTAATGATTGTAGCGTATGTTTATTTTGTATTATTAAAAAAAAGTGCACTAATTTTTGCAATATATGTTGTGTAAAATGTAAACGGTGTGAAAAAGTGATGTTGCTTGATAATTGGCCAGAAACTATAATAAGTAAAGATGGATATTGTGAGAAGTGTATATGTTTATGTAAATTTTGTTCAAAATATGTTGATAATAAGAATGTTATATTAAGGAAAACAGCTAAAGGGAACAAGATCCGATATTGTGAACAATGTTTAAGAGATAAGAGAGAGCCCAAAGGTACAAAATATAGATATGATATAATACTGGATGATAAGAACTTTCATACAGGATGGAAAAAGGTTCAAATGATTATAAAATGTACAAGATGTAAAAGAGATTTATGGGTAAAATACAAGTCACTACAGAAGGTATGTAACAGATGTTCAGGTAAAAAGACAAAAGATAAGTTAGTAGATCCATCTGATAATAATAATAGATATAAACTAGTAAAAGGAAAATGGGAGTTGTATGAAGTTGCAAATAAGTGTAAGAAATGTTTGTTGATGTATTGGGTTAAAAAGGATAATATTAGCAGTAATAATTTATTTGGTATGTGTTCAAACTGTAATCCATCAACAGAAACAGATAAGTATAAATATGATAAAAAGAATCAATTATGGATATTTTACAGAAAAAGGACAAACTGTAAAGTATGTGATAAGATAAAATGGATGTATGTAGATGAAAATAATCCAGATATATTTATATGTAAAAAATGTAGTAATTGCACATAGTAATATACTACAATTTTTTTGCTACATTTAGCAATTCATCATTATTCATATTTGAGCACATACGAAGTATTAATTGCAACTCATAATATGTTGGTAATCCTTTATATTCTCCATCTGTTTCAAGTGATGGTATATTATTTATCCTCATATAATCTATTATTTTCCTGCATTCTGCATTTCTATTTATCCATTCAGTACAATTAGCATCACATTTTTTTTCTCTTAATTTTTTATTGCTGTTATATTTAGCAAGGAATAAAAAATCTATTTCAGGTAAATTTCGTTTCCGTGCATATCTTACATATTTTTTAACTGTATCAATAGGTATTATATGGCATTCCTTATAATTTGCAATTTTATATGAATCTCCTCGTAATGGTTTTACACATCCTTTAGCATTTTTACCTGTATTACAAGTGGCTCTAAAAGCTTCATATTTTTTGACAACATCATCATATGTTATCCCATAATCAACTCCTAATTTCTGATTAACTTTATTATGAATATCATAAAACCATTTAGTTAGCTTATCCCTATTTTCCATAACATCCATTGTTAATTTGGTATCATCTTCATTAATAAATTGTTTATATGAATCTCTGCAATATTTGCAAGGTAAAACATCTCCTAATAACCTAAAAAAATCTATATAGTTTTTTTTATCATTTTCTGTGGGATTAGTTGGGTATCCAAAAGTAATGCAATGATTACTAATCCAACAACCGGGTCCCCATATTTTTGTGATCATTCCGGCATTACTCATATATAATCATATATACAAATTATGTTTTTTGTGGATATATGGTTTATACTGATTCTACTGAACAACTAAAAAATTGATTTTATAATTATAAAGTTAATTGGTTAATATGATTACAACATTACGAGTAATTATATCAAATATATGCCAAAAATATTTTATTGTATGCCGATACAGGTAATTAGTAGAATACTAGATGAATTCAATAAAGAAGAGCCAAATCAAAGCAAGTTAATAAATTTAGTTGAAAAATTACCATTAGATGATATTAATGCACAAGATAATAATAATTGTACAGCACTGATACATTCTGTAAGATATGGTTATATTAAAGTGGCTAAATTATTGTTAGGAAAGGAAGGTATTGATGTAAACATACAAGATGAGTTTGGAGAAACAGCATTAACAAGAGCATCTTTTAATGGTAATACTAAAATAGTTAAGTTATTGTTAGGAAAGGAAGGTATTGATATAAATATACCAGATAATAATGGATTAGTTGCACTAATAAATGCATCAGAATGTGGACATATAGATATAGTTAAATTATTATTGGAACATAAAGATATTAATATTAATATCTGTTCAAATAAGTGGACAGCGTTAATGTGTGCATCAAGAAATAATTATGTTGATATAATGAAATTATTATTGGATCATAAAGATATTGATGTTAATGCACAAAATTATGACGGAAATACAGCATTAATATATGCATCTCAAAAAGGCTATACTGAAGTTGTTAGATTGTTACTAGGACATAAGGATATTGATATTAATATATGTAACAAATATGGATGTACACCAATAAAGATGGCATTGTTATATAATCATGCAAAAATAGTTAAGTTGTTAAGAAATAAAATTGATTTATAATTAGTAAGTTTAACCAACTATTATAATTACAATATTATTAGTAATTATATTGGGAATGTCAAAGGTATTCTATGATAAGCCTATAATTGATCAGATATTTGAGGAGTTTAATAATAAAGGATATAAATCAGACCAAGATAAGCTAATAAATTTAGTTCGTAGATTACCACCAGAAGATATTAATAAACAAGATAAAGATGGGAGTACAGCATTAACATATGCATCTTATTATAAGTGTATTGAAATAGTTAAATTATTGCTGGAACATAGAGATATTGATATAAATAAACAAGATAAGTATGAATCTACAGCATTAACATATGCATCTTCTTGTAATTGTATTGAAATAGTTAAATTATTGCTGGAACATAGAGATGTTGATATCAATATACAAAATTGTATTGGGTACACAGCACTAACGATTGCTGTTGAAGGAAGATTTATTGAAATATTAGAATTATTGAAAAAATACCAAAAAAATTGATTTATAATTAGTAAGTTTAACCAACTATTATAATTACAGTATTATTAGTAATTATATTGGGAATGTCAAAGGTATTCTATGATAAGCCTATTATTGATCAGATATTTAAGGAATTTAATAAAATAAAACCAGAGAAAAAAAGGCTACTAAATTTAGTTAGCAGACTACCACTAGAAGATATTAATAAAACAGATATAGTTCAGGAAACAGTATTAATGCTAACTATCCAATATGAATTTGCATTTACGTGCAAATGTACTGAAATAGTTAAATTATTATTGGAAAAGGAAGGTATTGACATTAATATAAAAAATAAGTACGGGGATACTGCATTAACACAAGCATGCTATTGCTATAGTACTGAAACAGTTAAATTATTATTGAAACATAAAGATATTGATGTTAACATACAAGATAATGATGGAAAGACAGCACTAATAATTGCAACTGAGGAAGAATTTACTGGAGCAGTTAAATTATTATTAGAGCATAAAGATATTGATGTTAACGTACAAAATATATATGGAAATACAGCGCTAACATATGCACCTATTGTCATAGAATAGAAATAGTTAAATTATTTGAAAATCATAATTCTAGCAAAAAAATTGATTTATAATTTGTATGTAAAACCAACCATTATAATTACAGTATTACAAGTAATTATATTGGGAATGTCGAAGGTATTCTATGATAAACCAATTATAGACCAGATATTTGAAGGATTTGATAAAGATGAGAAGGATCAAAATAAATTAATAAAATTAGTTAGTATATTACCACCAGAAGATATCAATAGACAAAAAAATAGAGATACATCACTAATATTGGCGTCTTATTTTGGCATAACTGAAATGGTTAAATTATTGTTGGAACACAAAGATATTGCTGTTAATATACAAGATAGTCATGGATGGACAGCACTTATATGTGCAACTTATAAGCGCCATGCTGAAATAGTAAAATTATTATTGGAACATAAAGATATTGATATTAACATACAAAATTATAATGGAGAGACAGCACTAATAATTGCTACTAAAGGAGAATATACCGAAATAGTTAAATTGTTAGAAAATTATAATTAATTTATCCAACATAAATTCCAAGAGATATACCTTTTGATTGCAGAAAATAAAAAACACACAATAAGGCATAACAAATACCACGTATTACATATTATCAGACCATAAAATAGTACATATCATATTATATTTTTTAATATAGTAAAATTTAAGTCAAAAATATTTTTACCATAAACCTATCTATGGAAACATCTGTATGAAAAAGAATCTGTATAATAGTACAGTATATAAGTTACATGTGTAACATATTAATAAATATACGGTCCATTATACAGTTCCTACAGATAATTACAATAGATTGTAAATACTCTTGAAGTTGAAATTAAAAAAATTGATTTATAATTTGTATGTAAAACCAACCATTATAATTACAGTATTACAAGTAATTATATTGGGAATGTCGAAGGTATTCTATGACAAGCCTATAATTGATCAGATATTTGAAGAATTTGATAAAGGATTCGAACAAGATCAAGATAAATTAATAAATTTAATTAGTAGATTGCCACCAGAAGATATTAACAAACAAGATAATGGTGGATATACAGTATTAATGTTAGTTATCATAAATGAGTATAATGATAAAATAATAAAATTATTACTAGAAAAAGAAGGAATGAGTATCAATATACAAAATAGTGATGGAGATACATTATTAATATATGCATCTCTATGCAACTATACTGAACTAGTTAAATTATTGTTAGAAAAAGAAGGAATTAATGTCAATATACAAAATAGTGATGGAAATACAGCATTAACATATGCATCTTGCTATAATTATGTTGAAATAGTTAAATTATTATTGGAACATGCTGATATTGATGTTAACATACAAGATAATAATGGAGAGACACCACTGATGGTTGCATCCAAAAACGAATGTACAGAAATAGTTAAATTGCTGAAAAAATACCAAAAAAATTGATTTATAATTAGTAAGTTTAGTTAGTCAGTATAATTACAGTACTATAAGTAATTATATTGGGAATGTCGAAGGTATTCTATGATAAGCCTATAATTGATCAGATATTTGAAGAATTTAATAAAATAAAACCAGACAAAAAAAGGCTATTAAATTTAGTTAGCAGACTACCACCAGAAGATGTTAATAAACAAAATAGTAGAAATACAGTACTAATATTAGCATCTAGATATAGCTATACTGAAATAGTAAAATTATTATTAGAAAAAGAAGGTATTGATGTTAATATACAAAATGAGCATGAAAATACAGCGCTAATATATGCATCTGTATTTACAAGTCGTATTGAAGTATTTAAATTATTATTGGAATATAAAGATACTGATGTTAATATACAAAATAATGAAGGAAATACAGCACTTATGGTTGCATCCCCAAGAGGACATACTGAAGCAGTTAAATTATTATTGGGACATAAAGATATTGATGTCAATATACAAAATAATGAAGGAAATACAGCACTTATATATGCATCTAGCTGTGGTTGTGCTGAAATAGTTAAATTATTATTAGAACATAAAGATATTGATGTAAACATACAAGATAATAACAGAAATACAGCATTAAATTTTTTGCGCGTAAGCGGACATACAGAAATAATTGAACTCCTAGAAAATCATAAATCAGATTAATTTATCCAACATATATTCCAATAAATATACCTTTCGATTGTAGAAAATAAAAAACACATAATAAGGCACATCAAATATCACATATTACATATTATCATACCATAAAGTAGCACATACCACACTATATTTTTAATATAACCAAATTTAAGTCAAAAATAAATTTTGCCACAATCCTATCTATAGCTACATCTGTGTGAAAAAGAATCTATATAATAGTACAGTATATCAGTTACATGTGTAACATATTAATAAATATATGGTCCATTATACGGTTTCTACAGATAATTACAATAGATTGTAAATACTCTTTAAGTTGGAATTAAAAAAATTGATTTATAATTGGTAAGTTTAACCAACCATTATAATTACAATATTATTAGCAATTATATCGGGAATGTCGAAGGTATTCTATGATAAACCTATTATTTGATCAGGTATTTGAGGAATTCCGTAAATTAAAATTCAAACAAGACCAAAACAAATTAATAAAATTAGTTAGCAGATTACCACCAGAAGATATTAATAAACGAAATAGAAATAGAGATACAGTACTAATAAAAGCATCTAGATATAGCTATACTGAAATAGTTAAATTATTGTTAGAAAAAGAAGGAATTAATGTCAATATACAAAATGTTTTTGGAAATACAGCACTTATACGCACATCTCGTCATGGTTGTGCTGAAATAGTTAAATTATTATTGGAACATAAAGATATTGATGTTAACATACATAATATATATGGAAATACAGCGCTAACATATACACCCTATTGTCATAGAATAGAAATAGTTAAATTATTTGAAAATTATAATTCTAGCAAAAAAATTGATTTATAATTTATATGTAAAACCAACCATTACAATTACAGTATTATTAGTAATTATATTGGAAATGTCGAAGGTATTCTATGATAAGCCTATAATTGATCAGATATTTGAGGAGTTTGAGAATAAAGGATATGAACCAGACCAAGATAAATTAATAAAATTGATTAGTATATTGCCACCAGAAGATATTAATAGACAAAAAAATAGAGATACAGCACTAATATTGGCGTCTTATTTTGGCATAACTGAAATAGTAAAATTATTATTGGAACATAAAGATATTGATGTTGATATACAAGATAGTCACGGATGGACAGCACTTATATGTGCAACTAATGAGCGCAATACTGAAATAGTAAAATTATTACTGGAACATAAAGATATTGATATTAACATACAAAATTATAATGGAAAAACAGCACTAATGATTGCATTCAGAAAAGGACATACTGAAATAGTTAAATTGTTGGAAAATCATAATTCCACATAAATCCCTATAGGTATACCTTTTGATTGCAAAAAATAAAAAACACATAATAAGGCATAACAAACACCACATATTATTATATTATCAGGCCATAAAATAGTACATTTTATGCTAAACTTTTTGGTATAGTTAAATTTAAGTCAAAAATATTTTTCGCCATAACTGATCTATGGCTACATCTGTATGAAAAAGGATATGTATAATAGTACAATATATAGGTCCCATGTGTAACATATTAATAAATATATGGTCCATTATACAGTTCCTACAGATATTTACAGTAGATTGTAAATACTCTTGAAGTTGAAATAAAAAAATTGATTTATAAATAGTAAGTTTAACCAACCATTATAATTACAGTATTATTAGTAATTATATTGGGAATGTCGAAGGTATTCTATGATAAACCAATTATAGACCAGATATTTGAAGAGTTTAATAAGAAAGGATATGAACTAGACCAAGATAAATTAATAAAATTAGTTAGTAGATTATCACCAGAAGATATTAATAAACAAAATAGTGGTGGATATACAGCACTAAAGTTTGCATCTCATTATGGCATAACTGAAATGGTTAAATTATTGTTGGAATATAAAGATATTAATGTCAATATTACAGGAGTTTGTGGATATACTGCACTTATATTAGCATCGTTAGCAAAAAACATCGAAATAGTTAAATTATTACTAAAAAAAGAAGATATAAATGTCAATATAAAAGGTGATTATGGAAGTACAGCACTATTTTGGGTATCTTGGAATAACTGTACTGAAATAGTTAAATTATTGTTGGAGCATAAAGATATTGATATTAATGTGCAAGGTGATGATGAATATACACCACTAATGATTGCTGCTGAAGTGGGACGTACAGAAATAGTGGAATTATTGTTGGAGCATAAAGATATTGATATTAACATACAAAATAATCATGGGGATACAGCACTAATGATTGCATTCAGAAAAGGACATACTGAAATAGTTGAATTGTTGGAAAATCATAATTCCACATAAATCCCTATAGGTATACCTTTTGATTGCAAAAAATAAAAAACACATAATAAGGCATAACAAATACCACATATTATATATTATCAGGCTATAAAATAGTACATTTTATGCTAGATTATCAATATAACCAAATTTAAGGAAAAATATTTTCGCCACAAGCCTATCTATGGTTACATCTGTATGAAAAAGGATCTATATAATAGTACAGTATATAGGTCCCATGTGTTACACATTAATAAATATATGGTCCATTATACAGTTCCTACTGATAATTACATTAGATTATAAATACTCTTGAAGTTGGGATTAAAAAATTGATTTATAACTAGTAAGTTTAACCAACCATTATAATTACAGTATTACAAATAATTATATTAGGAAATGTCGAAGGTATTCTATGATAAGCCTATAATTTATCAGATATTTGAGGAATTAAGGAAGCCAAGACCGAAACAAGATCAAAATAAACTAATAAAATTGGTTAGTAGATTGCCACCAGAAGATATTAATAAACAAGATAAAAAAGGAAGTACAGTATTAATGTTAGTTACCCAATGTGAATATATGTTCAATTATAAATATACTGAAATAGTTAAATTATTATTAAAAAAAGGAATTAATGCCAATATACAAGATGATGATGGAGATACAGTATTAACATATGCATCTTATTATAATTGTATTGAAACAGTTAAATTATTACTGGAACATAAAGATATTGATGTTAACATACAAGACTATTATGAAAGTACAGCATTAATGTTTGCTGTTAAGGAAGGATATATCGAAATAGTTAAATTATTATTGGAACATAAAGATATTAATGTTAACGTAAAGAATGGTTATAGAGAAACAGCACTAACAATTGCATCCCGCTGTGGCCATACCGAAATAATTAAATTATTATTGGAACATAAAGATACTGATATTAAAATACAAGATAATACTAAAAATACAGCATTAGATATTGCATATATGGCAGAACATACAGAAATAGTTGAATTATTAGAAAATCATAATTCCATATAAATCCCTATCTATGGCTACATCTGTATGAAAAAGGATATGTATAATAGTGCAGTATATAGGTCCCATGTGTTACACATTAATAAATATATAGTCTATTATACGGTTCCTATAGATATTTACAGTAGATTGTAAATACTCTTGAAGTTGGAATAAAAAAATTGATTTATAATTGGTAAGTTCAGTTAGTCAGTATAAATAGTCAATATTATTAGTAAATATATTAGGAATGTCGAAGGTATTCTATGATAAGTCTATAATTGATCAAATATTTGAAGAATTTTACAAGCCAAAATCCAAACAAAACCAAAATAAATCAATAAAATTAGTTAGTAGATTACCATCAGAAGATATTAATAAACAAGACAAAGAAGGAAATACGGTACTAATATTAGCATCTTTGTACAACCATACTGAAATAGTTAAATTATTA
>Ga0209692_10003847_pt1 | contig 14104 bp, 13 predicted proteins | sample tdDd472_FD_187129 | JGI IMG/M metagenome (GOLD analysis project Ga0209692, IMG submission 187129) | Marine sediment microbial communities from the Atlantic coast under amendment with organic carbon and nitrate - tdDd47.2 (SPAdes)... | ecosystem: Environmental > Aquatic > Marine > Coastal >...
CTCGGGCCTGCCGTCGGATCCGACGTCGGCCGCCTACTTCATGGCGGCGATCGGCGACCGCATTCTGTTCCCGGTGGATCAGTCGACGCTGGATGACAGTGCCCGTGCCGTGCTGGCGGCCCAGGCCGAATGGCTGGCTGCCAACCCCGACTATACCGCCGTGATCGAGGGCCACGCCGACGAACAGGGTACCCGCGAATATAACCTCGCGCTGGGCGCGCGGCGCGCCAACTCGGTGCGCGAATACCTGGTGTCGCGCGGGGTTGCGGGCAGCCGGCTGAAGACGGTCAGCTACGGCAAGGAACGCCCGCTCGAGATCTGCAGCGCCGAAAGCTGCTATGCCAAGAACCGCCGCGCCGTCACCGTTCTGGCCGGCGGGCTGACCGGGTAGGGGGGCAAGGTGATGATGCGCGTACTGGCGGCGCTGGGCCTTGGATTTCTGGTTGCGTTTCGCGCCCTGCCTCTGGCCGCGCAGCAGGACCAGACGCTGGCCGACATCCGGCAGGAGCTGACCGTGCTCTATGTCGAGGTCCAGAAGCTCAAGCGCGAGCTGTCGACCACCGGCGCGCCGCAGATCGCCACTGGCGGCGACAGCGTGCTGGACCGCGTCGGCGCCATCGAGAGCGAGCTGCAGCGGCTGACCGCCAAGACAGAGGAGCTCGAATACCGCATCGGCCGCGTGGTCGAGGACGGCACCAACCGGATCGGCGATCTCGAATTTCGCCTGGTCGAACTCGAAGGCGGCGACCTGAGCAAGCTGGGCCAGACCACGACGCTCGGCGGCGACACGGGCGGCGGAACCGGCGCTGCGACGCCGGCGGCCCCGGCCCAGCCAGCCGACAGCGGCGGCGAGCTGGCGATGGGCGAGCAGGCCGACTTCGACGCCGCCAATGCGGCGCTGGAGGCGCGCGACTACCAGCGTGCCGCGACGCTCTTCGCCGCGTTCAACGAGGCCTACCCGGGCAGCCCGATGGCGCCGCGCGCACACCTGTCCCGCGGGCGCGCGCTCGACGGGCTTGGCGACACCCGCGAGGCGGCGCGCGCCTATCTCACCGCCTTCACCGGCGATGACTCCGGTCCCACGGCCCCCACCGCGCTTTACGAACTGGGCGCCGCACTGGGCCGTCTCGGCCAGGTCGACCAGGCTTGCGTGACCCTGGGTGAGGTCGGGGTTCGCTTTCCCGGCGCCGAGGCGGAGGCGCTGGCCCGCGCGGAGATGTCCAAGCTGGGATGCCGTTGAGCGCATCCGACACTGATATTCCGGCAAAGGTGCGCGCGTGGTTCGGCCGCGTGCCGCCGCCGACGCTTGCCATTGCCCTGTCGGGCGGCGGCGATTCCGTGGCGCTTCTGCACATCCTGACCCGCTGCTTCGATCCTGGGCAGGTCCGGCTGGTCGCGGCCACCGTCGATCACGGGCTGCGCGACGGCTCAGCGCGCGAGGCGGACCAGGCCGGGCGGCAGGCCGAGTCGCTTGGCGTGCCGCATAGCGTCCTGCGCTGGCGCGGCTGGGACGGCAGCGGCAACCTCCAGGATGCGGCCCGCGCGGCGCGCTATGATCTGCTGTGCGACTGGGCGCGCGGGGCCGGGGCCGCCGCGCTGGCGCTGGGGCACACCCTCGACGACCAGGCCGAAACCCTGCTGATGCGGCTTGCCCGAACGGCCGGACCCGCGGGGCTGGCGGGCATCCCGCCGCGGCGGCTGCGGGGGGGGGTGATGATCCTGCGCCCGCTGCTGGAGATTGCCCGCGCCGACCTGCGCGCCTACCTGCGGCACAACGGGCTGTCCTGGGCCGAGGATCCGTCGAACACCGACGACCGCTTCGCCCGGGTGCGCGCGCGCGCCGCGCTGGCTGCGCTGGCGCCCCTGGGCGTGACCCCGGATGCGCTGGCCGGGGTGGCGCGCAACATGGCCGGCGCAGAACAGACACTTGGCTGGGCCGCGTTCGAGGCGGCGCGCGCCTCGGCGCGCGTCGTGGCCGGCTGCGTCGTTCTGGACCCGCATGCGCTGCGCCTGATGCCCGAGGAGATCGCCCGCCGCCTGCTGACCGGCGCGGTCTCTTGGGTCGGCCGGGGTGACTACCCGCCGCGCCGGCGCCCGGTCGCGGCGCTGCTGCGCGATCTGCACCGGGGGCAGGGGGGCACGCTCGGCGGCTGCCGCATCGTCCACGCGCGCGGCGAAATCTGGGTCTGCCGCGAGGTCAACGCGCTGAAAGACATCCGCGCGGCCCCCGATGAGGTCTGGGACAGGCGCTGGCGGCTGACCGGGCCGATGACGGCGGGGGCAGAGGTGCGCGCGCTGGGCGCCAAGGGGCTGTCGCGCTGTCCCGGATGGACCGAAACCGGTCTGCCGCGCGCCGCGCTGGAACCCAGCCCGGCGGTCTGGCTGGGCAATGATTTGCGTGCCGCGCCGCTTGCCGGAATGGGTTTGGGATGGCGCGCCGAACCGGCGGAGGATGGCCCGGGCTTTGCCGCGACCCTTTTATCGCATTGAACCTGCCCCAATGATCTCTATTTTACCCTATGACACACGGTCGCCCGCGCGGCCGCGCATTTAGGAGAGCTTTCTTGGGCAACGCACGAAATATCGCCTTCTGGGTCGTACTGTTCCTGTTGATCCTGGCGCTGTTCAACCTGTTCAGCGGCAGCGGGAGTACCCTGCAAAGCCGCGAGATCACCTTTTCCGATTTCGTGAGCGCCGTCCAGAACGAAGAGGTCGGCCAGGTCACCCTGGACGGCGAACAGGTCCGCTTCCGCGGCACCGACGGTCAGGACTATGTGACGATCAAGCCGGAAGACGCGCAGATCACCGATCTGCTGATCGACAACAACATCCCGGTTCGCGCCGAAAAACAGGAGCAATCGGGGTTCCAGTCGTTCCTGATCACGCTGCTGCCCTTCGTGCTGCTGATCGGCGTCTGGATCTATTTCATGAACCGAATGCAGGGCGGCGGCAAAGGCGGCGCCATGGGGTTCGGCAAATCCAAGGCCAAGATGCTGACCGAGAAACAGGGGCGCGTCACCTTTGACGACGTCGCCGGCATCGACGAGGCCAAGGAAGAGTTGGAAGAGATCGTCGAATTCCTGCGCAACCCGCAGAAATTCAGCCGCTTGGGCGGCAAGATCCCCAAGGGCGCGCTGCTGGTCGGCCCTCCGGGCACCGGCAAGACGCTGCTGGCGCGCGCCATCGCGGGCGAGGCCGGCGTGCCGTTCTTCACCATCTCGGGCTCCGATTTCGTCGAGATGTTCGTCGGCGTCGGCGCAAGCCGCGTGCGCGACATGTTCGAACAGGCGAAAAAGAACGCGCCCTGCATCGTCTTCATCGACGAGATCGACGCGGTCGGCCGCCATCGCGGCGCCGGCTACGGTGGCGGCAATGACGAACGCGAACAGACGCTGAACCAGCTTCTGGTCGAGATGGACGGGTTCGAATCCAACGAGGGCGTGATCATCATCGCCGCGACGAACCGCAAGGACGTGCTGGACCCCGCGCTGCTGCGCCCGGGCCGGTTCGACCGTCAGGTGACGGTGGCCAACCCCGACATCAAGGGCCGCGAGAAGATCCTTGGCGTGCACGCCCGCAAGACCCCGCTGGGTCCGGACGTCGACCTGCGCATCATCGCCCGCGGCACCCCCGGTTTCTCCGGCGCCGACCTGGCCAACCTGGTGAACGAGGCCGCGCTGATGGCCGCCCGGGTGGGCCGGCGTTTCGTCACCATGGAGGATTTCGAGAACGCCAAGGACAAGGTCATGATGGGGGCCGAGCGGCGCAGTATGGTGCTGACCGCCGACCAGAAGGAAAAGACTGCCTATCACGAGGCCGGCCATGCGGTCGTCGGCCTTGCCCTGCCGATGTGCGATCCGGTCTACAAGGCGACGATCATCCCGCGCGGTGGCGCGCTGGGCATGGTGGTGAGCCTGCCGGAAATGGACCGGCTGAACTGGCACAAGGACGAGTGCGAGCAGAAGCTGGCGATGACCATGGCGGGCAAGGCGGCCGAGATCCTGAAATATGGTGAAGGCCACGTATCGAACGGCCCCGCCGGCGACATCATGCAGGCCAGCCAGCTGGCCCGCGCCATGGTGATGCGCTGGGGCATGTCCGACAAGGTCGGCAATATCGACTATGCCGAGGCGCACGAAGGCTACAGCGGCAATACCGCCGGTTTCTCGGTCTCCGCCCATACCAAGGAGACGATCGAGGAGGAGGTGCGCGAATTCATCCAGGCGGGCTATGAGCGCGCGGCGCAGATCCTCACCGACCAGCAGGAGCAATGGGAACGGCTGGCGCAGGGGCTGCTGGAGTACGAGACGCTGACCGGCGAGGAGATCAAGCGCGTGATGCGCGGCGAGCCGCCGCATCTGGACGATGACGATGCCGACAGCGCCGACCAAGGCAGCGCGCCCAGCGTCACCATGATCCCCAAGACCAAGCCCAAGAAAACCCCACCCGAGGGCGGGATGGAACCGGAACCCAGCGCCTGAGGGCGCGGAACGCGGATCGCAACAGGCGGCCGGGGCAGTGCCCCGGCCGTTTCGATTTCCTCGCCGGTTGGCGTTTTTGCTTTCGGTCGCGGACTGCGCTGGTGCAGTCTCGGCGGTAAACCGGGCCGTCAGGTCCGCAAGTTAGGTGGGGGACGTGACATGGCGACTTTGGAACAGACGGAACATGAGGGCGAGGTGGTCTGGCTGGGCCATGTGCCTGCCGGCGGGTCGCTGCGCGCACAGCCGGTCGAACGGCTGGAGCTTGGCTTCGACGGAATCGCGGGCGGGCGGCACGCGGGGGAAACCCGCCCCTCCTGTTCGCGGGTGCTGAACCTCTATCCGCGCGACACCGAGATCGGCAACGTCCGCCAGCTGACCATCCTGTCGGAAAAGGAACTGGCCCGCATCGCCGCGGCCATGGGCGAGGACAGTCTCGATCCCGCCTTTCTGGGGGCCTCCATCGTGCTGCGTGGCATCCCCGATTTCACCCATGTGCCGCCGTCGTCGCGGCTGCAATCGGCCACCGGAACCACCCTGACCGTGGACATGGAGAACCTGCCCTGCGTTCTTCCGGGACGCGAGATCGAGGCCGAGCAGCCGGGCAAGGGCGCGGCCTTCAAACCGGCGGCCGAGGGGCGGCGCGGTGTCACCGCCTGGGTCGAACGGCCCGGTCCCCTCGCGCTCGGGGACCGGTTGCGGCTGTTCGTCCCGGCGCAGCGCCCCTGGACCCCCTGATCCGATTCGCCCCACCGTTTCCGATTTGCCCCCCCCGCGCGGCCATTCGCCGTTTCACGCTGCGAAAGTGTCGGAAATTTCATCGGCCCGCCGACCGCCGGACGCTAAGGGTTGAACAGAACCGGCTCCATGTGCCGGGCGGCAGGGACATTCAGGGGAACCGCGTAAGATGAGCTTCAAATCCGACATCGAGATCGCCCGCGAGGCGAACAAGAAACCCATTCAGGAAATCGGCGCCAAACTGGGCATGACCGCCGACGACCTGCTGCCCTATGGCCACGACAAGGCCAAGGTCAGCCAGGACTTCATCGACAGCGTGCAGGGCAAGGAAAACGGCAAGCTGATCCTGGTCACCGCAATCAACCCGACCCCGGCGGGCGAGGGTAAGACCACCACCACCGTGGGCCTCGGCGACGGGCTGAACGCAATCGGCAAAAAGGCGGCGATCTGCATCCGCGAGGCCAGCCTCGGCCCCTGTTTCGGGATGAAGGGGGGCGCGGCCGGCGGCGGTTATGCCCAGGTCATCCCGATGGAAGAGATGAACCTGCATTTCACCGGCGATTTCCACGCCATCACCAGCGCCCACAACCTGCTGTCGGCGATGATCGACAACCACATCTACTGGGGCAACGATCTGGAGATCGACGAGCGCCGGGTGGTCTGGCGCCGGGTGATGGACATGAACGACCGCGCCTTGCGCGACATCGTCACCAGCCTCGGCGGGGTTTCGAACGGCTTCCCGCGGCAGACCGGGTTCGACATCACGGTGGCCTCCGAGGTGATGGCGATCCTGTGTCTGGCGACCTCGCTGACGGATCTTCAAAAGCGGCTGGGCGACATCATCGTCGCCTATCGCCGCGACCGCAGCGCGATCTATTGCCGCGACATCAAGGCCGACGGCGCGATGACCGTGCTGCTCAAGGACGCGATGCAGCCCAACCTCGTGCAGACGCTGGAGAACAACCCGGCCTTCGTGCATGGCGGCCCGTTCGCCAATATCGCCCATGGCTGCAACTCGGTGATCGCCACCACCACGGCGCTGAAGACCGCCGATTACGTGGTGACCGAGGCCGGCTTTGGCGCCGATCTGGGGGCCGAGAAGTTCATGAACATCAAGTGCCGCAAGGCCGGGCTGGCGCCCTCGGTGGTGGTCGTGGTGGCCACGGTGCGGGCGATGAAGATGAACGGCGGCGTCGCCAAGGCCGATCTGGGCGCCGAGAATGTCGCGGCGGTGCAGGCCGGTTGCCCGAACCTGGGCCGGCATATCGAGAACGTCAAATCCTTCGGCGTGCCGGTGGTGGTCGCGATCAACCATTTCGTCTCCGACACCGATGCCGAAATCGAGGCGGTCAAGAAATACGTCGCCTCCATGGGCTCCGAGGCGATCCTGTGCAAGCACTGGGCGCTGGGATCGGAAGGCACCCGCGACCTGGCCACCCGCGTGGCCGAGATCGCCGATGCCGACATGGCCAATTTCGCACCGCTCTATCCCGACGAGATGAGCCTGTTCGAAAAGATCGAGACCATCGCCAAGCGCATCTATCGCGCCGACGAGGTGCTGGCCGACCAGAAGATCCGCACCCAGCTGAAAGAGTGGGAGGCAGCCGGCTACGGCAACCTGCCGGTATGCATGGCCAAGACCCAGTACAGTTTCACCACCGACCCGAACCGCCGCGGCGCACCGACCGGGCATTCGGTGCCGGTGCGCGAGGTGCGCCTGAGCGCCGGGGCGGGGTTCATCGTGGTGATCTGCGGCGAGATCATGACCATGCCGGGCCTGCCGCGGGTGCCGTCGGCCGAGGCGATCATGCTCAACGACATGGGCCAGATCGAGGGGCTGTTCTGATGCTGCGTTTCGTCCTGACTGGGCTGCTTCTGGCCGCACCCGCCAGCGCGCAGGACTGGTTCGTGCATGACTACGGCGAACTCAGGGCCTATCACGGCGACTGGCTGGCGGTTTGCGACGATGCCGGCGCCGGCCCCTGCCGGGTGGTGCAGACCGGCACCGATCCCGGATCGAACGCCTTTTTCGACCTGCGGCTGGCGGCGCACCGGATCGACGATTCGCCCGACTGGGTGATCGAGGTGATGGACCGCAACATGCCTGCCTCCGCGCTGACTGAGTTGCGCTTCAGCTTCGACGGCGAGGAGATCGCGGTGCCGCCCTCGGCCTGGACCGCCGGTGACATGCGCTCACAGGCGGCGGTGGATACGGTCACGATCCGCGATCCCGACCTTGCATACGAGCTTGTCGGGCGTATGAAGGCGGGAAACAGGGTCATCGTCACCTATGCGCCCATGGGCGAGGGCGACGGGCGGGCCAGCTTTCCCCTGCGCGGGGTGACGGCGGCAATGAACGCGGTCGAGGCCCGCGTGGTGGTGCGGCAGGAATAGACAGGGACAGGACATGACAGCACAGATCATCGACGGCAAGGCCTTTGCCGCCACGGTGCGCGGCAAGGTGGCCGGGAACGTGGCGCGGCTGAAATCGGATCACGGCATCACCCCGGGCCTCGCCGTGGTGTTGGTGGGCGAGGATCCCGCCAGCCAGGTCTATGTCCGCTCCAAGGGTAAGATGACGGTCGAGACGGGGATGAACTCTTACGAGCACAAGCTCGATGCCGACACGTCCGTGGCCGATCTTCTGGCGCTGATCGACCGGCTCAACACCGATCCGGCGGTGCATGGCATCCTGGTGCAACTGCCGCTGCCCGGCCATCTCGACGAGGCGCTGGTGATCAACGCGATTGATCCCGCCAAGGACGTGGACGGCTTCCACATCTCCAACGTCGGGCTGCTGGCGACCGGGCAGAAAGCCATGGTGCCCTGCACCCCGCTGGGCTGCCTGATGATGCTGCGCGATCATTTGGGAAACCTGTCGGGCCTTGACGCGGTCGTCGTCGGGCGCTCCAACATCGTCGGCAAGCCGATGGCGCAGCTTCTGCTGCGCGACAGCTGCACCGTGACCATCGCGCATTCCCGCACCAGGGATATTCAGGAGGTCACCCGCCGCGCCGATATCGTCATCGCCGCCGTCGGCCGCCCCGAGATGATCACCGGCGACTGGATCCGGCCCGGCGCGACGGTGATCGACGTGGGCATCAACCGCATCGACGCCCCGGAAAAGGGTGAGGGCAAGACCCGGCTGGTCGGCGATTGCCAGTTCGACAGCTGCGCCGAGGTGGCAGGCGCGATCACCCCGGTGCCCGGCGGTGTGGGGCCGATGACCATCGCCTGCCTGCTGGCCAACACGCTGACCGCCTGCTGCCGCGCCAACGGGCTGAAAGAGCCCGAGGGGCTGACCGCCTGACCTAGCCCGCTGTGACCGGCACCATGGTGCCGGTCAGCACCGCGATCAGGGTTTCCTCGTCGCCGTCCAGCGCGTGCACCTCGGCCGAGACCACCAGCAGCCGCCGCCCGGGCTTGATCACCTTTCCCGTGGCGCGCAGCCTCTCGCCCCGGCCCGGGGCGAGCAGGTTGATCTTGATCTCCGCCGTCATCACCTCGCTGTCCAGGGGCATCACGCTCAGCGCGCTGTACCCGGCGGCGGTGTCGCCCAGCGCGAATGTCAGCCCGGCATGCGCCACCCCGTGCTGCTGGCGGCTGCCCGGCAGGATCGGCGCCGAGATCACCACCCGGCCCGGCTCCACGCTGTCCAGTCGTGCGCCCAGAGTGTCCATCATGCTCTGCCGGGCAAAGCTCTGTTCGATCCGCTCTTGCTGTTCCATATCGGTGGCCTCCCGTCCCGACCAGCACGCCGCAGCGGTGTGACCGGAACGTTCTGTCCGGTTGACCTCACGGAAAGTTGTGCCAATACACGATGCATTCATCATAATTTTGACCTTATGGTCAATACATTAGAGATATTTGATTGGCATTCGATTGACGTTCCACACGAAGCGACCCTTCAAAGCACGCCTGTTCCCGTCGATCTCGTCGGGCGAAACCGTGATCCTGCCGGTTCTGTGCTTTCTCGCGGCCTATGCAGGACCCTTTGGGACTTACAACAACAGCTTCCCCTACCGGCTGGCGTTCTGGACACTTGTCATCTTCACCTCGGTTCTGATGGCCGGGTGGTTCACGCGCCTGGCGCATCGGCTGGTCAGCCGCAAAAGGCCGTGGCTCCAGGATCTCTTCGTTGTCGGCCTGATGACCGCCTGTTTCTCCCCGGTCCTGATCGGGTACAGCGCCGGGTTCCTGGCCGTCAGGTTCGCCTCGCTTGCCGATGCGCTGCCTTTTGCGCAATTCGTCGCGATCATCTCGCTCTGCATCACGACAAGCCGCCGAATCATCGCAGGTCGGCTGCGGGGGGCATCCTCCGACCCGGACGCCGGTGAGGGCGAGTCGGCGGACACGCTGTCACCGGAACCGGTGCCCGAACCCCGGCTGATGCGCCGTCTGCCGGAGAGCTTCCGGGGGCCGATCCTGCGGTTGACAGTCGAGGATCACTTCGTCGATGTGGTCGGTCCCGAGCAAACCCATCGGCTGCGCATGCGCTTTTCCGACGCCATCGACGAGATGGACCCGATCACGGGATTCTGCACCCATCGGTCGCATTGGGTGGCGCGCGCGGCGGTCGAGCGGGTGGACCGCGACGGCGGGCGGATCTTTCTGGTCCTGACCAACGGGGACCAGGTGCCGGTCAGCCGCACCTATCGCCCGCAGGTCGAGGTCGCCGGCCTGCTCTGACCACTCAGCGCGGCATCGGGATGGCATGCACCTCCGCCCCGGTCAGCAGCGCCAGCGCCTCGCGCCGCATCAGCGTGGCAAGAGCCGAGTTGTTGCTGCGCAGCCCGCCGGTATAGGTGCCATAGGCGGGCAGGATCACCCGGTCGCGGTCGAGCAGGAAGGCCGGCCGCGTCACCGTCTGGCCCCGGCTGCGGATCGACGCCTTGGGGTGGTAATGTCCCGAAACCTCGCCGCTGGCGCCGGGGCGCGCGATATGGCGAAAACTCAGCGGCGCCACCGGCAGTTCGGTCAACAGCGTTCCGGCCAGACCTACCGGGCCGGGATCGTGGTTGCCCGCGATCCAGACCCAGCGCCGGCCCGCCTGCAACTTGGCGAGCCACAGCCGCTCCTCCTCCGGCAGGGCCCGGGCGGCATCGAGATCGTCGAAACTGTCACCCAGGCAAACCACAGTCCGGGCCTGGCTTCGGGCCAGGTCGGCGGCCAGCCGGTTCAGCGTGTCGCGGGTGTCATAGGGCGGCAGGGTGCCGCCGCCGCGCCGGGCGATCCGCTCGGACTTGCCCAGATGCAGATCCGAAACGCACAAGAGCGCGCGGTCCGGCCACCACAGCGCGCCGGTCCCCAGCGCCACCAACGACACGCCGGCAAGGGAGAAGTCATACCCGTTCATGCTCCGTTCCATGCCGGGCAGGGCCGGAAAAGGCAAGGGGGATCACGGGCCCGTCATCCCCGCGACGGCGCGGACCTCTCCGCCTCGGCCTGATGCAACGCCGCCAGCCCCGAGGCCTGCATCAGCCGCGCCGCCTCTTCCGCCATCAGCCGGTTTTCGGCCTGTCCGGCGACCGGCACCTTTCCCACCTCAAGCAGCAGCGGCGCGGCCAGCGGCGTGATCCGCGTCAGCCGCATATGGTCGATGCGGCCACCGATCCGCTCCAGCATCTCCTCGATCCGGCCGAAATCGACCAGCCCGCGCTCGGCCTCGGTGCGGGTGATGCGCAGCAACAGGTGGTCGGGATCGTATTTCGCCAGCGTGTCATAGAGGATATCCGAGGAAAACACCGCCTGTCGCCCGGTCTTGCGCTGGGCGGCGGGGATGTTGCGCTCGATCAGCCCGGCGATGGTGGCGGAGGCGCGAAAGGTGCGCTTCATCACCGCGTTGCCTGCCAGCCAGCCCTCCAGCCCGTCGCGCAGGGCCTCCGGGTCGAACAGCGGCGCAGGGTCTGCCAGCGGCTCCAGCCCCCAGATCAGCGTCGCGTAATCGCTGGCCACGAAGCCCAGCGGCGCCAGCCCCAGCTCCTCCATCCGCTTGGTCAGCAAGAGCCCCAGCGTCTGCTGCGCGTTGCGCCCGGCAAATCCGTAGACGCAGGCATGTTCGCGCCCGTCGTGGGCAAAGCTCTCGACCAGCAATCGCCCGGCCTGCGGAAGCTGCGACATGCGCGCCTGCAACGCCAGCCAGTCGGCGGTGTGGCGGGGCAGTTGCGGCCAGTCGCCTTGTGCGAAAAGATCCAGGATGCGCGCGCTGAGCTGGGTCGAGGTGGCGAATTTTGTACCCATGAAGGTGGCGATCTTGGGCTTGCGGCCCTTGTCCCGGCTGACTTCGACGGTCATTTCGCGCAGCCCCTCGTAGCGCACGATCCTGCCGCCGATCAGGAAGGTATCGCCGGCGGTGAGCGAGGCGGCGAACCCCTCCTCCACCTCGCCCAGCGGTTTGCCACCGCGCCCGCGCATCCGCACCTTGAGTGTATCGCTGTCCTGGATCGTGCCGATGTTCATCCGGATCCGCTGGGCACTGCGCGGATCGCGCAACTGCCACAGCCCGTCGGGCCGCTGCTGCAATCTCTGCCACTTGTCATAGGCGCGCAGGGCATAACCGCCGGTGGCGCAGAACTGCAGGCAATCGTCGAAGTCGGCGCGGCTCAGCCCGGCATAGGGCCCGGCGCTGCGCACCTCGTCATAGAGCGCATCGGCATCGAACGGCCCGGAACAGGCGGCGATCAGGATCTGCTGGCACAGCACGTCGAGCGGGCCCGGCCCGCGCGGATCGCCGTCCAGCGCATGATCGCGCACCGCCTCCAGCGCGGCCATGCATTCCACCACCTCGAAGCGGTTGGCGGGCACCAGCAACGCCTTGGACGGCGCGTTGTAGCGGTGATTGGCCCGCCCGATCCGCTGCACCAGGCGTTTGACGTTCTTCGGCGCACCGACCTGCACCACCAGGTCCACGTCGCCCCAGTCGATGCCGAGGTCAAGGCTGCCGGTGCAGACGATGGCGCGCAGCTCGCCGCGCACCATCGCCGCCTCCACCCGCTCGCGTTGACCCCGGTCGAGCGACCCGTGATGGATGCCGATCGGCAACCCGTCGTCATTGGCCAGCCAGAGGTTGTGGAAAAAGATCTCGGCCTGTGCGCGGGTGTTGTGAAAGATCAGCGTGGTGCGGTGCCTGCGGATCTGCTCCATCACCGCCGGGATCGCATGGGCCGCGCCGCCGCCGGCCCATGGCGGCAACTCGTCGGTTTCCAGCATGGCGATATCCGGATCGGGGCCGGGATCGGCCAGCACGATGTCGCAGGGATCGGGGTGCCGCGCCAGCAGACGCGCCATCGCGCCCGGGTCCTCCACCGTTGCCGAGAGGCCGACGCGGCGCAGCCCGGGGCAGAGCGTTTCGAGCCGCGCCAATGCCAGCATCAGCTGATCGCCGCGCTTGGATTCGGCCAGCGCGTGGATCTCGTCGACGACCACCCGTTTCAGCCCGGAAAACGTACGTTCCGCGTCCTCGTAGGAGGTCAGCAGCGCCAGACTCTCCGGGGTGGTCAGCAGGATATGCGGCGGGTCGGCGCGCTGGCGTTTCTTGCGCGTTTGCGAGGTATCGCCGGTGCGGTCGTCGATGCGGATCGGCAGCCCGATCTCTTCGACCGGGGTGCGCAGGTTGCGCTTGATGTCGGCCGCCAGCGCCTTGAGCGGGCTGACATAAAGCGTGTGCAGCCCCTCGGGCGGGGTTTCGCCCAGCTCGGCTAGGGTGGGCAGGAAACCGGCCATGGTCTTGCCGCCGCCGGTGGGCGCGATCAGCAGCGTCGCCGGATCGCCCGCGCGCTCCAGCATCGCCCGCTGATGCGGGTGCAGCGACCAGCCCTTGGCGGCGAACCAGTTACGAAGTTTCGGGGGCAGGTCGGGCATGGGGGCGACTGTAGGGCGCGGCGCAAGGCCCGCCAATGCCCTTTGCTTCAGCCCCGCCGGGTCAGCGCGCGGATTGCGGCCCGGACGGTTTCGGGCAGGGCGGTGTCGGCCCCTTCGGGCGCGGCGTCAAGCGCGCTGTCCACGTCCTTGACCAGGATGCCGATGGTATTGTCCTCTGCCCAGCCGTCGCGGGCGAACTCGATCGCCTCAAAGCCCGACGCCAGCCAGTTCTGCCCGGATGAGGTGTGGATCAGCGCCAGCAGCTTGTCCTCCTCCAGCCCGGAGGCATCGGCCCAGTCGAGCACCAGCCGCGTCATCGCGGTGTTGGACGCCGCCAGCAGGTTGTTCAGAACCTTGGCCTGCATCCCGGCGCCGTATCCGCCCATGCGGTGGAAATGCGCGCCCATCGCATCGAACAGCGGTTGCGCGGCGTCGAGGTCGGTCGCGTCGCCGCCCGGCATGAAGCTCAGCCGCGCCACTTGCGCCGCGATCCGGGCGCCCGACATCGGCGCGTCGATCAGCGCGACATGCCCGGGCACCCGGTCGCGCAGGTCGCGCACGTAGCGTGGCGACAGGGTCGAGCAGAGGATGACGCGCGTCAGCCCGGGTGCGGTCAGAAGGTTCTGCCGGCCGAACAGCACCGCCTCGGTCTGGTCGATGTCGCGACCACGGTGATCAGCGTGCGCAAGTCCTGCGCGAAATCCGCCAAATCGTCGGTCATCGCCGGGGCCAGCGGGCCGAAGTCGGCGGGCGGACGGATGTCGAACCCCCACGCGTCAAGATCCAAGGCGCGCAGGGCAGCCAGCATCGGCGCGCCCATGCGATCGCAGCCGGCCACGCCGATGCCATCCCGCTCCGCCGGTGTTACCCGGTCCGATCTGGCCATCTCAGCCCTTGTCCGGTGCGGACGGCAGGCTGGCGACCAGCGCGGCGATCTCTTCGGCGAAATGCTCCGAGCCCATGCCTGGGGCCTCCTCGGTCCATTTCGAGAACCGGTCGAGCAGCGGCAGGAAGGTGTCGCGCTCCTC
>Ga0209692_10003848_pt1 | contig 14094 bp, 10 predicted proteins | sample tdDd472_FD_187129 | JGI IMG/M metagenome (GOLD analysis project Ga0209692, IMG submission 187129) | Marine sediment microbial communities from the Atlantic coast under amendment with organic carbon and nitrate - tdDd47.2 (SPAdes)... | ecosystem: Environmental > Aquatic > Marine > Coastal >...
GAAAGTTCAGGTTGGAACCCAGGGGGTAAGCCCCTTCCATTGTCACTCACTACAATTTCTAACCCGCCTGCTAGGTGATTAATAGCTACATCAATTTCGCCTTTTTCCTGTTCTTGAAAAGCGTATTTCAGGGCATTAGATATCAGTTCATTTAGAATGAGGGCCAATGGGATTAGAGTATCAGCATCTAAAGAGATCGGCGCAATATTTTGAGTAATTTTAATCTGTTTTTGGTCTATTCTATAGGAGTTGATCAAATTAGTCGTTAGTTTTTGGATATAATCGGGCAAATGTACGCCTACCAGATTTTCATCTTGATAAAGGTTTTGATGAATGAGGGCCATCGCTTTTACCCTGTTTCGACCTTCCTCTATGGCGCCTAAGGCAACGGGATCTTGAATAGAACGAGATTGTAAACTCAAGAGGGAAGAAATCACCTGTAAGTTATTCTTTACTCGATGATGGATTTCTTTTAAGAGGGTTTCGCGTTCTTCTAGGGTTTGTTCGATCGTCTCTTTTTGCGCAGCTAGAAGCTGATTGCTCTTTTGTTTCTGTTGATAACTTCGCCATAGCAAAGCGATAATCAATATACCTGCTGCTAAGCCTATCAAAGAACTATTGCGTTGGATTCTTTGCTGTTGAAGTTGTCCCTTGAGTAATGCCTCTTCCTTTTCTCGCTCTAATGCTAGGATCTCCTTTTCTTGGTCAAAGTCATATTGAAGAGCGAGACGAGTAATTTCTCGCAGCTGTTCGTCATTGCGGATACTGTCCTGTAGGATGGCGTATTTTTCGTGAAAAGGTAGGGCTCGTTGATCTTTACGGATTTTGTAAAGCTGGTATAGCGCCTCATAGGTTTGCAACTTCGTCTCTCGCTCTCGGTTATCGTTGGTCAATTGGTTAGCGATGAGCAAATATTTTTCAGCTTTCAAGAACTGTTGAGCTTGCAGGTAAGTTCGCCCCAAATGAACCGCAGCTTTTCCCAACTCAAATTTATTATCCAATGCTTCAGCCACTTGGTATGCTTCTCTACCCAAAGCCTCAGCGTTGTCATAATTGCCCAATTTATATTGAATCGCACCCAGCTGAAGCAGTGATTGCCCCTCTCCTTCTTTATCTCCGAGTTCCCGCCTGAGTTCTAAAGATTTAGTGTTATAGACCAATGCTGAATCGAGTTCGTTCAATCGCAAATAAAGTGTTCCCAGGTTATTATCATTAAGCGCAATGCCATATCGATCATTAATTTCCTGTTTGATCTGTTGCGATTTATTAATGTATTGAATGGCTTCATCGTAGTCTTGCAATTGATTATAGACATTTCCAATATTGGAATAGACTGCTCCAACACCTGCCTTATGACCAATTTTTTCAAACTTGACTAAGGCTTCTAGGTATAATTTCAAAGCTTGTGGATAGTCCGCCTTTATTTCATAATCTATAGCTAGATTATTATAGACAATGGCTTGGTAGACGTCACTTCTCTTTCGGGTAAATATGGCCAAAGCCCTATTGTGATAAATGATAGCAGAATCTAAATTTCCACGCGTATCGAATACCGTCCCAATATTGGTGTACTGTCGTCCAATGCCCATTGAATCATTTCGGGCTATTTCCAGGGCTAAGGTCTCTCGCCAGTAGACCTCAGCTTCCTTGATATCTCCTAAATTAGCATAACAGGCCCCTATACGGGAAAGTGTACCCGTAATACGTGCCGTATCAGTCAAGGGGCGAGCGATGGCCAAAGCCTCCTCTCCATACTTGATACCCTGCTGAGGATTTTGAAACTGCATTTCATCTGTCAGGTCAATTAGAATGTCTAATCGCTGAGTATCAGGTAGCGGCTTTAAGAGCAAGGCGGCCAAACTATCGATATTGGGAGCCTGTCCCAGTAGCGGTATGCCGATTATCCAAAATAATACGACAAATGTCAAACCTTTTGTCGTTGAGTAAGTTGACTTCAACATATGTTATGGCTTGTTGAATGTGGAAACAGGAGAGGGGAATGGCTTTAGTTGTAGGCACCGGAAATTAGTAAATAATTGGGATAATCTGGTAAATAGACTCCCAAAGAAGAGGTACCTTGCTATCAGAACTACGTAACTAATATAAAGCCTTTAATTATTACACATGAAAAATCTCTATCGTCTGCTCATTAGCTATGTTATATTGTTATTCCTTTCCATCCCGCTACAGGCTCAACGTTCAACAGGACCTGTTATCGAAGAATTTGGGGCGGTACACCGAGTTGCTAATCCCGATTTTCCTTTAAACCCGAAGAAATCATACAAAGCCGTTTTTGATATTGCAAGTACACCTGAGGATCCCGCCAAGGTTAATCCTCAATTGAATACACTCGCTCGTTTTCTCAATATGCATGCTCAAGCAGGAGTCCCGGTTAAAAAACTGGCAGTGGCTTGTGCTATTCATAATCTAGCCAGTAAAGATGCATTGAGCAATGAAGCTTACCAGAAGCGATATGGGATCGATAATCCCAATCTACCCCTCTTGAAAGCCTTGGAAAAAGCAGGGGCTCAAATTTATATCTGTGGCCAGTCTATTCATTCCAGAAAAATTGAACGGACAGAATTAGCAGCGCCCGTGAAACTGGCACTATCTGCTATGACCGTTTTAATTAGCATGCAGAATGAGGGCTATCGACTCATTAGCTTCTAGCTTATGCCTTAGACAAAGAACCAGAGGATGGGGCGCTAAGAGGGCCTTTACATGGTATTCCAATAGTTCTGAAAGATAATATTGATACCCATGACAAAATGATTACAACAGCAGGCTCTCGGGCCTTGTTGGGCTCAAAGCCCTTACAAGATAGCTGGGTGGCGGCCAAATTGAGGGAAGCTGGGGCCATTATTTTAGGGAAAGCCAACCTCAGTGAATGGGCTAACTTTCGGTCTAATGTTTCTTCCAGTGGCTGGAGTGGCCGAGGTGGACAAACGCGAAACCCCTACGTAATAGATCGAAATCCTTGCGGCTCAAGTGCAGGCTCAGGGGCCGCGGTCTCCGCAAATTTCTGTATGCTAGCGATTGGAACAGAAACAAATGGCTCCATTGTCTGCCCCTCTCATGCCAACGGGGTAGTTGGAATAAAACCGACAGTAGGACTAGTGAGTAGAGCGGGTATTATTCCTATTTCTGAAACCCAGGATACCGCCGGCCCGATGGCTCGAACGGTAAAAGATGCCGCTATTTGCTTAGGGGCATTAACAGGCATTGATGAAAAAGATGATAAAACCGCTGAAAGTGAGGGTAAATCCTTCACCGATTATACCGCTTTCTTGAATAAAGATGGGCTGAAAGGGAAAAAACTAGGTTTGTATACGCGTTCCATGGGATTTCATCATCAAGTAGATGCTCGAATAGAAGAAGCTGTAGCACTGATGGAAAAGCAAGGGGCAGAAATCATTAGACTGGATCAAATTGGTTCGGGAAATGGCGGACGAAGCTCTTTTCAAATTATGCTGTATGAATTCAAAGATGGACTGAATAAGTACTTTGCCAGCTTAGGCCCTGATGCCCCGGTTAAGAACTTGGAAGAACTCATTGCTTTTAATAAACAAGACAGTATAGAGTCTCTCTTCGATCAAGATTTACTAGAACGAGCTCAGGGAATGGAGGGTTTGGGTTCCCCCGAGTACAAAAAACTGTTAGCCGAAATGTTAGAAAACACCCGCGAAAAGGGTATCGATGAGGCGATGGAAGCGCATAATTTATCTGCCATTATTGCACCCACTGGTTCTGCTGCTTGGAAGACCGACCCGATTAATGGGGACTTATTTTTGGGAGGAAGTTCTTCACCCGCTGCTCGTGCAGGCTATCCTAACATCACTGTTCCTATGGGCTGGGTGGAAGACTTACCCGTAGGCCTTTCTTTCTTTGGTGCAGCCTGGACGGAGCCTCTATTATTAGAGATAGCCTATGCCTTTGAACAAGCCTCCCTACATCGGAAAGCACCGACATTCATCGAAAGTTGAATATAGATTCCAACTCATGATGTGATCATCCTACTGAATAATGACTTTCTTGATGCTCAAAGGGATATTATTATTCACCAACTGAACAAAATAAAGCCCGGGCATCCTGTTCTCAACGGGGATTTGTAGCGTTTTTACACTTGGCACCGCTTTCCCAAGGGAAAATTGTTGTAAGCGTCGCCCCGTCGCGTCGAATAAAACGAGATGCATATTCCCCTTTAATTCAGGCATCCTAATCTTGACCCAAAAATGATCGGTCGCAGGATTAGGGCTAATGTCCCAATCGATAAGTTCCCGTTGTGGATTATCGACATTACTAACACAATTCGTCTTAAAAACTAATGGGGATGAATATTCACTTTGTACTTGGTCACAACGACTCTTTATAGAAACTTCATATTCTGAGCAGCCGATGAGATTGCTCAATAGGTAAGAGGTGTCACTAACCACGGCTGCCAACCAATCCGAGTTCCCTTTGATACGGTATCGTAAGAAGTAGTCTACAGCTGGAGACACGCTATTCCAGGCTATCCGAGTCATTGTATTGCCCACTGCTACGGTATCTAATGCCACTGGAATATTACAGTTGTTGGTAGGGACGATTTGCACACAATAGTCTTCGATCTCCCCAAATTCTTGACCAGAAAATGGACAAGTCCCGGTTACCGTTTGAAATTGCATAACTACCCGCATTCTAGTAACGCCCAATGGAGCATCTGGGGCAATAGAAATTTCGCCTTCTAGGGGCGTGTTCGTAGATGAGCCTGGATCATAAACGACTTCATCGTTTTCAAATGTTCCATTTTGATCATAATCGATCCATACTTTAAAATATTCGCCATAACTAATACCGGTATAGCCGGGAACTAGCATCAGCGGATAGTCGTTTCCTTGTTCTAATTGTGTAAAGGCCAATCCCGTATAATCTCCATAGGCTGCTGGGTCAGAACCACTGGTATTGTCCAATGGGCCTATTTGTACCCGTTCAATCCATTCGTTATCAGAGTTGAGGAAGTCACTCACGCAATAGTCCAAATCGAGGCAGGCTCCGCAACCGCTTGTCATGAAAAAGAAAGGACTGCCAAAACCTGTATAGGTGTCATCACAAAGGGTTTGTATTTGTGCTTCATAGGTCTGGCAAGGCATGAGGTTGCTCAGGACAAGGGCCGGATTGACGGTACTTACACTATCCCAATTAGCGGTATCATCTATTCGGTATCGAAGTCTATAGCCGTCAGCTGCGAGCACCGGGGCCCAGCTTAAGCTAGCCGTTAAAACGCCAACTTCAGGTATGTTGATATCTATCGGAGGTTCGCAACAACCGTTCGTTGTGAATGCCGTTAATGTAGAATAATCCAAAGTATCTGTTAGGCAAAAAGCTTGAAATTGATATTCATAAGAAGTGCAAGCCGTCAAAACAGGAAAAACATAAGGAGAGGTGGCATTTGAAATCTGATTCCATTCGGAACTTCCCGTTGCTCGCCAGCGAAGATCCGTTCTCGTATTGATATCAAAATCAATCCATTCTAAAGTGGCTAGGGTGTCGGTCAAGGTGGTGAGTGTAGGGTTGGTGGAAGGGGGGCAGGTGCCGCATTCTTCCATGAATTCAACCATACTATTGTTGATGTTGAGAACCCCTTCTGTGAGGGTAAGTCCTTCAAGCGATTCATTGGGTGCTACGCCTTCTAGAAGATGTCTTTTCACAAATAGAGCGGCTGTTGCTGGAGCATTCTTAACAATATCCATAAAATCGGAGCAAGGGGCCGAGTAAAGTAATCCAATCGCACCTGCAACTTGTGGTGTAGCCGCTGAAGTTCCCCTGAAGGGGCCATAATCATTGCCCGCATCGAGTGTAAAGACATCCTCTCCATAGGCACCGAGGTCGATGCTGGTAGCGCCCCACCCGGCCGCTTGAACTTTTTGGTTTCTACGATCCATATTGGTGACCGCTATCAGATAATCACTGGGACAGCTAGTTGGAAGGTCTCCATCTTCATCTACGTCTACAATTTTATTGGCGGTAGCGCCTGCGTTAAGAATGCCTTGCGTGCCGAGAGAATCATAGATAGCACACCATAGTGGAGCATCATCCACTTGGGCAAAGTCAAGCCCCCATGATGAATTGGTCGCGACAACAAAAGCCCCCTTTTCTCCATTTGTTTCATTATACTGCTTTCGCAAGCTTAGGGGATAGGAGTAAGAAGCAATCACCTTGGCTTCTGTGGTGTTTAGCCCATTTACAACCATCATCAATTTGACATTCCAATTGATGCCACTAATCCCCACATTGTTATTTCCAATCGCCCCAATAATACCTGCTACTGAAGTGCCGTGATTAGGATCACCGGCTATATCATCACTAGGTACTGTATTTATAGTATTCCAACCTCTATAGTCATCTACATAGCCATTGTTATCGTCGTCAATGTCATTGTTGGGAATCTCATGGTGGTTCACCCAAAGGTTTTCCTGTAGGTCTTGATGCTGAGCATCTACCCCTGTGTCTATGATGCAAATAACGATGGTGTCTCCATTGGCAGTCAGCCCTCCGGTACTAATATCCCAAGCCTCATCGATATCAAGATCGGCATCCACTTCGCCACCTTCCAAACCTGTATTGATGTATTGCCATTGTGAACTAAAAAGAGGATCATTAGGAACCGCTCGATAGTTAACCAGGTGATTGAATTGCGCGGCCTGTACAGCAGGAGATCTTCGAATATTATCTAGGAAGGTATATGCATTAATTCGGGTATGATCAAAAGATAAAAGCCAAATAGATAGTGGTATAGAAATCTGCTCTTCTACTTTTAATTGCGTGGCTCTACCTTCAAAAAATTGCCAATTTTTGACCCAGTTATCAAGGTTTTCTTCGGGAAGGAGTCGAATCAATATATTTCCTTGGACCCTTTCTAGTTTTTGCCCTTGTAAAGTGCTAGAGTAGGTACTACATAGAATAAGAAATAGGAGGAAAATTTTTTTCATAGGATTAAGATTATCGATAGAAGCTTGCTAGCCCATAAATCTACACATTTCGCATGGATTAAAAGTGAGACATTTTCAGCTTTGTCATAAATGAAGCAGTAAAAAATTAATTCAAAGCCCTTACTTTGCAGGATAAAACTAATCTAGATGCAGGTACAAAAAATCATATTACTATTTGCTTTCCTCCCCATTAGCCTTTTTGCTCAGCGAGCAGAATCGCCGGAAATACTTTTGGATAATCCGTATAATACCATGTACGTCCATTTGCATTTCCTGCAACAAACTACTTTTCAGCCAGATTCTTCGGCCTTGGCGCTTGCTGGTGTAACGGGGCGGCCAGAGGTATCTAAGCGTCGCGCGATTCAATTGAAACAAATTCTGGATGGAAAAGGCTTGTATGTACGATTTGGCCAAATTCCGCAAGATGCCAACTATTATGATAGTACAGCAAGGAGGGCGGTATATATTCCCTTTCCTGAACTCCTTCCTGAAGTTTATCTGGAAAAACTAGATAGTCAGTGGCTCTATTCTGCGGAAACAGTAGCGGCTATCCCTAGTCTGCATAAAGATATCTACCCCTTTGGTGCAGATTTTTTGCTCAACTTATTGCCACAGTTTGGCCAGCAAAAAATACTAGGATTAGCCATCTGGCAGTTTGCGGGGATATTTATCATGGTTATCCTCTCTTTTTTATTGCATTTTTTGCTTAGTAGAGCCCTAAACCCAATCGTTAAGCGATTGAGTTCCTCTAGGCTCTACCCTTCCCTAATTGATCCCTCCTTGATCAAACGGATTGCCCAATTATTAAGTGTCTGGATTATCGTAAGAATATTGAAAGTCTTTATTCCTGCCTTACAATTAGAGCCGGAGGCCCTAATTTTTGCAGTGAGGATGGTAAAGATAGTCAGTACATTTATTATCATGCTGATTGCACTTCGTGTATTGGATATTTTGATGCTGTACTTCCGCATATTGACCCAACGGACAGAGAATAGGCTAGATGAGCAAGTGGTTCCTATCCTCCGAAGGTCATTACAAGCCATTATTATTCTTTGGGCTATTTTTCAAGCGCTCAACCTGCTAGAGGTAAATGTCACAGCGCTGATTGCAGGGGTGTCTATTGGCGGCCTAGCGATCGCTTTGGCAGCTCAAGATACCGTGAAAAATCTGATTGGTTCGGCCATGATTTTTGTTGATAAACCCTTTCAAATAGGTGACTTCATAGATTTAGGTGGTTTTGCGGGGACGGTAGAAGAGGTTGGATTTCGGACGACTCGCATCAGAAAATCTGATAGTTCGATTGTGGCTGTTCCCAATGGCACCATTGCCAATCAGGCCATTACTAATCTCGGTGTTAGAATTTATCGCTTGTTTCAGATACAATTGGGAGTTGTATATGGGACCTCCCCTGAAGACATTCAGTTCTTTACAAACAGTTTAAAACAACTAATCGAAACTCACCCCAAGACCCAAAAAGAAGGTTATTACGTGCATTTGACGACCCTAGCAGATTCTTCCTTAGGTATCATGTTTCGGGTAGCCTTGGATGTGCCAGATTATGGTACAGAGCTTAGGGTAAAGGAAGAATTACTATTAGCTATCTTGAAAATTGCTAATACGTTAGGTGTAAGTTTTGCCTTTCCTTCCACTTCTATTTACGTCGATACTATGCCTGGCAATGAGAAAACGGCTGCGGGGGGTGCAGATGAAAAATCGAGAGAAGAAAGAGTAGCAGCACTTCTCCAGCAATTAGAACAAGGCTTTAAAGCCGAAGCCTAGATTTTCCAATACCAGGGCTGACCTGAGCGGATATTTACTGTTGAAAAACCAGCGCTCATCTTCAGAGAAACATTGGATTTTAAATAGGTGCTAAAATAAAAGAGGCGTCATCTAGATCACTAGATGACGCCTCTTTTGCTGTCCCTTACGATGAAATTAGTTGTTCATATTAGTAAGGAATTCCTCATTGCTGGAGGTATGTATCATATGCTTACGAAGGAACTCCATCGCCTCGTCAGGTTTCATATCTGACAAGTGGTTTCTAAGGATGAACATTCGTTGTAGCGTATCTTTATCGAGTAGAAGATCTTCTCTTCGCGTACTGGATTTGGTCAAATCAATAGAAGGATACAAGCGCTTATTGGCCAATGATCGATCTAATTGAAGTTCCATATTACCCGTACCTTTAAATTCTTCAAAGATCACAGCATCCATTTTCGATCCAGTATCAATAAGGGCAGTCGCTAGGATAGTAAGAGAACCACCGTTTTCGATGTTACGTGCTGCACCAAAGAATTTCTTAGGCTTATGCAAGGCATTGGCTTCGACACCACCTGATAATACTTTACCACTGGCTGGTGCTACTGTATTATAAGCTCTAGCAAGACGCGTAATAGAGTCAAGTAAGATGCATACATCGTGTCCACTTTCCACCAATCGCTTGGCTTTTTCCAGTACTACTCCCGCTACTCGTACATGATTTTCAGCTGGTTCGTCAAAGGTAGAAGCAATCACTTCCGCGTTTACGCTTCGTTTCATGTCGGTTACCTCTTCCGGACGCTCATCAATCAATAGAACGATGAGGTAAGTCTCGGGGTGATTTTTAGCGACTGCATTAGCCACATCTTTCAACAACCAGGTCTTACCCGTTTTAGGTTGTGCTACGATCAATCCCCTTTGTCCTTTACCAATGGGTGTAAACAAATCGACAATTCGCGTACTGAAGTCTCGACCCGTAGGCGACATCAGTAGGTTGAACTTTTCGTTAGGGAAAAGCGGCGTTAGGTAGTCAAAAGGCACCCGATCTCTAATATCTTGTGGTTCGAGACCATTGATCTTAGAGACGCGGAGTAAAGCAAAGTACTTTTCTCCTTCTTTAGGTGGCCGGATAGCTCCCCGTACCGTATCTCCTGTTCGCAAACCAAATAGCTTAATTTGAGATGGAGATACATAAATATCATCAGGAGAAGTCAAGTAGTTATAATCAGCGGAACGTAGAAAACCATAGCCATCAGGCATCATTTCTAAAATACCTTCACCTTCGATGATACCGTCTAATTCGATATCAAATTTTGGTGGAGGTAATTCATATTCTTCGTTTCTTTCTGGTCTTTCGGGGCGGCTAGTGGTACGGTCAGTACGACTCGCACGCGTTCTTTCTACTTTTTCTTGCTGCTCCTTTTCTACTTCTGAGGGAAAGTATTCTGGTACTTCCTCCTTAACTACTGCAGGTTCTGGCGTTGCCTTTTCTGTTGCGGCAACTTTAGTGTTATCTTTCTTGGAAGTCTCTTCAGTTTCACTAGCCTTGTTTTTCAATACACTTGATTGTCTTTTAGGGCGAGCTCTTCTTTTGGGAGTGCCGGCGGAGGACTCCTCTTTATCGAGACTGGATTTTCCATTAGAGGAAGCGCTGTCGCCGTCTCGAGTCCTACGACTTCGAACGCGACGTGGTTTTGGGGCCTGCTGCTCTTCTTCTTGCTTTTCACTAGCGCCAATAACTGCTTGCTGATCTAAGATCTTGTGGATCAGCTCCTGCTTGTTCATACGCTTGTAGCCCTTTAGCTCTAATTGCTCCGCAAGCTCCTTGAGCTCAGGCACAAGCATGTCATTCAATTGCAAGATATCAAACATAATGCTGATAGTATGGTGTTAAAATGAGAATCCAAAGATTGGTTCTATAATGATAAAAAAAATAATTTCTTCGAAATTTGCTTTCTTTCAGGAATTATATCCAAGGATAAATGTTGTTTACGTTTGAGTGGCAGACTTTTATCAAATGGAATATAAAACTATGCGAGAATCTTTATGTTTTTTTAAGGCAGAACAGTACCCCTGTATTGAGCGTAAGTTTTGGAGATATATGGAAATTGTAAATTTCAGCACTCAAAAATCTCTAAAAATCACTCAACTCATGTGCCGTAAAAGTGGGAAAAAGCAGGAGTTGATAAATGAACACCTTTACCGAACTTATGTGAAAGATGTATTGTGTGTGGGGCGCTTCTGCGTTTTTGTCACAGCAAAAATACATTTAATTTTTAAATTCAAATAGTATCTTTGCAAAAAATCTAACCAAATAAAGCAGATATAGTTCAATTCTACACTATAATTTCCCAAATTTTAAAAAACTTTAACAACCGCTATGCTTGAGATTAGTTACATCCGGGAAAACCGTGAACGCGTCTTAGAGGGACTGAAAGTACGCAATTTTCCGGAAGAAGAACGACAAATTGTTGACGAAGTGCTCGCGCTTGACGAAAAAAGAAAAAGCCTCCAAACGGAACTGGATATTCAATTAGCAGAACGCAATACTTTGTCGAAAAGTATTGGTGACCTTTTCAAGCAAGGAAAGAAAGATGAAGCGACTGAGTTGAGACAAAAAGTGAATGACCTAAAGGAGGTCGCTGGTGAGTTGGAGCAATCCCTAAAAGCAACGAAAGAAGAGCTGACCAAACAGCTGCTGGTACTCCCTAATGTGCCCCATCCCTCAGTACCTACGGGCAATACAGACGAAGACAATGAGGTGACAAAAGACTGGGAAGGTTCACTCCCCGTATTAGGTGCTGATGCCAAGCCGCACTGGGAGCTGGCTGATAAGTATAATATTTTTGACCTAGAATTAGGGGTTAAAATTGCCGGATCTGGTTTTCCTGTATTTAGAGCAAAGGGAGCCAAATTGGTCCGTAGTTTAATTAGTTTTTTCTTGGATGAGGCTGGCCGTGCCGGTTATGAAGAAGTTATTCCACCTTTGTTGGTGAGTGAGCAAACCGCCTATAGCACGGGACAGCTTCCGGATAAGGAAGGACAAATGTATCATGCGGTAAAAGATGATCTTTATTTGATCCCAACAGCGGAGGTGCCTGTGACTAATATTTTTCGCGACGTCATTATAAAGGAAGATGATTTTCCTGTTAAGCTAACGGCTTATACGCCTTGTTTCCGAAGAGAGGCAGGTTCTTATGGCGCACATGTAAGAGGTTTGAACAGAGTGCATCAATTTGACAAGGTAGAGATTGTCAGAATTGAACACCCTGATCGCTCTTATCAAGCGCTTGATGAAATGGTAGCTCATGTAGAAAGCTTGTTGCAAAAACTTGAACTTCCCTATCGTATTCTGCGATTATGTGGAGGAGATTTAGGTTTTACTTCTGCTTTGACTTTTGATTTTGAAGTCTATTCTGCTGCTCAGAAACGCTGGTTAGAGGTAAGTTCTGTGTCTAATTTTGAAACCTTTCAAACGAATAGACTAAAATTGCGTTATAAAAGTGAGAAGGGCAATCAGCTGGCTCATACCCTAAATGGGAGTGCACTTGCGCTAGCTCGAATCATTGCTGCTATCATCGAAAACAACCAAAGTCCGGAGGGAATTCGTATTCCAAAAGTGCTGCAATCTTACACTGGGTTTGACCTGATTGATTAGCAGCCATTCATTGATTTGCGAAATTCAATTCAATCAGCATGAGTGGAATCTATTTAGGGTTTATGGTTATTACTGGTATTTTTTCCTTTATTGGAATGATTGTCAGTAATCGGCTAAAATCAAAATTCAAACATTACAGCCAGGTTTCATTGCGTAACGGGATGAGCGGACGAGAGGTTGCCGAAGCAATGCTACAACACTATGGCATACATGATGTTCGAATCCAAGAAGGCAAAGGGTTTCTTTCGGATCATTATAATCCAGCAAATAAAGTGGTCAATTTAAGCCCCGAAGTATATCGAGGTCGTCATGTTTCGGCAGCAGCTGTGGCTGCCCACGAATGTGGACATGCTGTACAACATGCCAAGGCGTATCCCTGGCTTAAGTTTCGATCTGCGATGGTTCCCTTGGTAAGTGTGGCCTCTAAGGCCCAGCAGTTTTTGATGATGTTTGCCATTGGCGCTATCGGAGTGGCCAATAATTCTACTTTGCTATTGATTACCGTAGCTACTTTCTTAGTGACTACCTTATTTAGTGTGATCACTTTACCCGTCGAGTTTGACGCAAGTAACCGAGCATTGGCATGGCTAGATGACAGTGGCATGTTGCAAGGAAATGAGTACGATGGCGCTAAGGACGCGCTGAAATGGGCGGCCATGACCTATGTCGTAGCAGCATTATCCGCTCTCGTAATTTTATTGTATCTTTTCTTGAAATTATCGGCCACTAGGCGTAATTAATTATGGCGAAACAATAAAGCTTATTATTTTGCCATTACTGGATAAAACACATCGATTTTTATAGAACAAATATTCCGAATATGGAAGAAGATATTGAATTAATTGTAGATATGGCCAAAGAGGGTATGGAAAGCGCCATTGAGCATTTACAAAAAGAATTAGTAAAGGTCAGAACAGGCAAAGCCTCCACATCAATGCTAGGAGGGATTGTAGTGCCTTATTATGGGACTCCTACTCCTTTATCACAAGTGGCGAATATAAGTACATCAGACTCTCGAACGCTAAACATTCAGCCTTGGGAGAAAAATATGCTAGGACCCATCGAAAAAGCTATTTTTGAAGCCAACTTAGGTCTTACCCCACAAAATAATGGGGAAGTGGTTATCCTGAATATTCCACCGCTTACCGAGGAAAGACGGAGAGATTTAGTGAAAAAGACAAAAGCCTTGGGCGAAGACTCCAAAGTAGGGATTAGAAGTGCGAGAGGAGAGGCCATCAAGGAAATCAAGAAAGAAGTAAAAGCGGGTTATCCGGAGGATGCAGGAAAAAGAAAGGAAGACAAGATTCAAGAGCTTACGAATAGCTATACGAGTAAGGTAGATGCCATGATTAAGGTGAAAGAAGAGGATATAATGAAGATTTAATCCCTTTGGATTTGCAAAATCCGATTTAAGCCCTATTTTTGTGCCTCTTTTGAAAAAATATCTTAGACCGACAATAAAAGCGTGTAGAAATGAAAAGGACTTATCAACCTTCGAGAAGAAAACGAGCAAACAAGCATGGATTTCGTTCTCGTATGAGTAGCAAAAATGGTCGCAAAGTATTGGCCCGACGTCGTGCAAAAGGACGCGCCAAGTTGACTGTATCTGACGAAAAGCGCCTCAAGTAATAATAACTAACTAGTTATTCTTGCTACAAGGCGTAGCCATTTATAGTATGCTATTATAGGCTACAACAAAAAAAGTGAATA
>Ga0209692_10003849_pt1 | contig 14092 bp, 12 predicted proteins | sample tdDd472_FD_187129 | JGI IMG/M metagenome (GOLD analysis project Ga0209692, IMG submission 187129) | Marine sediment microbial communities from the Atlantic coast under amendment with organic carbon and nitrate - tdDd47.2 (SPAdes)... | ecosystem: Environmental > Aquatic > Marine > Coastal >...
TGGCTAGAATGCATAAGGCTGGTTCCTTTTGTGATTTGCATTGGTTTGTCGACTTATAGCTTATCACATGAACCAGCCTTTTTGTGTTATATCAATACCTTAATCCCTAAGTAAGTGCCATTCGACTCAAACCCAATTCGACTCCAACTAACTAATGCTATTCCAACCAGTGCTTCGACACCGGTTTCTGCCACTTATGATAGTAGTAGTGAAATATTATTCATTCCATCTGTTACCTTAAGCGGCACGTCAAATCGTGTCGAACTCAAACGCAATACCGCCTTATCCGGTTATCAATTTGAATTGCAGAGCCTCAAAGAGTTAATCTCTTTTAATATTGTGGATACTGGCCAAAGTGATTGTTACAACAGCAGCGGAAACCTAATCAGCTGTATTGATAGCGGGCAAGATGCAGCCTATAGCGGAAATCAACCCAGCTATACCAATAATAGTGATGGCACTATCACCGATAATGTGACCGGTCTAGTTTGGCAAAGCACTCCAGATATTAATGGTGATGGCAGCATAGATAGCACAGATAAGCTTAGTCAATCAAATGCCCTGTCTTATTGTTCCAGTTTATCTCAAGGGAACCAAACCGACTGGCGTTTGCCGACTATCAAACAAATGTATTCATTAATTAACTTCGACGGAGAAGATGTCAGCGATATCAGTGGTGAAGAGACCAGTAATTTGGTTCCATTTATTGATACTAATTACTTTACTTTTGCTTATGGTGATACCAGTGTTGGCGAACGCATTATTGATGTCCAGTATGCAACTTCAACCCTGTACATTAGTCCAGCAGTAATTACCACCATGTTCGGAGTCAATTTGGCCGATGGACGAATAAAAGGTTATGGTACAACCATTAATAACTCAGAAAAGACCTTTTTTGTACAATGTGTCCGTGGATTTGAAGACTATGGGATTAATTATTTTATCGACAATGGTGACCAAACCGTTAGCGATGCTGCTAGTGATTTAATGTGGGAGCAAAACGATAGCCAAACCAGCATGAATTGGGACAATGCCATCAAGTATTGTGAAAATATCAGCACCGCTGGCTATTCTGATTGGCGTCTCCCCAATGCCAAAGAACTTCAAAGCATCGTAGACTATACCCGTTCTCCCGACAGCAGTAATTCAGCTGCCATCGATCCATTATTTAATGCTACATCGATTACCAACGAAGCAGGACAAACCGATTGGGGATATTATTGGACCAATACCACACATTTAAAATCTACCGGCCCTGGCAATCATGCGGTATATATTTCCTTTGGCCGAGCAATGGGCTATAACAATGGCCAATGGCAAGATGTTCATGGTGCCGGAGCCCAACGTAGCAATATCAAACTAAGTACAGAACAGCTTGATCCCTCCTACACCATTGTCACTGATGCCAATGGTAATGAGGCCATAATTCACGGCCCGCAAGGGGATGTGTTAAGAGTGAATAACTTTGTTCGCTGTGTTCGCTAGGTAAAAATTTGAACGTTGACCTAATGGCAATACCTTAGTCTGCAATAGAACAACTAGGAACTTACATAAATGGAGCAGCCAACGACCTTTTTGGCCTGATACATGGCCAGATCAGCTCTTTTTATAAACAAATTAGCATCTTCATCAGGAACCGTTTCGGATATACCAATACTCAATCCGACCGGTAAATGGGTTTTATTGTATTCGGTCAATACACCAGATTTTTGAGATTCAAAACTATCAATAATTCTACCCGCCAGATATGCAGCTTCTTCAGCGTCAGTTTCCGGTAAAACTAGCATAAATTCATCACCACCATAACGGAAAGCCGAATCACTATCACGCAAAAGATTTTTTAAGGTATCACCAACAAAGCGTAAAAGGCTATCTCCTTCCAAATGCCCTAAGGAATCATTCACGGCTTTAAAATTATCCATATCAATACAAATAAGGCTTAAAGCATGTTGATAACGCTTACTGCGCTCAATTTCTGTACCCAAAAGCGTATGGAAGTGACGTTGATTATATAAGCCCGTTAAACTATCTGTTATTGATAATTGTTTTAAACTTTCCTGCAAGGCCTTAGTTTCAGATAAATCATGAAAAAAACCGACACTGCCAATTTCCTCATCATTATTACTTAAAACGGTAGCAGAAATACGAATCGGAATGAGTTTACCTTGCTTGGATAATAAATGGGTTTCATGATTTTGAATTTGCCCATATTTACCATGTTCAGTACTATACATGAGACGTTTGACTTCTTTAGCTGCCTCATAGGGATGATACAATTTGCCAATATGGAAGTGCCCAATCATTTCGTTTTTGCTATACCCGAGTAAGACTTCTGCGGCAGGATTAAACAAAGTAATTAATCCTTGCCGATTAATTCCAATAATGGGATCAGGGCATATTAATGCTAATTCATGATTAACCGTACATACTGTCATCTTCAGGCCGCCTAAACTAACTTATTGCATAGCACAAATTAGCATTAGCACCTCAATAAGTCAATTTAGGAAACTTATTTTATCTATTAGTTTCTTTAATTTAGTATATCTAAAGTTTAACCAACAATATGGTAACCACCATCGACATATAGCGTATCACCAGTCATTGCGGCTGCAGCATCAGAAGCTAAGAAAGCCGTCAAGGCTCCCACATCATCAACATCTAATGTTTTTTTAAGCATAGAATGGCTTTGAGATTTTTCTAACAAATGATCAAAACCAGCTAAACCCGAAGCAGCCCGGGTTTGTATAGGACCTGGTGAGATTGCATGTACCCGAATTCCCTGTGATCCAAGTTCGTATGCCAAATAACGTACTGAACTTTCTAATGCCGCTTTAACCGGTCCCATAAGATTATAATTGTCTATGGCTTTTTCCGCGCCGAAGTAGGACATTGCAAATATACTTCCGCCATTTTTCATTAATGGTTCGGCTTTTTTGGCCATACGCATTAAAGAATGGCAAGAAATATCCATAGCCATCAAAAAGCCATCTCGTGATGAATCGACTAAACGTCCATGTAAATCATCCATAGGAGCAAAAGCAATGGAGTGAATCAAAAAGTCAAGCTGCCCCCACTGTTTTTCAATGCGTTCAAACACTTGATTAAGCTCTTCCTCATTGCTCACATCGCAAGGTAAAAATAGCTTAGCATCAACCTCTTCCGCCAAGGGCTGAACAAATTTTTTTGCTTTTTCGTTTAGATAGGTAAGCGCTATCTCAGCACCTTGAGCCCGACAGGCTTTAGCGCAACCATATGCAATGGAATGCTGATTGGCAACGCCAATAATCAGCCCTTTTTTCCCGTTTAAATCGGTAGTATGCATTACTTTTAATTTCCTAGTTAATTAAATCAAGAGTGTGTTGAGCGATCATTAATTCCTCATTGGTGGGAATAACATAGGCACTGGCACGGCTGAATTCCGTACTTATTTTGGCACACGAACCATGGGTTTGATTATTTTTTTGCGCATCGATTTGTAGACCCAGCCAAGCTAATTTTTCACTGACCTTTTCGCGGATAGGAGCAGAATTTTCACCAACTCCACCAGTAAAAACGATTCCATCAAATCCCTCTAAGATAGCGCATAATGCACCACATTCTCGAGCAATACGCTGAACATATAAGCTTATCGCTTCACTCGCTTGTTTTTCCTGACTAGCCAATAAGACACGCATATCATTGCTAATGCCAGAAACCCCTAACAAACCAGATTGCTTATACAATAAATCACTAATTTTTTTAGCGCTGTATTTTTTCTCTTGCATTAAATATAGCAGCACACCGGCATCGATTGAACCACTTCGAGTCCCCATGACCAAACCATCTAAGGCACTAAATCCCATTGAGCTATCAACACTTCGGCCGTTATCTAAAGCACACAAACTGGCACCATTACCAAGATGAGCAACTAGCACTTTTCCTTGAGCTAAATGTGGATCAATCTGACGTAACTCTTTCGCAATAAATTCATAAGATAAACCATGAAATCCATAACGCCGGACCCCTTCCGCAGAAATTTCTCGAGGCAAGGCAAATTGTTCAATTTCCTTGGCATGTCCAGCATGAAAGGCCGTATCGAAACAAGCCACTTGCTGTAAGTCAGGTTTCAACTTTTGTAATACTTCGATCGCCGCTAAGTTATGGGGTTGATGCAAAGGTGCCAATGGATTTAGCAGCCTTAAACGCTGAATAATTTCAGGAGTTATCAACATTGGCTGAGTGAAATCGTTACCCCCATGGACCACCCGATGGCCGACGATTAATGGCTTTCTTTTATCTAAATGTTCATTTAACCAATGTAGCAAGAATTCTAAGGCGGCTTCATGATTAGTATCGCTAGCTAAATCTTTAATTATAGATTCGCCATGTTTCTTCGCCATGAAATGAGCTGTATCACCCAGTCCCTCTATTTGCCCTTTTAATTCCAGTTTTAACTCATCAGTAACTACATCTGCATCAAACAAGCGAAATTTAATACTTGAGGAACCACTATTTAGAACTAATATTTGCTTGTTCATAACTTCACTTTATTTTGATGATGAGCAAAGAGTAAAGCTAAAGAACAAGAGGCCATACGTTCAATTTCCGTATCCGCTCGACTGGTCAGAATAATCGGCAAACGTGCGCCCATTACGATTCCTGAACCCTGAGCATCTGCCAAATAAGTCAATTGTTTGGCCAAGATATTCCCAGCCTCTAAATCAGGAGCAACCAAAATATCTGCTTGACCGGCAACCGGTGAAATAATGCCTTTCGCTTTAGTCGCAGCAATAGAGACCGCATTGTCAAAAGCTAATGGTCCATCCAGAGTACCACCCGTGATTTGCCCACGATCAGCCATTTTACATAAAGCGGCTGCGACTAATGTAGACTGAATATCCTTGGTTACTGTTTCCACGGCAGATAATAATGCCACCTTGGGTTGTTCAATACATAAGGCATGGGCGAGATCAATGGCATTTTGGACAATATCGCGCATTTGTTCCAATGAAGGTGCAATATTAATTGCGGCATCGGTCACCAGTAATGGGCGAGGATAGGTCGGTACATCAAAGGCAAAAACATGACTAATGCGACGCTCAGAACGAATACCGCGCTCCTTATGTAACACCGCTTTCATCAATTCATCAGTATGCAAGCTTCCTTTCATTAACGCCTGAACCTTACCATTACGCCCTAACTCAACAGCTTTCTCAGCGGCTTCATGACTATGTTCTACATCAATAATAGGATAATCTTTCAGGTCAATTTCATATTCGTCAGCCACAGCTCGAATACGAGATTCCGGTCCGACTAAAATCGGTTCAATCAAACCGGCATCAGCCGCTTCTATAGCACCTTTTAAGGCATATTCACTACAAGGATGGGCAACAGCTGTTTCAACCGGCTCTAAAGGATCTGCCGCATCAAATAACTCCCGTAAACGCCCACGCTCGTTAAATCGAACATTGGGTAAGGCGGCACGAAAGCGTTCAATTTTTTCAGTAGGGGCTATCACACGAGCTTCACCACAAATGACGCTTTTGCCTTCTTGATTGACACATTCACAATCAAAAATAATCTGACTGGTTTCAGGGAACTTTTCTTTGGCAGTGACTTTTACGGTTAAAACATCACCCAACATAACAGGACGTCGAAAGCTAAGCGATTGATCCAGATAGATAGTTCCAGGCCCTGGCAAGACCGTACCTAATACGGTCGAAATTAAAGAACCACCCCATAGTCCGTGGGCGATCACTTCATGAAACTTGCTATCCTTGGCATAATCTTCATCCAAATGAGCCGGATTTACATCTCCAGACATTACGGCAAAAAGATTAATATCATTCATGGTAAGGCGACGATTAATACTGGCACTTTCACCAATTTCAATTTCGCCAAAGCATCGATTTATAATAAGTTCTTTAGATTTATTCATTAATTTTCTGTTCAACTGATTTTTCTAGGTTAACAACAAATTGGATTCTAGCATATATTCATGACATTTACATTGCACTGCACAAATATTTACTCAGGGCAATATTACTAAACTAAAGCGCTTTATTTCTACACCATATAGACCGATTCAACAAACAATGAGATAATTTACCAAATAATAACAATAAACTTGGTTTGTGGCGCTGACTCATGCAATACCTCATACAGCAATTTAGGAGCAATCCAACCACGGCAATTGCTTTGTCTGCAGCAATTGCCTTAACCTTTTTAACGGCTTTATCTCTGTATTTAAATATTAGTAACCTTCGCCAGGAAAAAATTAATCTAGCTTCTCAACAAGCCAAAGCCACCTGGAATAAAGATCAAGCTTTTCGAGTCTGGGGCACTCGTCATGGTGGGGTTTATGTAAAACCCGACCAACGTACTCCCCCCAATCCTTTTTTGGCCCATATTGAAAAACGAGATATTATAACTACTGAAGGCGAAAAACTTACCCTAATGAACCCGGCCTATATGATGCGTCAAATTACCGAAGAATTTGATCAGCTTTATGGAATTAAAGGAAAGATTACCGGCAAAATATTACTTAATCCTGTCAACGAACCCGATCAATGGGAACAACAAGCTCTTAGTCTTTTCGAAACCGGAGTTAAGGAAGTCATTGACGAAAGTTCTATTAATGGAGAGCCTTATCTTCGCTATATGAAGCCCATGTTTATGACTCAAGGTTGTGTAAAATGCCATGGCCATTTAGGTTTTAAAACCGGCGATCTGAGAGGTGGAGTTAGTATATCCATACCGTTGACTCCCTATTTTGCTCAAGCTTCAACCATGAGCAATATACTCATTTCGACCCATGCTATTGTGTGGTTATTAGGGCTTATCTTTATCATTATATTTTATCTTATCGTTTCAGATAAATCGGCTGAAAATAAAGCATTAATTAAACGTATGGAGTTTAATGCTAAACGTTTACAAAACTCACTTAATGCCGCTCACGCGGGAACCATCAACTATGATCTGTTTAGGGATGAAATTCATTGGGATAGCACCAGTCATGAAATTTTTGGATTGAAAAAAACCAGCCAGAACATAAGCTATTTAAAGTGGCGTAACCTGGTCCACCCAGATGACGTGGATAATTTCGAACATCATTTACAAGAAATCATTCGTTCCGGTCGACAACGCTTACAATTAGAGTTTCGAACCATTATTGATCAAGATAATATACGCTGGATAAAACTTTGGTGTAATGTTTTCCGCGACAGTGAAGGAACGGCTCATTCAATTGATGGAATTATGTTAGATATCAGTAGTGAAAAACTAAATGAACAAATGCTACAAGAAAAAGATGCTGCTGAACGTTTTGCACATAAACAATCCACTTTTCTTACCAATATGTCACATGAATTTCGCACACCATTACACGGTATTCTGAGTTTTTCGAAAATTGGATTAAACCGTATTAAAGACAATGAAATTGAACCACAAAAATTTACTGATTTTTTTAATAGTATTAATGTCAGCGCCAACCGTTTATTAAATTTGCTCAATGATTTATTAGATTTGGCCAAACTGGAAGCGGAACAAATGCATCTTAATTACGCAAGCAATGATTTGTATACTACGACCCAAGAAGTGATTAAAGAACAACAATTTTTATTCGCCGAAAAGGGAATTTCGGTCAATTTAATGCTTCCACAATGCCCGACTCATGCATCCTATGACAAATTACGGATTACCCAGGTTATCAGCAATCTATTATCTAATGCCGTTAAATTTACCCAAGTGAAAGGAAATATTAGGATAAACCTCGATTGCAAAACTCTCTCCATCCAAGGGGAAGAAATTTCTGCCCTACAGTTTAGTATCAAAGACTCTGGACGGGGAATTCCAAACTCTGAACTGGAAAGCGTTTTTGATAAGTTTATTCAAAGTTCTCGTAATGACCCTGGAGCCAGTGGCACAGGGTTAGGTTTGGCAATTTGTAGAGAAATAATAGAAGCTCACCAAGGAAAAATCTGGGCCGAACAAAACTCCCAAGGTGGTGCCGTCTTTCATTTTTTATTACCGTATGATCCCATTAAATAAACAATTTATTTTTGATGTAATTTATAGTTAGCCGCCAACTCCAAGGTCGTGATTAGCGCACTATGATCCAATTCTCCCGCCCCATGTGCCACACAACTATTAAACATTTCTTGTACCGCCGCTGTATTCGGCAGTGTTAAGCCTAAACTTTGGGCACTACTAAGGGCATTGCGTAAATCTTTTTGATGTAATGCAATTTGAAATCCTGGATCAAAATTTCGCTCTATCATGCGTTGGCCATGAATATCTAATACAGCTGAAGAGGCAAAACCACCTTCCAAAGCGGTGCGAATTTTAACCGGATCGGCTCCTGCTTTTGAAGCAAACAGCAAAGCTTCAGCGACTGCTTCAATATTTAATGCCACCATAATCTGATTTGCAATTTTACAAGTCTGACCATCTCCATTTTCACCCACGTGGGTAATATTTTTACCCATTAATTCAAACAACGGTTTGGCTTTATTAAAAGCGGCACTGTCTCCTCCAACCATAATACTTAAGGTTCCGGCAGTCGCGCCTACTTCACCACCAGATACGGGAGCATCTAGATAGAAACAGTTTAAATCACCGATTCGTTCAGCAAATTGTTTGGTCGCTACGGGTGAAATGGAACTCATATCAATCACCATTTTTCCAGCTCCCAGCCCAAAAACGACCCCCTTTTCTGAAAACAATACCTCTTCGACTTGAGGAGTATCTGGCAGCATAAGAATAATCACCTCGCTCTCCTGAGCCACCTGCTCTGCGGTAGGCAGGACCTGGCAACCATTATCTAACAAGTCTCGAGCAATGGCTTTGTGATGCATTAATGTAAAAATTGTATGGCCAGCACTTTGAATATGCCGGGCCATGGGCAAGCCCATAACACCTAAACCAATAAATCCTATGTTCATAGTGATATCCTATTACCTTTTTCAGATAGTTCTTTTTCCGCTAATTACTTTCAGATAATATATTGGTGGGCAATCCATCCAAACTAACCTGATTTCGTTCTTTCCAAAAGCTTTCAATACCTTCTTTACCTTTTTTTTCAGACCATTCTAATAATTGTTCTCGTTCCCCTTGATATTCAAAAAAGGGAACCGAAAATCCACATGAAGTTTGTACGAGATCCACATCTAGCGAAAAAAACTGACGAGTTGCATTGTATTCAGGAAATAACCGACTAAACTCTTTCCATTGTTTATCACGTGGATGTACTACCTCCGCTTGTCCATATATTCGCATAATCATGGGCTCTTTATCAAAAGAACAAAACATTAGGGTCATACGGCTATTTTCCTGCACATGTACTGAGGTTTCATTGCTACTACCGGTGTAGTTTAACCAAATAATTTTATTATTATTAATAACTCTTAAGGTATCCATTCCCTTTGGCGAAACATTAACCCGCCCTTTTGCTCCAGCCGTTGCAACAAAAAATAAATGTTGCTGTTCAATAAACTGAATATGTTGTTCTAACATTGAATCAAAACGTTTTGACATAATAAACCTTAATAAAATTGTACTTACACAGTACTAAATATAGCACTAATGTAGCACTGATATAATTGAATAGAATTTACTATAGCATAGATTTTTCACTCCGTATGACAAGAAGAGCGATTGAAAGTGAAGAGAGAGCAGGAGACAATTGGATAGAATGGGGAAAAGCATGTGCAGTATAAAGACTACATGCTCCTTAAACGTTTCATGCCCCTCTTTTTTTGAGCCACAATAACACGTATTTTATCAATTAATTCATTTTTTTCATTTGAATCAAAAACTTTTTCAAGCTTTCTTCTTAGCTTTTTTTCTTTGCTGTCTAATTGATCCAAAATGTAAAAAATCGCTTCTGTTTGGGAACTATTATCTTCACTATTTGTATTAAAAAGATAACTCGATTCGTTGATAAGTTTTACAAAATTCATTTTAAATACCGATGCGTTTTAGGTGCCAATTTCTTATTATGCTGCCAAAGTTTAGCAAAATAACTTTACAAAAAAATTACATTTCACTTAATTTTTATAAGTCACAAAAACTTAACATGTCTATGCTACTTTTCTAGCATGATATCAGACTACCAAAATGAGCTACAAAAAGAGCTCAATAATATACTCCGGGAAAAATCCTTAAATCCTCTTTTTCAGCCTATTGTTAGTCTCAATAAGCAAAAAATATATGCTTATGAGGGATTAATCCGAGGCCCATCAAACTCCTTACTACATGCCCCCGAAAAACTATTTGAAACGGCTTATCAGTTCGGGCGACTGGTGGAGCTAGATTTTTTATGTCGGCAGACCTTAATTAGTCAATTTAAACATCTTTCATTGCCGGGTAAATTATTTGTTAACACCAATCCTGAGTGTTTATTAGCCAAGGATTATGTTGATGGTGAGACCCTAAAGTATGTCGAAAAAGCAAAACTATCACCCGAAAATATTGTTATCGAAATTACCGAAACCCATCCTATCGATGATTTCTCACTGGTTCAAAAAGCCATCACTCATTATCGTGAAACGGGCTTTTCAATTGCTTTAGATGATCTAGGCACCGGCTATTCAAGTCTGAAACTCTGGTCAGAAATGCGTCCCGAATTTGTAAAAATTGATCGACATTTTATTAACTCAATCAATAACGACGTCATTAAACGGCAATTTGTTCGTTCAATATTTGAAATCGCCTATTCCACTGGCTGTCAAGTAATAGCAGAGGGAGTGGAAACAGCTGAAGAATATGCCACAGTACGCAAACTAGGTGCCGAATATGTACAGGGATATTATTTTTCCCGGCCAATTTCTTTGCCGTCACGCAAGGTCAACAAATTCTTATTTCGAACCACCCAACGTTTTGAACCAATAGAATCCAGTTACACGGCTAAAGAATTACTATTAGAAATGCCAAAAACTAAGCCAAGTTTAACTCTGGCAGAAACCGCAGACTTATTTAATCGAGTCCCGTCCGCGCAATCAATTGCTATCGTGGATGGTAATGAGCCACAAGGTTTAATGACTCGAGTCAAAGTAATGGATATATTAGCAAGTCGTTTTGGCCGTGCTTTATATTCTCGTAGGCCCATTTCACTATTTATGAATAGCAATATTATTATTGCCGATAGTTCTATGCCTTTAGAAACACTTAGTCAACGATTAACGAGTGCTATTGATACCTATATTGATGAATTTATTATTGTTGATAAGGGTCGTTTTAAGGGCAAAGGAATCCTGGTTGACCTGCTTAAAAAAATTACTGAGCTTCGAGTTGAGACAGCACGCTATGCCAATCCTCTCAGTCTTTTACCTGGGAATGTCCCCATTCAAAAAAAACTCAATGAATATTTAGAGGCCGATATTGAGTTTGCCGTGACCTATTGTGATCTGGATAATTTTAAACCTTATAATGACTACTATGGTTATAGCCAGGGTGATGAAGTCTTAAAACTATTAAGCCAGATTTTCAAATCACAACTGAGTTTGGAGTCAGGTTTTATTGGCCATATTGGTGGTGACGACTTTATATTATTGTTTAAAAATAAAAAATGGTACAAGACCTGCCAAAAAATTCTATCAAAATTTAATAAACAAATTATTGATATGTATAATGATGTGGATCGTCAAGCAGGCCATATACAAGCCATTGATCGCAATGGCAAGCCACAAAAATTTCCTATAATGTCTTTATCGCTCGGCGTGATTGTCATTAAAAGTGGCCATTCATTGAGCCGAGATGAAATCGCCGATTTTGCCAGCAAAGCAAAATCTGCAGCTAAAAAAGCCAAGGGAAATTCCATTAGCTTTGCCCAAATTAATGCTAATAAACACATAAGTTTTATTACTTATGTGTTGGAAAATAAGAAAGAATTGATCCAGGAAAAAATAACCGGACTAACAACTTAAACAAAACAGTCTATCAAGTTATTTTTACTATGGGGGATTTGGAAATAGAAGTAGCTGCCAAATAAAGAGAGGGAGGAAGCATTCGGGCTTAGGCCACTAAGCCTGCAATATTAATTTCATTTTGCCGAATACACTGAGGAACTTGATTTAACAGGCCTATTTTAATATAGAAAAATAGTTCGGCTTGATTAAAAACTTTGTTCCAGCCAGCGTCACCACACAATCTAGCCCCTTTATTAAAGAAAAAATTTACCGCCTCGGGTAAATTACAGTCAACTGCATCATTACTAAAAACCTTTGGTACCGACGGTAGCATATGATATGGCATAACCCTATATTTATTGGTTGCTAGGTGGGTTGATTTAAGCCGCTTAATTTCCTTTCCAGTAGAGTAATAGCTTTCATTTAAATCTAAAGGTAAAGTGCCAAAAAGTGTATCTGAATCATATTCATTAGCAAGAGACACAATTCCAGACCATAGTATATCTAGGGTATTGGCATGATTATATTCTGGATCAATAACTAATCGACTCAATTCCATGGCCGATTGCATTTGCAAACGAAGTATTTCTAAATTAAACTGCGCCTCACAAAAATATCCACCGATATTATATGCCGTATGTGAATCAATAATTCGCACATAAGCGATGACTTTATTAACAGCTTTATCCCTAACAATTAAATGTTTGGCATAACTATCATAACCGTCATAAATAAGCGCCTCGCGATTATCTAATTGGTGTTGGGATTGTTGAGCCGTACTGTTATTGTTGGATAGCTCTAACCATAATTGTTTGGCTTGTTCTAATTCTTCCAATTCAATGCCAATTTTTACCTCAAGGTTATTTATTTGACATCTATTTTGGCTGTTATAAGAATTCTCTTTCAGAGAGATATTTTTTATACTATTATCTGTTTTCATTTTGTTTTTTTTACCTATGCAATTTACCTAAATTCTAGGTCTAAAGAATGACAAAAAGATGAAGCTTAGGTTAATTTTTTTTTAACTTAAAAAATTTGCTAAAATAACCTTTAATTATTCCGTGTATATCGAGCACCCTATGAAAGACTACAAACCCAACAAAGATCTGCTTAAAGATAAAGTTATTTTGGTTACCGGCGCAGGTGCGGGTATCGGCAAAGAAGCCTCTCTAGCTTATGCCAGACACGGAGCTACTGTTATTTTACTCGGCAAAACTATTCATAAACTTGAACAGGTTTATGATCAGATCGAACATGAAGGCGGTGCCCAACCAGCTATTTATCCAATGGATTTAGCGGGCGCTAGCGGCAAAGATTACGAAGATTTAGCGGTTAATATTGAAAATGAATTTTCTCATTTAGATGGATTATTACACAATGCTGCTCAATTAGGCAGTCTAAGAGCCTTATCGCAATTCGATATGGATAGCTGGACCAAAATCATGCAGGTCAATTTACACGCACCCTTTGTACTTACCCAGGTGTGTTTACCCTTACTCGCCAAATCAGACAATGCCTCATTGATTTTTACTGCCGATGATGTTGGAAAACAAGGTAAAGCCTATTGGGGAGCTTATGCCATTAGCAAAGCCGCCAGCAATAATATGATGCAAATTTTTGCCGATGAATTAGAAGTCAATACTCAAATTCGCGTCAATAGCATTAATCCCGGAGTGGTAGCAACAAAAATGCGTTCCGGTGCCTATCCCGGAGAAGATCCTAATAGTATTGCTCAGCCTGCGGATATAATGTCAGCCTATTTGTACTTAATGGGCGATGATAGTAAAGATGAGAATGGACAGGTTATCCAAGCACAATAATTATTTATATATTTTCGCCACCATATCTTTTTCTTGTTGTAAAGTTTCTTGAATTCTAATCCGCCCTTTGAGTTGTAGGCAACTGCTCCTGCGTTGCTCTATCTCCTGCATCCATGCACCAGTGTGACGCCCATCTCGTCGCCCCCTGTAGGCACAAAATCTTAAATTTTTTCTGGAACATTTTGATTAGGGCCGTCCAGGCTGGACCTCACAACGAAGTCAATTGCATTTTTTAGATTTAGCCCACTTATTACACTTAGCCCATCTTCGTGACTATATTGAATACTTTCTAGTAATAACAGTTACTTAGTTTTTTCAAATCGATCAAGTTGGCACTACAGATTTTTTAGTTTTGTCTATAATGGTTTTTACGTTTCCAATCAGATC
>Ga0209692_10003851_pt1 | contig 14087 bp, 9 predicted proteins | sample tdDd472_FD_187129 | JGI IMG/M metagenome (GOLD analysis project Ga0209692, IMG submission 187129) | Marine sediment microbial communities from the Atlantic coast under amendment with organic carbon and nitrate - tdDd47.2 (SPAdes)... | ecosystem: Environmental > Aquatic > Marine > Coastal >...
CATGCAGCGAAAGGGACGCGCCTCACCGGTCTGCATTCAGTGCCGCCTGGATAACAGAGGTCAGCTTTCGCGCGAACTCCGCAACATGCGGCTCTTTAATCATTTGCCCATGCCCGCCCGGTGAGAGGATGATCTGCATATTGTTCGTGTTTTTGAGCCATTCCTGCAGAGAAATCTGCGAACGGCCTTGGTCGTCGGTTTCTGCTTTGAAATACACGACCGGGCCATCGTAATAATCGAGTTGGTATCGGACTCCCGCTTCGTTCAGTATCTCCACGGGGGTAGGAGGGGGCTTCGTTTCGAACCTTTTTCGAAACTTCTTAACAGGCCTTTTGAGCTCTGCCGTTAGTTTCCCTAGCAGGTATGGCAGCATTTCACCATAAGGTGTCTCGATAAATTTTCGGATATCCGTTTCTGTTTTTTCGATGCGCTTTCGTATGGGCCTGAGCGGTACCTCCCAGGTGTCAATCATTGCCAGCAAGGCGACTTTCTCCCCCTTCGCCTGTAGCTGTCTGGCCATTTCAAAAGCAATTTTTCCCCCCATGGAGTGACCGGTCACCAGGTAAGGGCCATGCGCACAGACCTCTTGCATCTCCTTGATATAGGCACGGGCCAGTTCGACAAGGCTCAGAGGGGCAGACAATCCTTCCTCTTCCGGATTCAGCCAGAAAGCCCAAATGGGCTGTTCGATGTCCATGTGGTCCGCCAACGGTCTGAACGACAAAGAGGACCCGGTGTTATTGTGGATACAGAACAGGGGAGGCAATGTTCCGGTGCTTCGTATGGGAAACAAGAACCTGAAAGCTGGCGACTCTTTTTCCGGGTTTGACAGGTAATCATTCTGCTGCGCGATGGTCCATTTGTTGACGATTGAGGCAAGGGGGATCTTGATCCCCGTGGCCCTTTCAAGTTCTACGACCAGCTCCGCAAAGAGCAGTGAGTCCCCCCCCAATGCAAAAAAATCATCATCAGGACGGAGGTCTTTCAGACCGAGAACTTTCTGCCAGGTCTGCTCGACGATCTCCGCCACCTCGGACTTTTGACTGGAATCATCTGCATGGTCATGGCGCGGTCCCGGCGGATGGCGTTTCTGAGATGTAACGCGAACATACTGTTTGGAGAGGAGGTGGCGCTGAACCTTGCCAGAAGGGTTTCTTGGGATCTCCCGCACCGGGATGACTTCGACCGGAACCTTATGCAGGGCAATTTTATCTCGCAGAAATGATTTGAGATGGGCAGGCTCTACCCCGGCCTCCGCTCGCAACACGACCATCGCCATCGGTACTTCACCCAGGCGCTCATGGGGTACAGCATAAACCGCGACATCGACGACATCGGGATGATCGGACAGGGCATGCTCCACTTCATAGGGCGAAAATTTTTCCCCACCTCGATTGATGAGTTCCTTTGTCCGGCCTGAGATGAACAGGTATCCGTCTTCGTCCAGAAAGCCCTCGTCCCCCGTCACAAACCAGCCGTTAACAAAAGAGGTTGCAGAAGAATCTTGATGCGCCTCGTAGCCGGAGGTGACTCCGGGCCCTTTGATGAGAATGGCGCCAACCTGATCATGTGCCAGCGCATGGCCATCCTCGCCGAGGATTTGCATTTCACAGCCCGTGACCACCCCTGCCGAACCGGGCTTGATCCTTCCCGGTATCGGTGGATTGCGGGTACCCATTGCCGAGGTCTCCGTCAGGCCATAGCCCTGTACAACCATGACCCCGAAACATTGTTCCAGTTGCTTCTGGAGTTTTGTAGACAGGGGGGCTCCCCCCGACCGGATGCAACTCAAGAAATGACGAACGGGAGAGAACTGAGAGGCCACAATATAACGCATTATAGCCTGATGGACGGCCGGACTTGCAGCATACCAGGTTGGTGTCAACCGTCCGAGCATGTCGACAAACTCGTCAGGCCGGAATGACTCCGTGCAAATCACACTGCCACCGGCCGCTAGCGAACCAAGGATAGAAGCAACGATGCTGTAGATATGATATTGGGGAATGACGTTGAGACATCGGTCGTTCTCTCCCATGCTGAAAAAATCGGCATTATTCCTGGCCGCCCAGCAGAGGTTGGCATGGGTCAAGGGGACAACCTTCGGGTCCGAGGTTGTCCCGGACGTCGTCAGGATGATCGCCACATCATCGCCACGGGGCAGTTGTATGGGGACTGTTTCATTGATCGGCAGGGCCGAGGAATCAACAGCAAAACTCGACTGCGAACCAGGCTTGTAAGGGTGCATCGTGATGACAGGAAGTACGGCATCGTGATTATCCTGTCCGGTTACGAAAAGGGCATCCTGGCGAACCATGACGGCGTCGGCACCAATAATTTTCAATTGGTTGGCCAACTCTTCGGAGGAGAGCTTCGGGTTCAACGGGACATAGACCGCAACGTGTGAAATGGCGAGGAGGGCAACAATCATTTCCGGCCCATCCGGCATAATCACGGCAATTCTTTTGCTGCGTACCAATCCCCGCTCGATCAAGAAGCGAGAGACTCTCGAAATCGCCGCAGCCAGGTCACCGTAGCTCAGGAAGGTTTCGTCCGGCATCACGAGCGCAGGCCGGTCAGGATTGCTGCGGGCTCTCGTGTTGACAAGGTCCGTGATCTTCGGGGCGTTTTCAGAAATTAGTGACATATCACTCTACAAATCATCCCTTCGAGCGCCCTGCATCTGCCTGCAGAGCCGATCCATGGATCCGAACCTGCCCAATGCTGTTCATGTTAATATAATTCGACCGGGGCTTGAAGGGGATTCTTGTCGTGGTGTTCCATCCGATGCTTGCTACAGCGTTCCCCCTCCATGGAATCACATTGACCGTCCCCCAGACGGCAATCCCGGGTACTGCTTGGGCATATCATCAACCAGGCTCCCTCGGGGCTCTCTGGCGAGAGAGGCCCAGTGATCGACTTCGGGCCCTTGCAGAAGAAGGTCAACAGGCCTAGAATGGAGAATTGAGATCAGGAGATGTGCCATTGACCACGCATAAACTCAAATACGGCACGGCCACGATTGCGTGTGAACTCTCCGCACGGGTTTTGGCCGCGACCGATCCGGGCCCTTTGCCGGATCCTGTGGCAGAGGTTCACAGGGCCCTGGGCGCCCCGATCGGCACGCCACCCCTTGCCGAGATAGTCCGGGGGAGGGAACGTATCGTCATCGTTACCTCCGATATCACCCGCTATACCGGTAGTGAAATCTACCTGCCGATCCTGGTTGAAGAATTGAATAAGTGTGGCATCCCGGATGATGATATCGAAGTGATCATCGCCCTCGGTATCCACCGCAAGCAGACACAGACAGAGCACCGCAAAATTCTTGGCCCGCTTTATGGCCGCATCAATGTGTATGACCATGAATGCGACGACCGGGAAGAACTGGTGGACCTGGGTATGACTTCGTCCGGACTGCCTGTCCAGATCAACCGGCGCGTCATTGAGGCCGACCGGGTGATCGTCACCGGCACCATCGGCTTGCATTACTTTGCCGGCTTCGGCGGCGGGCGCAAGAGCCTGGTCCCGGGCGTGGCCAGCCGGGAAACCTGCATGGCCACCCACTTTGCCATATTCAACCCATCGGAACAGGGTGGTCGTAACCCGCAGGCCCAAACCGCCAATCTCGATGGCAACCCGGTCCATCAGGCAATCCTCGAAGCGGCACAGATGGTCAAACCGGATTTCATCCTGAACACGGTCCTCACGGCAGACAAGCAGATTGCCAGAGTCTTTTGCGGTGAACTGGAGCGAGCCCACCTGGCCGGCTGCGAGCTGGCGAAGAGTTTGTACACTGTACCCCTGGAGCAGGCGGCGGACCTGGCCATCGTCTCCTGCGGCGGACACCCCAAAGACATCAATTTTATCCAGGCCCATAAAGCGCTTGATTACGGAGTCCACGCCGTCAAGTCTGGCGGAACGGTGATTCTCCTGGCGGCCTGCCCGGACGGGTTCGGCAACCCCACATTCTTCGACTGGTTCAACTACGAAGACCTGGATGTCTTCGAGAAGGCCCTGCGCAGCCGTTACGAGATCAACGGCCAGACCGCCTGGTCGACCCTGAGCAAGGCGCGGGCCTGGCGTGTCATCCTGGTCAGCGAGTTCACTTGCGAAGAGACGGAAAAAATGGGGATGGAAAAAGCTGCGGGTCTTGACGAAGCCCTGCAGATAGCTTACAAACAGCTGCCGGAGAATCCGGAGGTCGTTGTCATCCCGGATGGCGGGACAATTTTACCGATCATAAGTCAGAGGATATGATAAAGGAAAAAGCCAAAACATTTTTAACGCAAAGACGCAATGGTAAAAAAATAAGCCTCTTGAGAAAACCTAGGCTTGTAAGTTCTTCTTTGCGTCTTTCCTGGCTCTTCTTGGCGCCTTAGCGTTAGCTTTTAAGTTTTTATAATCAGTCTCATAGCAGATAATTTAAGGCAAACTTCATGTTTTCAGAACAAATCATAAAAGAACTGAAATCGATCGTCGGCAAGGACAACGTCTTCACCAGCAAGGCCGACCGCATCTGCTATTCCTACGATGCCACCCAGCAGAGTTTTCTGCCCGATGTGGTGGTACATCCCGGTTCGACTGACGAAATCAGCCGCGTTATGAAGCTGGCCAACCGCGAGTTAATCCCGGTCTTCCCGCGCGGCGCCGGCAGCGGCTTCACCGGCGGCAGCCTGCCGACCCGGGGCGGTATCGTGCTTTGCACCGAGCGCATGGACCGCATTCTCCTGATCGATGAAGAGAACCTGGTCGCCACCGTGGAGCCCGGCGTGGTGACCGAGCAATTCCAGAAGGAGGTCGAGAAACGCGGCCTCTTCTATCCCCCCGACCCGGCATCGCTCAAATTTTCCACCCTAGGCGGCAACGTTGCCGAATGCGCCGGCGGTCCGCGCTGCATCAAGTACGGGGTCACCAAGGATTTCATCATTGGTCTCGAAGTGGTCACACCGATCGGTGACATCATCACCACCGGCGGACCGACCATGAAGGGGGTAGTCGGCTACGACCTGACAAAATTAATGTGCGGCTCAGAAGGAACGCTCGGCGTCATCACCCGCATCGTCATCAAGCTCCTGCCATTACCGGAAGCAAAGAAGACCATGCTGGTCCTGTTCGATTCCATCGACGGTGCCGCGCAGGCGGTTTCGGCAATCATCCGCAGCAAGATCATCCCCGCCACCCTCGAGTTTATGGATGGCCGCACCCTCGACTGCGTGCGCCAGGCTACCGACCTCGAGGTTCCCGAAGGCGCCCGGGCGGTCTTGATCATCGAGGTTGACGGTGATCGCGAATTTCTCGACAAACAGGCCACACGGATTGCCGAGATTATCAAACCGCTGGGCGTCGTTGAGACCCGCATCGCCACCACACCGGAAGAGAGCGAAGCGCTCTGGCAGATCCGCCGCTCGGTCTCGGCCAGCTTGCGCAAGGTCAACCCTGACAAGTACAATGAGGACATCTGCGTGCCGCGCAGCAAGGTACCGGAGATGATCCGCAAGGTCGATGCGATCGCCGAGAAATACGCCATTCCGATCGTCAACTTCGGCCATGCCGGCGACGGCAACATCCATGTCAACATCATGGTTAACAAGAAGGTCTCCGGGGACACGCTCAAGGCCGAAGGTGCCATCCGTGACGTCTTCAAGGCCGCACTCGAACTGGGCGGCACCATGAGCGGCGAGCACGGCGTCGGCATTGCCAAAGCACCCTACATCCCGCTGGAAATCACCCCGGAAGCGGCAAGCTACATGAAGGCGATCAAGCAGGCTCTGGACCCGAACAACATTCTCAACCCCGGCAAGATTTTTTTCGACGATGAAGATTTTGTTGCCGAATAGGCCAACGGGGACACCTCTTTACAGATTTTCGCGCCAAGCGCCACGGAACATATGGCAAAGCTGAAAAACCTCGAAGATTACCGCGAAGAGATTGAACACTGCGTGAAGTGCGGCGCCTGCCGTGCCCATTGTCCAGTGTTTGTTGCCGACAAGCGTGAGGGCCGGGTCGCCCGGGGGAAAATTGCCCTGGCCAACTCGGTTCTTGAAGGTGAAGTCGATTTCGAAGAAAAGGTACTGGAAGATATGAGCCAGTGCCTGCTCTGCGGCAGCTGCTGCGCGGGCTGTCCCAACAAGGTCCACACCGAAGAGATCGTCGCGGCGACGCGACGCCGGATCGCCGAGCAGCAGGGCCTTTCAACTTTCGGCAAGGGTGTTGCAGCCGTACTGGGTCGACCGAAGCTGATGAACCTGCTGGCCAAGTCGGGCGGTAAACTGTCCACGATACTGTTCAAGAAGCTCCCCGAGGATAGCGGCCTGCGCCTGCGCTTTCCGGCTCCCTACCTGGAAGCGGATCGCACTCTGCCACCGGTCACCACCAAACCTTTCCGTGAGAGGGTTCCGGAAATCATCCCCGGCGTAGCAGGCCAGCCCACTGTTCTCTTTTTCACCGGCTGCGGTATCAACTACATGTACCCTGCGGTTGGCGAAGCCTTCCTCAAGGCCCTCAAGTTTCTTGGCGTGACGGTCATCATCCCCAAGGACCAGGCTTGCTGTGGCCTGCCGGCGGTCAGCGCCGGCGCGACAAAGACGATCGAAAAACTTGCCGAGCAGAACCTCGCGGCGATCAGTCGCCACCAGGTTGACCATATCGTCACCGCCTGTGCTTCGTGCAATGCCGGACTCGGCGACATTTACGCGGAGATGGGCGACGAATTCAGCGACCTGTCGGATAAAACAATCGACATCTTTGTGTTCCTGGCCAATCATGGATTGCCGGAGAAGCTGGCGGCACTGCCGAAAGCTGACAAGCCGATCAAGGTCACCTATCACGACCCCTGCCACTTGCGTAACCGGGGAATCACCAAAGAGCCGCGCCAGATTCTCAAGGCACTGCCACAGGTAGAGTACGTAGAGATGCCCGATGCGGCGACCTGCTGCGGCCTTGGTGGAACCTACTCTGTCTACCATTATGAAACCAGCAAGAAGATCGGTGCCAAGAAGGCAGCCAACATTGCCACAAGCGGTGCCGACGTGGTCGCAACCGACTGTCCAGGCTGCATCATGCAGCTGCAGGACAACATCAATCACGCCAATGGCAAGCAGCAACCGATGCACATTCTGGAACTTCTTGCTGAGGCTCTGCCGGAAGACTTTTAATTGAAACATTTTGCGTTGCAGGTTTGCATGCGTTCACCAACCTGTTAAAATGACCACGTTTACATGAACACCTTACCTGACCATTCCTGCTAGGAGGAAACTATTATGCAAAAGCTGTTCGTACTGATTGTTGCAATTCTGTTTGTTGGTTCCAGTGTTGTCCTGGCCGTTCCGGCAAAGAAAACCATCAAGTTCAACGACAGCCCGATGGGCACCGTAACTTTCGACGGCACCATACACAAGGAAGCCGGCATCAAATGCAAGGAATGTCACAACAGTGGAATGTTCCCGAAGATGAAGCAGGGCACTGTCAAGATCACCATGGACGACATCTACGCCGGCAAGCTTTGTGGTGTGTGTCATGATGGCAAACGTGCTTTTGATGCCAAGAGCAACTGCGCCAGGTGTCATGTGAAGTAATAACGTCAGGCTCCCCGGAAAGCATGAACGCCCACCGCTACCCGGTGGGCGTTTTTTATGCATCAAACCACTCAAACAGCCCCCCGACTCAAATCGTCTGACCTGCTGTCACTGCCGGAACACCCCTGAGATACCTTACCGAAAGTCAACGAAACCTCGTTCAGTAACATAGCCCTTTCATACAACTTGGGGTTTTGATATACTGCAAGCTGATAAAGGCAAAGTCAGGGTAACTTGATGACGCAAAGCCACGGGTCCTTCATGCAGGATAGCCGGGTTGCCAGGAGACAACTAAGAATTGATGACAGGCCATCCGCATAGCATTGGGTGGCTTTTGCCGTTTTGTTTCATATGACAAGGGAACGAGGAGTCTATAAGGACAATGTTGACTTCAGGACAATCCGGAAAAGTAGGCAGAAATAGCTCTATGGAGAGGATTATATTTGAAACAACCGTCCAGTATGCACCATCACGTGAAAGTAAACATTCCGACCTTTGCTGTGATTTAAGTGAAGGCGGACTTTATATTAGAACAAACTATCCATTCGATACCGATGAGACTCTGACGCTCTCATTTTCTATCCCAAAACAGGAGCAAGACGTTTCAATCTCATGCAATGCAAGAGTCGCATGGACAAATTTTGATACGAATCGTCGTAAAACAGAGTACCCCTCAGGTGTGGGTGTGCAGTTCCTGGATCTTTCCTGCGAAGACTTGACTGCACTGTCAAAATTTATTGGTGCATATGATCAGAACAAAAAAATGAATGTGGTTTGTGCCTGGTGTGGCAGCGATTTAGGCCTGCGCAATGGGCCGTTTGGCACAACCAGTCACGGTATCTGTAGTCAGTGCCGTGAAAAACTTGAGTGACATTTTACATCTCCACGGCAAGCCCTGTAAGCTGCCGTCGACGAGAAGAAAAATGCCCGATCTCATGAATGGCCAGCTCTTATTATTTCTTCCAACTCATCAGGATTTTCCCATTCCTGCCATTCCCAGCGCACAGAACAACGCAGGATGATCGACCAGGATCTCTCTCCTTTTGACCTCAACTTAAGATTAATGTAGATTGGTGAAAAATTTTACTTATGATGGCTTGTGGTGGGGTCTAGAGATTGGTGTCGGTGATAATGATTCTCCACCGAATCAGTAGGCCCTCTTTGTGTCCGCGTAAATAGCCGTTTAATAAAATCCACCCTGAGGATTTGGTTTATTGGCGGGACATTCGACTCGTTAAATTTTCGGCTATGGGAACCCTTCAATGACGAGAACAAGACCAGACACTCTGGATTCAAGTCCCAACGGCGTTCAAGGAAGCATAAAACGAGAATACTGCAAAAAACTTCAATTGTGTGAGACCTCTATGACTGAGCCCGTTCCTGTAGATAAACCGGCGATCAAGCCACATATCTGGGCTATCGGTGGAGGCAAAGGCGGGGTCGGCAAGTCCGCCCTCACTACCGGCATTGCCATGACTCTGGCTAGTCAGGGACAGCGCTGCATCATGATCGATGCCGATCTTGGCGGAGCTAATCTGCATACCTTCCTCGGTATGTCTTCACCCAAACAGACCATCAGTGACCTGTTCCGTAGCCCTGGTAAAAAGCTACAGGACATTCTTTTGGCCACCCCCTTTGACAACCTCGGCTTAATCAGCGGCGCTCGGGCTATGCTCAACGTAGCCAATCTGAAACATTTTCAGAAGGAGAAGTTGATCAGGCAGGTTTTTTCCCTGGAAGCAGATTATATCTTCATTGATCTCGGCGCCGGCAGCTCTTTTAATGTACTCGATTTTTTCATTGCGGCACACAATGGTTTGATGGTCGTCACGCCCGCCCCGACTTCAATAGAAAACACCTATCACTTCCTGAGAGCGGCTTATTTTCGCAAATTGCGACAAGTCATTCGAGATCTCAAGGTCGATGGCCTGGTGGATTCTTCCTTGGATGAAAAAGAAAAAAGTGGCATCCGCTCACCGCGAGACCTCATAGCCGAGCTCCGCCGCCGTGACCCGGGGGTCGGAGAACAGGTTTACCAGGCAATGATGTCGTTCAGTCCGGGTTTGATTGTTAACCAGGTGAAGCGACATCAAGGCCGCAATCTCGGCAAAGAGATTGCGCTGGCCTGTAAGGATTTTTTGGGAATCGATGTGACGATGGCTGGTGCTGTCCGTACCGACGAGCAAGTGCTGATGTCTCTCAATTCGCGCCGGCCTGCCCTGACCATGTTTCCGCAAAGTCCTTTTGCCGAAGACGTACGGCAGGTCGTGCACAATTTGGGTCTGGTAGCGGAGAGCTGAGATGGGGGAAGAAAGCCTGCAGGCGAGTTTTGATCTCTTCGGTCTGAGCCACGGCGCCAGTAAGGACGAGGTCGAAAGATCGTTTCGTGAGTTACGCAATCTGTACAGTGAGGAATCTCTGGCAACCTACTCTTTGTTGGATGATGCCGAACGGCAGGAGAAACTTGAGTCGCTTCGTAAAGCCTATGACCGGATTCTGCAATCGTATTCCATTACGCCAAAGACTGGGGTGGATTCCGATAGAAAAGGAGAACCCTTTGCCGCTAAGTCGCTAAGAGTTCGCATTGACGCAGATTTTCAGCAGATGCCGGGGTTGTTTCTTCAGCAGTCACGTAAGGCTCTGGGTTTAACTTTGCAAGATGTGGCGACACGCACCAAGGTCAGATCATCTCTTCTGCAGGACATAGAAGAGCAGCGCTTTGGTTTTCTTCCGGCCCCTGTTTATCTGCGTGGATTTTTGAGGGAATTCGCGCGAATGGTTAATGTGCCCGACACCAATGCCCTAATTGAAGCTTTCATGGCACTGTACGAAAGCGAAAAATAGATTTACCGGTAAGGCCTTCCGACGTTGCTGGATCAGCACTCTCCCTAGCTGTAGGACACCGCTCACTTTTTCTTTTTGGATCTTATCTGCACCGGTAAACCAAAAGAGGTCACGATAACCTCGTAACCTCTTGCTTTAAATGCGCGGCGCGGAAGATTCGAACTCCCGACCTTCTGATCCATGGGACGCTCAATTATAGGAGAAGCCCTGAACACCCTCTTCCCAGATTGACATCATCCTTTCCCCCACATCACGAAACTCAGGGTGGTCTGAAATATAGCCTGGGATCAACTGTCGCGTTTCCATTACAGCATCACTTAGCCGGACAATGGTCTCATCAATTTGACTTTTAGGCATGGACAAATATGCCGTCGCGAATTGTTCAAGCGCTTTACGGGGCCACCATTTTTTGCTTCCGGCGAGTGTAAGAGCAGGGACATCATGTTCAATATATGCGACTGTTGTTACAATATCATACACAGGTGCAATCGACACTTTCTCCTCAGGGGAAGCATATATAACCCCAAAGTTTTTCAGATGAGCGTCACCGTTTCTAACCATGGATGAAAGTACAATTGTCGAAAAGAATTGTTGCCGCGCAACGGGTAAACATTCTCCTGAAACAAAATCTTTCAGACTTCTTGCAATTCGCTCATATGTCCCACGATATTTCTGCGCTGTGCCACGCGCTTGCAAACTGCACATATCTTCAAACCCTAAAGACTTGCCATCATCCGTTTTGTCAAACCGCTTCATGACAAAAAGGCCACCATTTTCAGCAATATGAAATTCCGGGACGCTAAGGCCAGCGGTCTTCGCTGCGGTCAAGCAAAAATATTCGTTAGCAGCTAGTTGCGGGTATTCTCCTCCCCATGTTTTGACAATATATCCGCTTGAAGACAAGGTGCCTCGTTCGGAGGCATCGAGCAATACCTTGGGTTGTACACCAGACACCCCTGACCGAATTGCGTATCGTTCGATGAGTTCGTGAAATAACTCCCGAGTATCCGGATAAGCCAGGATACTCTCAAGAGATTCATTTTTAACTTCGCCGTCTGAAAGATTATCGCCATTCAGAGTGAACCTGTTCCTGCCGATTTGGTTCCCTCCGGTCGCTTGAAGAATCGAAAAATCATCATCGCCTACGATCTTCGCTATGGCACGGCGGATTGCCTCCAACAGGTCACCTTCAGGCAAATTCATTTGAAAAATAGGATGCAATTCAGGGCTCACCCAACTTTCCAATCTGACCGGCATAGTCAGAGAAACGGCTTCGGTTGCATCAGATTCGTAACTGAAGACATGTTTTTTTCTATCTGCCCACGCCAAAGTTCCGGACTTTGTTTTTTCAATCCAGACTTTTAAAGTTTTTGAATCCCTCATAACAAGTCGTCGTCCTCCTCCCGAAGTTCATCAAGAGTTGGTGGCGTGCCAGTCCTTCGGACTCGAAGCTCAAGGTCAAGTATTTCAAGAACACGGACCAGCTTTCGAATACCAATATCTTGAACGGTTCCGTTCTCAATCTGGCCAATTGTAGTTCTGCTCATCCCAAGCATACTCGCTAGCGCAGCCTGGGACATCTTACGCTTCTTCCGTTCCTGTCGGATATATTTACCTATTTCAAACAGCATAAATGCATTCTATATAATGCAAAACAATACGTCAAGGCAAATATGCATTACTTATGATGCAAACAAGCCGATACATTTCTCTGACTTCATCCCCGGGCAGTATCAAGCTTTGCCAGATCGATTGCTTAATCGGGATTTCAAAACGGGCTAAATCGTTCAAGCGTTTTTGACGTTTTTGACCTGAATCCGGCCTTGACCAATCATCTCACCTGCGTCATCATTGAGCAGGTTGGATCGGTTGAAAGAGGTTTTTGATGGCGACCTTTCACCAACTCAATTACCAATTGCTACCATTTGGCTCACAATGATCATGTTTATGATACAATTCTTTGAAATTTAACGAGGATTCGACAGCCCTTTTAACGATATAGGGACGATGCTCCCCCCTCAAAAAACTTGATCCAGGGTATTCCAAGTCCGCGGAGGCGGTTCGGGAGAGGTGAATGTTTCGAAAGCTCACGAGGTTGTCCGTAATAGTTTTGGTGCTTGGTGTGGCCGGGTGCGACGCGGAAATCAATCGTTCACCGACCGATGTGCTGGGTATTGCGGCAAATCTCAGCAGCGTGATGACGCTTGACCCAGCGGCTATAGCAGAAAGGCTCACGGGCAGCGTTATTCGAAACGTTTGCGAACCCCTGCTGGTGCTAAACGAGGAAGATGCAAGAGAGGTGATGCCCGGCATCGCAGAAAGTTGGTCGGTTAACGAAGACTTCTCCATCTATACATTCCAGATAAGGCCTAACCTTACCTTTCCCTCCGGCAACCCTGTCACCGCACATGATGTGGCCTGGTCAATGAGCCGCAGCCTCCAGTTGAACCTCGCGAGCTCCAAACTTCTCAAGGAATGGGGATTTAACAAGAACAACATCAGTGACATGGTTCGCGTCATCGATGACCTTACCCTGGAGATAAGCGCCCCGAAACAATACTCCCCTTCGCTCTTTCTTTATGCCCTGGCCGACTACAAATCGGCCCATGCGCTGGACAGGGTTGAAGTGCTCTCTCACGAGATCGACGGTGACCTTGGCAAAGACTGGCTGACGCGCAACACAGCCTGCTACGGTCCTTTCAGGGTCCGTACCTGGCGCGCCCAGGATGTGCTGATACTTGAGCGAAACGACGAATGGATACGCAGGGAAAATCCGATACGGCGCGTCGTTATACGACACATACCAGAGCCAGGCACGCAGCGCCTGATGTTGGAGAAGGGCGATATCGACCTTGCCACGGATCTTGACCCCTCTGACCTGAGCGCCATTGAAGAGAACCCGAACACCTACCTGAAGCTTACCCCCAGATTCAGTATCATCTACATGGCTTTCAACCGGGAGATGTCGACTTTTTCAGACCCCCGCGTGATAAAAGCCATGCGCTACTTGATCGACTACGAATCGATTGCCAGCACGGTGCTGAACAAGGCAGCAATAGTGCTCGAATCCCCGGTGCCGCGCGGGATGTTCGGAGCCCTTCCCGAGAGTTTCAGCCCCTACTCAAAGAATATAGACAAAGCCAGGGGTCTGTTGCAGGAGTCAGGGGCCGGGGAGGGGTTTTCTTTTGAGCTACTGACTTCCAACTCAGCGCCATACCCGGACATCGCCCAGCACTTTCAGGAGAATCTTCTGAAAGTTGGGGTGAATGTAAAAATCACCACCCTCTCTAGCGGGCATCTCTTCACAAAGGTGAGAGCCAGAAAATTCCAGGCTTACATAGGCGGTTACGGCTTCAACTACCCTGATGCCAACAATGTGATGCTTCGCTTCGGTTATAACCCAAAAAACTCTGAAGATAACTCGGTTTCCGTGGCATGGCGTACCGGCTGGTATCCAAGCGATTGGTTTAACGCCACCGTGATGCAAGCGCAGACAGAGCCCGACCCCTTAAAGCGTGAGAAGCTCTACCATGAGCTACAACGCTACCACGTGGAGAACTCCCCGATCATTTTCCTCTTCCAGCGCCTGGGCATCAAGGCGCTTAGCCGAAACGTGGAGAGTATCAAGGCGAATGCGCTAACCATTTCATACGCCTCAGCGGTAAAAAC
>Ga0209692_10003852_pt1 | contig 14086 bp, 11 predicted proteins | sample tdDd472_FD_187129 | JGI IMG/M metagenome (GOLD analysis project Ga0209692, IMG submission 187129) | Marine sediment microbial communities from the Atlantic coast under amendment with organic carbon and nitrate - tdDd47.2 (SPAdes)... | ecosystem: Environmental > Aquatic > Marine > Coastal >...
AAGGGAATAACTGGCTCTAACAGGATTAAGGAGGGGTCCACTCTCGAATATCACAGGGTCTTTTGACCAATAATTTGTTGCAACCACTTTATTTTTTATAGGAAGTTCTTCGAATGTTTTATACCCGATAAATTCAGCGAAATAACTCGCGAATTTTTCACCTTTTATAATACCGCCTGAATTGATGGAGGGATCGACGAGTTCTAATATTTTAAACCAGTCATTTTTTTTGTGAAACTCCCAGAACTTAACGTTTTTGGAAAATATAAGGTCATCAACAGCTTCAAGAACTTCTTTTGAGTCTTTTCCCGCGGCGAATGCTGAACCGATTATTGCTCCAATACTTGTTCCACTTATAGCATGAGGCGTGATTCCCAGTTCTTCAAGTGCCTCATAAACTTTAATATGCGCGAGACCTCTTGCACCACCTGCCCCAAAAGCTATACCTATTTTACCCATTATCTGTGTTGCCTTCCATTACATGGTCATTCTGCTTTTTCTCTTTTTTGAGATCAGACCGATTTTTAAAAAATATCCGAATGTTAAAAAATAGTAGTATAAAAACCGCCAGATGAAAAGCGAGGATTGCAATTCCACTTATAATCAGTAACATCCAATTGATACCAAAATCCAGCTCAAACTTGTCCTTGATATCAATCAGCACAAAATAGTCTATAATTACCCATGTGGCGGAAATAATTAATAATATACCGACAATGATAGACTGAGTTTTTAATTTGTCAATTAACTTTTCCATATTTATACCTTTCAAAGATGTACAAACATAGTGAGGTTTACGGTGGGATTCAATAAAAATGCCGGAATGATTTTAATATATATCAATCCGGCATAAATCAAAGTATGACGTGCAATTATTTTATAATCTGGAAAACACTATCTAATACAGTTCCATCAACCCATTTAATAATAGCAATTGGTTTGGATTTGTCCACCTTGGGTGGTTCAGGTTTACCACAAATTTGATGAACTTCATCGCGTATTTCCTCAATGGTTTTTATTGGAAGTCCGGAATCTTTAACAGCATCCAGAAGGTCCTGACGTTTTGGATTTATCGCGATACCTCGTTCTGTAACAATAACGTCAATAAGTTCACCAGGACCAACCAATGTAGTAACTTCATCAACGATCACGGGAATCCTGTCGCGGAATGAAGGGATAGCCAGGATGGTACATTTTCCGAATAGGCAGTTTTGCCATCCGCCAATACCATGAAGCAGATATCCATCAGAGTGGGTAACAACGTTAGCGTTAAAATTTATATCAACTTCTGTTGCACCAAGCACAACAGCATCAATAATGGATGCGAAATTACCTTTTCCATGATAGTTGTATGATGTAAAAGGACTGGTATTGACGTGGTTAGCATTTTCCCGCATAGATCGAACGCCTTCGAGGTCGAAAGTTTGACCATCGAGGATGTAATCAGTGAGTCCTTCTTCAAGCATCTGGACGAGATACTGTGTACTGCCGCCACGCATAAATCTGGCTTTCACGCCTTTTTGTTTCATTTTATCTTTAAGGAAAAGAGCAAAGGCAAGGTTTGTTCCACCGGCACCGGCCTGGAGAGAAAATCCGTCTTTCATTATTCCGGCGGCCTCGATAAAATCAGCAACATATTCGGCGATGAGAAGTCTGTCAGGACTCTTTGTAACCTGTGTAGTTCCCGATACAATTTTAGACGGGTCGCCCAGGGAATCAATTTCCACGACAAAATCGACATTATTACCCTGAATTTGCCATGGAACACAGGGGAAGGGAACGAGATTATCGGTAACAACTATAACATTATCGGCATATTCAGAATCAGCAAGAGCGAAACCGATCAATCCGCATGCAGATGGTCCACGGTCACCTGTAGCGTTCCCGAATGGATCGGCAGTTGGTGCTGCTATCACAGCAATATCAATATGTACTTCCCCATCCTGAACAGACTGATATCTACCGCCGTGAGAGCGAAGAATCCCGATCCCAGCCATTTTTCCCTCGGTGGTGTATTTACCTAGGGGTCCGTTCATGCTCCCTTCAATATGATGGATTGTTCCATCTTCAAGGTAGGGGATAAGGTGTTCATGACAGGGAAAAGAAGCGCTGGGAAACCACCTGATACCTTTAACACCCATTTCATGAATAACATCAAAGAGGTAATTTGTTAACACATCACCATTGCGTAAGTGGTGGTGGGTAGATATCGTCATTCCATCCTTTAACCCGGAGGCAACTAGCGCATCCTTTAAAGATGCTTTAATTTTGTTGCCATCTTCGGGATAATCAGCACAAGTTTTAATTGATGGTTTTGCTTTAGTACCAGCAGGCTTATGTTTACCTATACCCATGTAAGGTACTTGTTTTTCACCATTTACTTCAACGGGAACCATTCTTCCCGCCGCATTTTTTACCATTTCCATAACTATCTCAATTTCAAATTTTAATTTAATTCTTTCCAGTTTTCCGGTAACAGATTGTTCAAAATTGCCAGCGTTATCGTGTTTTGAGCTCGTTTCACAACAGGTGCGTCTACCATTTTGCTACCCAGCGAAACAACACCAATTCCTTTTTTAGTTGCTTCATCGAATGCGAGGACAATTTTTTTTGCCTTTTCAACCTCGGAAGAATCGGGTGCGAAAGCTTCATGGATTACTTTAATCTGCCGGGGGTGTATACAGCCTTTTCCCTCGAACCCCAAATTTTTTGCCTCGAGTACACTTTCCCGCAAACCATCCATATTTGCAACATCGGAGTAAACAGTATCGATTGGTTGCAATCTGGCGGCTTTTGCAGCATTAACCAGCATTGATCTTGCAAAAATGCTTTCTTTTCCTTCATCTGTACGCTGGGTTCCAATATCCGCGGTATAATCTTCAAGTCCGATTGCCAGAGAGCAATTATATTTGCTGGCTGTGGCAATTTCATAAGCCTTAATTACCCCTAAAGCGCTCTCGATGATTGGCATAAAAAAAACATCGTTAGAGAGGTTGTGTTCGTTTTTAAGTTTAAGAATTTTTTCTTCGACCTGTTTAATCTGGTCTGCACTTTCTACTTTTGGGATAAGAATTACATTCACGTTATGAGGAATAATAAAATCAAGGTCTTCTAAACCCATGGGGAGCTGATTGATCCTGACCATTCTTTCCGCTTTGTAGAAGTTGGTCGCACGTAAGGTGTTCCTTACAAGATACCTCGCGGCTTCTTTTTCCGAGGGGGAAACACTATCTTCGAGGTCAAGAATAATTCCGTCCGGTTTGTGCAAGCCGGCGTTAGGATAAAATTTGGGCTCGTTACCCGGGAGGTAAAGCCTGCTTCTTCGAAGCTTATCTTTAGTTGTGCCGTAATGGTTCTCAGGGTGAAAATCAGGAAGAAAATCCTTCGTGATATCAGGAAACATTGTTTTTACTGCCAGCTCGAACCGTGCGGCAATTGTTGCCTCAAGGGCACCGAAATCTTCAACATAAACACGGATTTTATCCAACTCAAAGAATTCACACAATCGTTTAACTTGTTCACGTAAAGTATTACCATACATGGCGTTAACTTTACTTTTAATTTCAATATTAATGCCGGAATCGATTTTTTCAAGTTCAATGTAACAATCTGAACGAATCTTGTCACCTCGTTTTCCGGCAGAAATTATTTTTGATTCCATAGTATGCCTCAAATAGAGAGAATATTTTTTACATTACCCGTAACCCCTCTTTTGTAAACGGGAGAGGGGAAAAATGGGAGATTTAAAACTTTTGAAATTATTCGTGTATCGTTTACTTGCAAACCCCTCCTATAATTCCTCCCCTTTGGTAAAGGGGAGGAAAGAGGGAAAAATTGTTTGTTCATGTGTAATTACAAATTTAAGAACGAGATTTTTTATTAATTTTTCTCACTATTCTCAAGTTGAGGATACCGGATTATTGGTCATCCTCCGTCTTCCGACTTCGTCGTTCGCCATGGCGAACACTTCCCAAAGTGAGAATAAAAAAGTTAAAGAACGAAAATCTTAATACCAGCAATCTTAAATTTGATTTTACACAACTAGTTTTGACATGAAATCTTTTGCGCTCATGTTTTCGCATGTGAAAATCATCTCTTTGATAACTTTCTGACGTTCCTGCGTTAATAGCGCATCTGAAAGTGCATTAAATTTATTTTCAAGATCATCCATTGTCATAGGTTCTCTTGGATCACCTTTCGGGAATTCAAGATATTCGCTAAATTCTCTGCCATCTTTTGTTTTAACAACAACTTTAGAGGGTTGTTTTGCAGGGAACATTTTCTCAAACTCGAGTGATGCATCGCCCTTGATCTTGTCGATAACTTCCCAAATCCTGGGGTCTTTCATTTTTTCATCGGAAAATGATTGTGTCGTGATTTTGTGGTCAACTAATGCAGCAGCAATACAATAAGGTAATGAATGATCTGCTGTCTCACGGGATTCGGGACGGTATTTGTGCGGGTCAAAAAGGATGTCACATGCTCTGGCAATCGTGGTTACAGTCACTTCTTCAATCTGATCGTAGGAAATATTGTTAGTAGTAACAGCTTTAAGAGTGGCTGTTATATGCGTATGTGTAAGAGCTTCAGTAGGGAATGCTTTCATACTACATTCCATGATTTTATAACTTTCTCCCAATCCGCCAATAAGTGCATCAATATCCCAGGTCCAATCGGGAAGTGTAGCACCTGCATCACGCCCTTCCATCTTGATAGGAGCTTCTTTCTCTTTTTTACTATCCCAACCAAGGAAACAATCCATAAAACCTTCTTTGCCCTCGAATACTTTTTCCGTGCCGCTGTAGCCTTTTTGAGCCATCAAAGCAGCAAAAACACCACTTTGAACAGCCATCGGGTCAACGGTGTTTTTCATCATCGTAAGTTTACCGGCAGTAGGGCAGCCTATGGTGTGGTTGTGAGAGCCATTGATACCAACCGCGTTAACAAGTTGATCAACAGTTAATCCCATCACTTTACCAGCTACCAAGGGCGAAACAAACTGAGTGAGTGTTGCGTGGTGCCATTTACGTTCTCTAATGCCGGGAACGGCAAAAAGACAAAGTCTTTGTTCAAATTCGTATGCGATGACGATTGCGGTAATTACTGTTTTCATATCAGTACCAACCAACTCAGCCGCGGTTAAAGCTGCAGGAATGATATCGGAAGGATGCGAGGGGTCCTCTTTCCAGTAAATGTCGTTAAAATCAAGAGCTCTGATCATGAGCGAATTGACAAGAGCTGCATTAACAGCCGGGATTTTTTCTTTAAAGCCAAATAGTGAAGCTTCTTCTTTACCGCCCATTTCGGTGTAAATGTCTTTTAATATATTCACATCTTTGGTGTGGTAACCTCCGTAAGCACAACCCACGGAATCATACAGGTATCTTTTAACTTCATTTACTACTTCGGCGGGAAGGTCTTCGTATTTAAGGTTATATGTCCATTCCGCCATTATGCGTGCAATGCTTTTTTCCATTTTTGTTCCCTAAGTGTTAATAAAAGTAAAAATTATTATTTGTACTTTGACCGGAATGATGATGGTAGTTAAAATAACTTAATTTTAACTTGATGTTTTGGTCATCCTCCGTCTTTTGACTTCGTCAAAAGCCACCTCCTTCAAAGGAGGAACAAAGAATTTAAGAACGAGAAACCAGATCAATCTTTTATAGGATTATCGAATTTAAGATAATGGTGTTTTGGTCATCCTCTCTCTTTCAACTTCATCGTAATCCACCTCTTTCGAGGGAGGAAAAAGGAATTTAAGAACGAGATTCCCTCTTTCGAGGGAATGACAATCCGGGGTGACCAAGATTCAGGTTTTTCTAATTCTAAAGCCTGTTACTTACCCAGGATTCGAGTCCGCCTTCAACAACAAGTTCCTGTGCGGCAACACCTACCGGACCCATTTCATATTCTTTACCATTGTATAGAATTTTGGAATTTTGGAAATCAATTACTGCCTTTTTACCGGATTTTACGGTTAATTTTGATGTGCCAAATTCCGCTTTGATATCTTCAACAAAATCCGGGAGTTCAATAACCAAGAAGCCGTTGTTCAAGGCATTACGTGTATAAGTTGCACTTGCAGAGCCGGCAATAACCAAACTGATACCGCGATATTTTAATGCTGTGGCTGCTTGTTCCCGTGAACTGCCAGTACCAAAGTTAAAACCACCAACAAGTATATCACCCTCATTAACGATTTTACCAAACTCAGGATCATAATTTTCCATAACAACTCGAGCCTGATCTGCAGGTGTCATATCGTCAACATAAGTATATTTGCCGGGATAAATGCCATCTGTATTCATATTATCCTGATGGCACCAGATTATTTCACCCTCGAGTGAGGCAGGAAAACCATCGATAATTTTAACCGATTTTGCCCCACCGGATTTTTTCTTGTTAGTTTTTATGCTACCTACTATTTCAACGGGAGCTTCATCCCAATCAAAAGCTATTTTACCTTTTAGTGCAGATGCAGCTACAACAGCAGGGGAAGCAAGATATGCCTGCGCGTTTGGTGAACCCATTCTTCCTTTAAAATTGCGATTGGTGGCTGATATACCCACTTCACCATCTTCAAGAAGACCAGTCCCAAGTCCGATACAGGGTCCACAACCGGGAGGTAAAGGTTTTGCACCGGCATCGATTAGTGCCTGCCAATCGCCCTTGCTCTCGCTTTCAGCCTGAACTTCGCTTGATGCCGCAGCAACATAAAATTCAACTCCATCGGCAATTTTTTTGCCACGGAGAACTTCAGCAGCCTCGTGCAGATCATCCAATCGACTGTTAACGCATGATACGAGATATGCTTTGTGAATTTTCATATCCTTTGCATCTAACTCTTTTACAGAGTTCATCACCTTTACGGTATTAGGACCGGAGATGTAAGGGACTACGGTTGAAAGGTCTATGGATAATTCTTTCGCATAAAATGCATCTTGATCAGGTTGGAGTGAAGGAATTTCGGCAACAAGTTTCTGAAGACGGTCAACATTCATACGGGGATGAGTACCATCGTTACTATCAGAATCAGAAGGGACTCCAGCCAGACCTCTCTTTGAGATGTATGCAATTCGATTTTCAAGCCAGTCAACTGTAACTTCATCAATTGGGAAAATACCACCTAAAGCACCCCATTCAGTTGTCATGTTGGCTATTGTTAAACGTTGGTCAACATTCAGAGCCTTGATTCCATCGCCCGAGAATTCAACAATATGGTTGAGGACTTCGTCGTTATTAAAATAGCCGCATAAAGCGATGATCACGTCTTTACCTCTTACACCGGGTTTCATTTTACCCTTGAGTTCCACTTTTGCAACAGGGGGAACCTGCCACCAGGTGCGTCCGGTTGCCCAAATAGCGGCTGCATCAGTGCGTACAATTGGGGTACCAAGGACTCCGAGTCCGCCATACATGTTAGAATGTGAATCGGAAGCAACTACAACAGTCCCTGGCCAGGCGTAACCTTCTTCCACCATAATCTGATGCCCGATACCTCTTCCCGCAGGATAAAAATCATTCCCCATGGATTTAGCAAAATCTTCAATTTTTTTATACTTTGCCAAATTTTTCTCACCGGTATCCTGAATGTTATGATCAAGAGTATGAACAACCTGTCGAGGATTGGCAAATTTTGTAGCACCAATAGACTTAAATTTTGGTATTACAGCGCCGGTATTATCATGTGTCATAACATGCTGCGGTTTGATCGAAAGGAAATCACCGCTGCTGACCATCTGGCCGTCATCAAGTCCTACGGCAAATTTCTGAGCGATTTTTTCAACTAAATTTTGAGACATTTTAACTCCTTCCAAAAAAAAGATTATAATCTAACTGCTGCGCGGAACGGATCAAAACTGACAAAATCTGCATGATGAACTATGATGGATTCTACAGTACGTTTACCCAGATCACCTTCTTTAGAGTGTGTACCGATGATATGTTGAACATCAGCGGGAAGCCCGAAGCGATCGGCAATTGCAATACCACTAAATGGGTGGCGTACCAGTGCGCCGGCTCTGGAGGTAGAAAGTTTACCATCAACTATTTCATACTCGATGAGTTTACCAACATCTATTAAAATAGCCCCGGCAATCAGGAGGTCCATATTAATATCAATCTCATCGCCAAAATTATTTTTCATGATTTTTGCCATCTCAACGCTCAGGTGGACTGCCGTTCTTTTATGGTTCATGAAAGTAATATTACAATTATCTATTAGCAGGGAGAAAGGTATTTTTTCGAGGTCTTCGGGGGAAAGAACGCTGTTTTCAATAGCGTAAACCCAGCAATTTAAAACTTTTTCTTTGAGCTCTTCATCCTGAATCCAATCAATTTCAGGCCAGATTTTTTTTACTTTATCACGCATGGTTGTAATTCCTATAAATATTAAAAGAGCTAATATTAAAAAGGAGCAGCCGGAAAACCGGCATACCCCTTAAATGAAACTTAAAAGCATGGTTATTTAAGTTTAGCAATAACGGCATCAGTTAGTTCCTGAGTAGTGCAGGCACCCTGTTCAAAAACTTTTGGTCCGCCGCGTAATTTCATCATATCATATGTACGAACTTTGCCTTCTTCAACAACTTCTGCAATGGCGTTTTTAATTTTGGTAGAAACTTCAATTTCACCAATATGATCAAGCATCATGCATGCGCTTAGGAACATAGCAATTGGATTTACAATTGAAGGGTTAAGCTGTTCATATTTGGGAGCTGAGCCGTGAGTTGGTTCAAATACTGCAACTTCATCACCAATGTTTGCAGAGCATGCAAAACCTAAACCACCTATAAGTCCGGCAAAGCCATCAGATATAATATCGCCAAACATATTTTCGGCAACAATAACACCATAATCTTCAGGGTTTTTGGTCAACCACATCATCTGTGCGTCGATGTTGGTATCCCACATTGCTATATCAGGATAATCTTTTTTAATCTCTTTTGCAACGGTAACCATCATTCCGGAAGTTTCACGAAGCACGTTTGGTTTTTCGCATACGGTTACATTCGTGTAGCCGAATTTTTTTGCATATTCGAAAGCAGCTTTAATAATACGATAAGCAGCTGTTCTGGTAATCACTCTAGTTGAAATTGCAAGTTCTTCGTTAGGAACATCGGCGAATTTTTTCCATTTAGGGTGTGTTGCAAAAGCTTCACGAACCTGAGCCGGAGGGTTTGTCCATTCGATCCCGGCATATAAACCTTCCGTATTCTGGCGGAAGATTACAGAGTTAACCATAGGTTCTTCAAAACCATCAGCCGTTCTTCTGATAAAGTTTAAGGGATTACCTTTGAGTGAGACACAAGGACGGATACAAATATCAAGATTAAAACGTTGACGAAGACTAACGATTGGGGAGAAATAAACATAACCTTTATCCTGAAGTTCCGGAGCAAGTTCTTTTGCTGCCGCATCTTTAGGTTTACTGGTTATGGCGCCGAACAATCCGATTTTATGTTCGTCAAGAAGATCAATTGTTCGCTGTGGTAAGGCATTACCTTCGGTCTGCCAGAATTCCCAACCGATATCACCATGAACGTATTCAGCCTTGAAGCCTGCCGCGTCGAGTAAACGAATTGCTTCGGGAAGTACAACTTTTCCGATTCCATCGCCCGGTAGAGCTACTATTGTTCTCATATAACACTATCCTTTTATAATTAATTTGTGGTAAATAAACCAATTCAAAATTAGACACTAATGTTTATTTTAGCAAGAAAATCCGGTCGTGTAGATGTTATCTTTGAAGAAAAATTTAATTGTTACAGTAATTATAACATTAAATCGAACTGAAAAGCAAGTGAACTATCTGAAGTTTTTAATTCTTTGTAAAATTTTATAATTCGGCGGAAAAAGAGGGAGAGTTTTAAGTGTGAAAATGGTTGATAATTCGCCAAAAAACTATACCCGGAACCTTTACCAAAATACTGCATTATTGAAAAAGTACCGGGCACATTATATGAATAGTTGAATAAACGTGAATCAAAGTTTTTGGAATTAAAAATAAATACAGCAATAGTAATATCTAATTTATCTGATGGGGATAGGTTATTTACTGTTTCAATCAACCAACCTGAACTCTTTGTTCCTGAATTGTTATGAGCATATTTAATATTTAGTTTTGTGAGTAATTGTTCATTGATTAAATAAGAGGGTTGAATAGCGATCTTGTAATTTTCATTATTGAATTGGGTGAAATTTCCGGCAGATTCATTTTTTAGTGAAATAGAAGATGAAAAGTATAATCTCAATTTCCAAACTTTAATGGAATAATACCTTAGAAGCAGCTCATTACCATTTCTACTATCGAGGGGTGATTCTTCCATACTTTTACTAATAAATTTGTCATGCGACAAATAAAAAACACCCGCACCAGTGGAAAGTTTTATACCTACGAAAACCCCTGTTTCATTTTGATCGGAATATTCGCTGACACTGTTATTATATGGAGAAAAATAATCATGATGGAAATAACGATAGCCGGTATAGAACGAAATATTTTCAACCGGGTAAATCTCTGCACTAATATTTAGTGCCGGGAATTTGCCGAAATAAGCCAACTCACCATTTAGATTATACCGTTTATTATTAAAATTAAAGCCGACAGAGTATAAGTTGAAACTTAACGAAGTTCTATTTTTAGCTCTGATTGGTTGTGAATATAAAATGTTTGCATAGAGAATTGATATTTTAAATTCAGGTGCTATTGAAACTTGAGAGATAAAGCCAGATAATTGTTCTTTGAGTGAATTCTCTGATTCTAACTCCAGTGGTGTAATATGGAATCCATCATTTCGGAATTTAAAGTAATGACCATCTTGAAAATAGGTTGCATCTCTCCATTTGGTCGAGTAAAAACCGCCGATTTTTATTCCAGAGTTAAAAGAATATTGAAAATTTATGCCTTGTAAGTATAAGTTTTCATCAACTGAAGAATAGATACTCCCCGAAGTTTCTTTATATGCTGAAACCTGTGAAAAATCCTTAAAAACACCATAGGAATTATTTATGGCAAGCCCCTTGGCAAAATTTAACTTATACCTGCCCAGTGAGATAAAATCAAATCCCTTAATTTGCTTGAGAGAGATACCAAATGAATAAAAATCGGCGATTTTTGTTTCGCCGTAATCCTTCTCGGAAAGCAAAACAACATCGTATAACTTAGAATTTATTTTAATCCGGTTATATTGTTTTAAGTCTATAAATGAGAAGTTAGCGTCATTTGAAATGAATCTGCTTCTAATAAATATTTTTAGAGGCATAAAATAATTGTTGTAGTTATTCCCGGTAGGGGGCGGTGAATCTGTAAAAAATGAAAGGATGTATAATAATTTTGAATATGGAATTGTATTAATAGCGAGAAGCTCAAACTTGGTGAGAACAATATTCTCGTGAATGTAAAATAATAATATTTCACTTTCTTGTGAGGTGATGAATGGAATGTTCGTGAGGTCATTTGAAGTTATATCTTTTATGTACAGAGGTTTAGCCCTAAGCTCATCAATATCAGCTAAAATATCGTCATCCAATGTTTCAAAATTGGATAAGTAATTTGTTAGATAATCGTTTTCAACTTGCTGTTTTTCCTGTGCGAGAAAAATGACGCTCAAGAATACAAAACAAAAAGAAGAGATTATTTTAGAACTCAACATAAATTTCTGCCTGATGTGTATAGCCAAGTTCATCATGAAGTAAAACAGCGTAGTTTACACCGAGGTACAAATAATTAATACCTAATCCAAAAGTTAGCATATTAAAACCTTGATTATTACCGGCTCGAATAGTGATATACTCATGCAGAAATAATTCCATTCCGTAGGCGAAAGATAAATCTCGATCAGTTTCGTCTTCAAGAGAAGCTGAAAATTTTAGAAGATCGCCAAAAAGCATCCCGAATCCCAAGGATATGGTTGTCGGGATCTGTCCGGAAGTGTTTTTGTATGAAAATCCGAATGGATTATTCAGTACACATGCAATAGAAATATTTTTATAAGGGAAATAGGTCAAACCAAATATCATATTAAATGCAGAAGTGTTTCCGTAATTTGCGATGGTGAGTTTTCTTATCTCAAGTGCTAAACCCGAATGTAAATCAGGAATTAAGCTGATAGCATAAGCACCCAGGAATTTGGTTTCGTTATAAAGATCAAAACCGTAACGAGTAGCAGCGACAGCGATATTACCGTAATTTGAATGATAATTAATGGTTGCGGAAGAGGTTACAAGTTCCTTTAAGCCAAAAGGTGATGGTGAGAAAAAAACTGCCGCGTGGTTATTTTTATAGGTGGCGATTGATGCAGGATTGGAAAACAAGCTGAATTTATCATTGTAACCCGTGAGATCGGAGAAACCTAGAGACGCATTTTTAGCCCCCGGTAACAATTGTGGGAAAACAATTCTGCCGGATAAGAAAAAAAATAGTAAAACTGAATATACAAGTTTCAATTTACCCTCAACAATGCCCTATATAATAATGCAAAAATATCGGGATGAAATCAACCGGATTAATAAATTAAAGTTAAAACGGTATAATATTTGAGCAAAACTAAATGAAATTTGTTAAATTGATATAAGTAAAGAAAACAATCAACAAACCGGAATAATTATGAAAAAGATTGTAATATTATTTTTCCTGCTGCCAATATTAGCGTTTGGACAGGAATTAGATGCCACTGTAAGAGTAAATGTAGAACAATTGGAATCGAGAGCACGGGAAAATTTATATAATTTTCAATCAGCTATCTCTGATTATCTCAATAATAACAAGTTCACCGGTGATAACTGGGAATATGACCGTATAAAGTGCAATTTTGAAGTTTTTTTCACATCTGCCGGTGAGCAGATGAATTATTCTGCACAAGTTGTTATAAGTAGTCAGCGATTAATTTATAATTCACCAAAAAGTTCACTGATGTTCACTGTTTTGGACAATAGCTGGGATTTTATCTACGAAAAAAATCAATCATTTTATTATGATCCCATAAGTTTCAATAGTTTAACAAGTTTTCTCGATTTTTATGCTACGATAATTATAGGTCTGGAAATGGAATCTTATGGCCCTGATTATTTTAATGGCGGCGATATGTTTTCAAAGGCGCTGGATATTGCAATAAGGGGTGGTTCGTCAAAATATTCTGACGGGTGGCAAACGAAAAGTACTTCTTATAACAAGAGGGGATTGGTTGATAACCTGATGAATGCAAATTTTCAGGAGTTCAGGCAGGATTTCACAAATTACCACTTTAACGGGTTAGACATTTATGCTACAGACAAGGGAAAAGCCATGGACACTATGGCTCAATTAGTATATCACCTTGAAAAGAAAAAAGATAAGCTGGATCCCAGAAGCGTTTTATTAAAGGTATTTTTTGATGCTAAAGCTGGTGAAATTGTTGAATACCTGAAAGATTATCCGGATGAAAATTTATTTGTTATGTTAAAAAAGATTAATCCCGGCAACATTTCCAAATACGACACTGTACTGGATAACAGATAAGAGTAATTTTGCATGTATAAAAAACCCCTGCTTTCAATTGAGCGAGAGCAGGGGTTTTTTGTTCAATGCTATTCGAAAGTAATACTAACAATCAAGTCATTTCTAATAATTTTATCGACAACATCCATCCCTGAAATCACTTTTCCAAAGATAGAGTACCTGCCATCGAGATGAGGGAAGTAAGAATGAGTTATAAACCATTGCGAACTTTCTGTATCTCTTCCGGAGCTTGCCATTCCGAGAGTACCTCTTTCATAAGTCAGCGGAGAAAACTCTGAAGTGATTGAATACCCGGGCCCACCCCAGCCGGTACCTTCGGGATCTCCCGCCTGAATAACAAAATTGGGAACAACCCTGTGAAATTTTACACCGTTATAAAAACCCCTCGATGCAAGCATCACAAAATTGCCAACAGAAAGCGGAGCATACTCCGGTTCAAGCTGAATAACAATTTCACCCCGATTAGTTTTGATAACTGCTTTTTTATATTTAAATGAATTTGACCATATCTCTTCAAAATCATCTGCTGGGTAAAGCACTCTTTCCGGTTCTTTACCTAATTCTTTATAAGCAAAAAGTTTTACT